>Ga0255778_10000561_pt1 | contig 33875 bp, 18 predicted proteins | sample 071ome_31_FD_179976 | JGI IMG/M metagenome (GOLD analysis project Ga0255778, IMG submission 179976) | Coastal salt marsh microbial communities from the Groves Creek Marsh, Skidaway Island, Georgia - 071405CT metaG (version 2) | ecosystem: Environmental > Aquatic > Marine > Intertidal zone >...
TCGTCGTCGTCGATGTCGAAACCGTCGTCGTCGTCCATACCCATGTCCATGTCGATGTCGGTTGGAAGCCCGCCCTAAGGGAGGGACCGACCGACCGACCAGTGTGTGTGTGTGTATGTATGGCCCATGGTGTAAAAGTCTCGCACTGTCTGTCGCACTGTCGGTTCGGTTTCTTCTGCTAAAGGCGCTGCGCTGGTGCTACTCTGCTATTGTTACTCTGCTATATTGCTACTCTGCTATCGCTATCGCGTCGTTCTCGCCGCCGGCCCGTTCTCGCCATCGGTGCGACGACGACGAGAACGTCGGGCGGTGGAGGAGGACGGGGCGGATGGACGCGGCGTCTCGACGTCGGCGTTTTGTGGTTGGACGGATTTGCGTCGCCGACGGCGGTCATTCGCATTCGCGGGTTTCGTCGTCGACGGCGACGGCTCGGCGCCGACGGGGTCTTTGCCTTTGCCTTTGCCTTTGCCGCCGCCGCGTCGCGGGTTTTGCGCAGCCGAAGAAGCGCCGGGTCTCCGCGAGCGCCTGTCTTTTGATGATGACGATCGTTCGCTCTCGGCGATGAGTTCGAGCGCTTCGGCGGTCTCTTGCGCGTCGATGGCGGCGAGCGCGGCGGCGAGCTCTGCGGCTTCGGCGTCGTCTCTCGCCCCGGATTCCTCGTCCAAAATGTCTCGCAGACTCGCAGTGGGCGCCTCTGTCGGTACGTACCACCTGTCTCCGGGAGATTTAGTGACGTTAAAGCCCGTCGTCACCGAATGCGTCTCTCGTCGCGCCGCTTCGGCGGCTTCGGCGTTGAGAATGTCGCGCAAATTGGAGGGCGCGCCCGTCGGGCTCGAGGCGACTGGGGAATTCCAAGCGGGGCTCGAGCGGGTGCCTCGCTTGCGCCGAATTAAATCACCGAGCGACACGGCGTTGGGATGAGCCGGTGAGGGCGAAAAGACGAGAGGCGCGTCCACGGAAGTCGACGGTGCTGTGCTCGCCGACGCGCGCTCTTGCTGAGATTGAATCTCGCGTAGCGAGAGACGTTGCGTCTGTCGCGCCAGTCGCTCTTCGTCGTCGGGCGACGCTTGACTCTGAGTAGACGTCGTCGTCGGCGACGACCACTTGTTTGAATTCTGCGACTTGCCTTCGAGTTCGCCGGATAGGAACATGCTCAGCGAGCCACGCGTCTTCGTCGTCGATCTCGACGCTCTGGGCGAGTTGTCGACGCTTCGACCAGCCGTCGGCGAGTCTCGCGATTGCGCGAGTATTTTTGCCAATGGCGGTTTCGCCGCGCTCGTCGGCGGCTCCACGTCCTCGTCTCCGCGGGCGTCATTCTTAATGACCTTGACGCGTCGACTAGACGTTTTGGACGCGCGTTTGATTTCTTCCAAGCTCTCAACGTGCTCGCATCGCGTCTGCAGCGCGTCGTCGCTCCATCCATCCACCACCTCGCCCGAGCGCATCAATTTTGTCAACTCTTTGAGATATTGGTTATCAATCTCGTGAAAAGCATTCTTCGGCGTCTCCAGAAGCACGACGTCGAGGTTTTTAATGACGTACTCCATGGCGTACCGCTTGAGCGCGACGGCGTTGATTTGGTCGGCAAGTTGCACGACATCGAGCGCGTTCCTCGGCTCGATGTATGCGTTCGCGACGGCGTGCTGCGCCAGCAATACCAAGCTTGGAAAAGTCTTCGTCGCGTCCACCTGGTTTTCGTTTCGCCTGCGATTTTCCTCCTCCTCGTCGTCTTCGCCTCGCAAAGCGTCCAACGGAGAAGCCGGAACGGCACCAATGTCTCGAATAAGCTTATCCAATTCTGATTCCACGACGCGCCTCTTTCGCAGAGGATCCAGCCTACCCAACGAGAATCGCGGCTTGGTGATGACTTGAATCGCTAAAAAGTGCGCATCTCCCGCAAAAACGCGTTCGACACCCTTCAAACCCCGCACGCGAGTCAACAGGATGTCGCCGACGTCATCGACGGTGTTCATTCGAGGCGACTCGAGAGACCTCGGCGACGTGCCAAATGATCTCGGTGAAGCTCCGCTGAGCGCAAACCGTCCACCACTCGACGTACCGAACGGCGCGTTGACGCGTCTCCCGGACGACGTCTCCCACGTGTACACCTCGCCGGTAGCGTTCACGACGGCGCATCGGTTCGCGCCGCAAGACACATCCGCCGCGCACCCGCCTGGTAAACCTTTGAGCATTTTCGCTTGCAAATGTTCCGAAGCGCTCTCCCAAACGTACACCCATCCGTCTCTCGTCATCGCGGCGCTGTGTTCGACGCCGGCAGACACCTTGACGATTCTGGGGTCTACCTGGTGCCAAGAGACAAAGTCGTGCCTGGGCGTTGCGACGCGTCGAACGGACGTGGATCCGTGGCCAAACGAATAAGCATCCCCCGTCGCCGCTGCAACGAGTGTGTGATGCCTCGACGCCGACACGCACGTGATGACGAGTTCACGATGTTTTAGATACTCCACTTGCTTGGCGGTTGAACAACACGGCTCGTTCGGCGCCGCCCCGCACTTTTCTCCGTCGTTGGATCGATCGGGAACGAAGTAGCCGAGCTGTCCGCGCGCGTTGGACCCCATCGTCCACACGAAACCTCTCGCGTCGAGCGCGACGGTGTGCGAGTCCCCGCACGCGACGTCGGTGATGAACACCCCCGCAAGATTTGGCACCTTCTTTGGTCGGTACTGCGTGAATCGTCGCTCTTCTCGCTCTTCATCAGTGAGACCGTCGAGACATCCGTCTTCGTCGACGACGACGTATCCCAATCGGCCATCCTTTCCGCATCCCCACGCGTACAGCGCCCCGTCACTCGTCGTCGCCGCGCTGTGCGCCAATCCTGCTGAAACCTTGACAATCTTCACGTCACTAGCGAGACCAAAACCGCGAAGAGGCGTCGGGAAGATGACCGCCGTGGATTCCTCGCGGTTTTCGCGACCCAAACCGAGGACGCCGTCTCTCGTACATCCCCAAACCCAAATTCCACCGGCGACGTCCACGGCTAGTCCGTGCACTTTATTCGTCGCGCACTCTTGCACGTTCGCCTTGAAGAGCGTCTCAACGCGCGCCGGTCGACGCTCCGTCTCTGTCGATCCCGTACCGAGCGCAAAATTCGCGCCCGACCCCCAAGCGTACGCGAATCGAGTCTCTTCATCCGCTTCGTCTTCGTCTTCGCGTTGGTCGTTCCCTTCAACCTCCTTTTCGACGTCGATCGCCCGTCCCCGTCGCACCCTCGCCACGCACACTTTCTCACTCACTAAATCCACCGGCGCCCGCCCGCGCCCATCCACCGGGGCTTCCCAATCGAACGACTTTCCGCACGCTCTCGAAAGCGCTCGAGCCGACCGCAAATTTCCCAAGTGCGCGCACGCGTGCGTCGCGCTCCACCCGCTCTCCGCATCCACGCTCGACGCGCTCGCCCCGCGCTCACGCCCCAGCGCCTCGACCGCTCGCCAATCGTCTCTTCCACACATCGCTCGCATCGCGTCGTCCCGAATCGTTCCATCCGCCCACGCTTCCACGCACTCCAACGCGTCCGCCGCTCCTCTGCACGCGCCAGTCCTCGCGCACTCGTTCGTTCCCAGCGCTCGCGCGTGGATCCGCACCGTCGCCCCATCGACGCCGTTGATTTTACCTTCTCCTGCGTCGTCGCTCTCCATCGTCGTCGTCGTCGCTCGTCGTCGTCGCTCTCCGTCACGCGCGCGCTCGTTCTCTGTGTGTCAACGTAACGACCGTATATGTCGTCGTGCGTCGCTCTGCGTCGCACGATAATAAACGAAGACGGTAAACGGGCTCAACCCCGACGCGGCATCTCGTCTCCCGACCACCCCGCGTCGGTATCGTCGTCGGTATCGTCGTCGGTATCGTCGTCGTCGTCCGTCGTCGTCTGACGTCGCCTGGAGGAAAAGTGCAAAAACAACGATTGATTCTGTGGAATCCCGACGAGTCATGACTCAAGACTGGTTCAGGGGCTCGACTCAAGCGGCGATAAAGCGCTCGCTCGCTTCAGTGCGCGTCGCGTCGTCCGACAGCGGGGCGAGGGAGAGACGGGTCGTCACACGTCGGCGTCCCGACGCTCGACAATCGCGTGAGGGTGCTCGAGCGACCGTTCGGTGGGTCGACGCGTTCGGCGGGTCGACGCGTGCGTCCGTCGTCGTCGGGCTGCATTTCGTCGTGCTGAGTAGACGCACGCGACGACGAGAATGTCGAACGAAGACACGGACGCGCGATCGATCGCGGGCGGGGCGCACGCGCCGTCGTTAGATCCACTCGTCGCGCGCGCGTTCGCGGCGTATAATCACACGTTTACGGTGTGCGATGCGACGAAACCGGACTGCCCGATCGTCTACGCGAGCGACGGGTTCTTCCACATGACGGGGTACGGGGCGAACGAGGTGATCGGGAAAAATTGCCGGTTTTTACAAGGGGAGATGACGGATGAGAAGGATGTCGCGGAACTGAGGGCGGCGATAAAACGAGGCGATCGATGGAGCGTGCGGTTGTTGAATTATCGAAAGGATGGGACGCCGTTTTGGAATTATCTAGTCGTGGCGCCGGTGAAACTGGCGGACGGAACGGTGGCAAAGTACATCGGCGTGCAAGTGGATGTCAGTGAGGTGAAAGACGCGTCCACCGGGGCGCGAGGGATTGATTTCGATGAAAATGGGGTGCCAGTGCCGAGCAGATACGACGCGAGAGCGGCGGCGGTGTCGTTGGGAAGAGTGAGCGAGGTGGAAAACGCGGTGCGGGTGGCGGAAGGGTTGGACGCTACGGAAACAGTCCCATCTTCTGGACGTGCCGGCCTCGATCTCGCCTCCACGCTCGAGCGAATCGAGCAGAGCTTTGTGATTACCGATCCATCGCTTCCGGATCATCCCATTGTGTTTGCGAGCGATGGGTTCTTAGAGTTTACCGGGTACTCGACGGAGGAAATTTTGGGTCGTAACTGTCGGTTTTTGCAAGGCCCAAAGACTGATCGCACCGCAGTGGCAAAGATTCGCCAAGCGATCGAAACTGGGAGTGAGTGCACGGTGCGGTTGTTGAATTACACAAAGGCTGGTAAGCCGTTTTGGAACATGTTCACTTTGGCACCGGTGAGAGACGACCAAGGCGTGGTGCGCTTCTTCGCCGGTGTACAGGTGGACATCACAGCGCACGATGAGACAACTGAGGACGAAACCATCGCTGAGGTTACGTTTGAGGGTAACGATGAAGACAACGCGGCGAGGTCTAAGAGCGCTGCAATGCTCGTGGCGGGCGCCACGGCGCAGGACAAGGAGTTCACCATGCCGTGGGAAGCGATGACGGGTTTGATGAATGACCAAAAGCCGCACCAAAACGAAAACCGGAGACACTGGGAGGCGCTGCGAAAGGTGACCAAGGATAACACGAGACCACTCACGATTGACGACTTCGTACCGGTGAAACGCATCGGCCAGGGTGACGTCGGCACGGTGCACCTCGTCTCGCTAGCAAAGCAGCAAGATGTTGTTTTCGCGTTGAAAATCCTCACGAAGAAGGAAATTATCGACAGAAACAAGCTCCATCGTTTGCAGACGGAGGCTTCCATCTTGAACGCGGTCGATCACCCTTTCATCGCGACGCTCTTTGCTTCGTTTCAAACGTCGACGCACGTGTACTTTTTGATGGAGTACTGTGAAGGAGGTGAGCTATACGAGCACTTGCAAAAGGTGCCCAACAAGAGACTAAGCGAGGGTGCGACAAAGTTTTACGCCGCCGAAGTGCTCGTCGCTTTACAATACCTCCATTTGCTCGGTTTCGTGTATCGAGATCTCAAGCCAGAGAACGTTTTGCTGCGCAAAAATGGTCACATTGTCATCACCGACTTTGACTTGTCGTTTTGCGCGTCATGCAAGCCGCACGTCGACGTGCAGCCGGGCAATCCGCATTGGATCGCCGGCGCGCGCGCGGTAGGACAAGCGGCGAAGAAGAAAATTAAGCCACCAAGACTGCCGCGAAACGGCTCCAACCCGAAACTCATGGCTGAGCCTTTCACGTTTACGAATTCATTCGTCGGTACGGAGGAGTACTTGTCGCCAGAAGTTTTGAACGGGGTAGGACACTCCGGGGCGGTTGATTGGTGGGAACTAGGAATCTTCATGTACGAGATGGCGTACGGGACGACACCTTTCAAGGCTTCCACGCGAGAGCAAACTTTCAACAACATTTCGAGCGCGCCGGTTGTGTTTCCAACCGACGTGCCCATGAGCGAAGATTTCAAGGATTGCGTCAAGAAACTCTTAGAGCGCGAATCGGTAAACCGTCTCGGGAATGCCGCCGGTGCAGAAGAGATCAAGGCGCATCCTTTCTTCAAGTCGATCAATTGGGGGTTGTTGCGGTGGGAAGTGCCGCCGTACGTGCCAAAGTCAAAACAGGCTCCCGCCATGTGCGACGACGAGATGTTTGAAATGGATATGTAGCGGGTCCTAGGCTTGGGCCCTCGCAAGAAAACGCGTCGATCAACATTGCGATCGACGCGAGCGCGCGTTGTTTTGTACTAAGTAGAAGAACATTTTCTGATATCAACCAAATCTAATAAAAAGTGAATAAATCGGCTCTCCTAAATCGGAGGCACAAATGGCTCATCATCGTCGTCATCATCATCATCTCTCAACGCCTTGACGAGAGGATGTTTTTTGAGTTCGGGCTGAATCGTAATAATCTTCTCTATGAGAATACGAGTCGAATTCAAGTCTTGTCTTCCGTTGAGCTTGAGAGTCGCCCAATTGAAGAGCACGTCCACGTTGTTCTCATCCGGTTCCAACGCCTTTAAATAAAACGCTTCCGCCTCATCCAGCTCCCCTCTCTCCTGTAAAATCATCGCTAAATTATTACACGCATCCACGTTCGTACCGAGTTCGATCGATCGTCGATACTCCCGCTCCGCGTCCTCAAACTTTTCCAACGTCTGATAAAAGTTTCCGAGCTGAAACCTCGTCTCCGCGTTTTCATCCTTGGCCACCCTCTCATCAAAAAACGCCTTGGACTCGGCGATGAGCGCGTCGTACGCCCACTCAATCTTCTTCACCCGCGCATCGTCTCCGTTCGCGGCCGCTTTTTCCAGCTCAACGCGTCTCGACGCTTTCAAACCCTCAAACGAGGTTCGTTTGCTCACGCGCAGGATTTGTTCTGGCGTCTCTTCCGGCGACGACGACGACGTTTCGGACGACGACGCGCGACGCACGATGCGAGACGAAGTGCGCCGACGGTGCGTCGACGCCGACGGGTTCTTACACCGCGCGGTGGTGTTTCGCGCAATCGCACACGAGGCTGACATGGGTGTATGCGGTGCGCGTGCGTGATTTTGGCGTTTTTGTTCTTCACCGGGGAGCGCTTTTGTATTACAACTGGATTACGAATCGGTTTGATTCAACGCGTTTCTTCTCGTTTTACACCCGCTCGTCGCCGTTAACAGTCTCACCTCGATCGTCTCCTCGCTCGGGGGTCTCCACGACCTCGACGTCGGCGATGATGTCGTCGAATTCACCCGGCGCGGGGAGGTCGAGATCGGCAAAGGTGGCGGACGTTCGGCGGAAAAAGAGACCGGCGGTGTCCATGTTTGTGTTGCTCGGCATGTGCTCGCGCATGATGCCCTCAATGCCAGCGCTCGCCTGTTCGATGAGCGCCAGTTCTTCGGGTGAGATATCCGGGGAGTCTGATGCGAGCTCGCGCAAGGTGGCGAGGTGGTACAAGAGCTTTTCGTTTGCAGAGGCATTTTTGAACGCCGGTTGAGAATCCTTGTCGGAAATCACGCTCCCGATGACGCTTCCCTCTCTGTCTCGAATCGACCCATCTCGGCTTCTCTCGAAGAAGGCGTCGGCGCTGATGTTTCTGAGACTCACCTCTGCGCGCGGACTTCCTCCGTCGAACGAATACCGCCCGTCGCCGTCGCCGATGCTGGTTCGTCGAGCTTGTTGTTCGATTGAGCTTCTTCGCTGCAGCTCCACCTTCTCCATGAGATCGGCGCCGCCGTCGCCATTCGCCACCGCCGCGGATCGATGATCGCACTGTAACCACCTGGGTCCAAGGACAGAGATGATAACCATCCCGAGCGGAGCCGTGAGAATGATTGAGAAGACAGCCGTCGTCAAAATGTCGTTACCCCACTTGACGTACTTGTCACTCTTGTCGTGCGCGAGGATGAAATCGAGCGGATCTGAAGCCAGAGCCGCTTGCACTGTGGCTTTCGGAATCCAAGCCAAAGCTACAAATAATCTTTCTATAAATGTGAGCGGTTTTGCACCTCCTGCGACGGCAGCGAAAGCCATGGGAAGCCGAATGACGAGGCCGATGCATAGCAAGCCGATGGACTTTGGAATGGTCGACGGCGTCACGTCTTTGAAATTCACAGCCGCGCCGATGACGCCGAAGAGCAAGGGTTGAAAGATGAATCGCCAAAGCTTTGACAAGTCGTGTTCGACGCCGTGCGCGTGATCGACCGAAGGACCGGTTGTTAAACGCGGATGTGGCTTGTTGGTTGACCAGCACTTATTGGCGGAGATGCCCAACGCGAGCGACGCCATCGCTCCTCCGCCGTTGAAGCCATAGTTTCGCCCGAGAAACATGAAAAAAATACCGAGCATAAACGTTGCGCTCGTTCGCTTCCAACGAACATCCCAAACTTTTGTCATCCCACAGAACATTCCACCGAGAGTCCCGACGACTAAACCGAGCAAGACATCCGTCGGGCCGTGGAGGACGGTCCACGCCATGCCGCCGTCGTGGTTACCGCCCAGGGCGAAAGACTTGAAAATGGTGTATCCCGTGATGGCGACGACGTCATCGAACGACGCCGCGGCGACGATGAGAGATGGGATCCCCTTTTCTACGCCGTATCCTCGCGATTGAAGCTCAAACATTCCCAAAACCACCACTGCGGGCGACACAGCGCCGAGAATGAAACCCAAACACATGCCGAGCGGAAACGTCATCTTAAATATCAGCATCGAAAACAGTCCCGCGGTGATGGCTTCGGAGAGCCCCGGCATGACGGTTAACCTCGCGGCGGCCCATCCAATCGACCGAAACGCGTCGAGATCGAGCTCTAACCCGCTTCTCATTAAGATTACGCTGAGACCCGCCGCTCGAATATCGCTCGACCACTTCTCTGGTAAATCATCCACCAACCCACCGGGCACGTTCCTCAGCAACAACCCCGACAGGAGCATCCCAATCAAAGACGGAAGCCCCATCGCTTGCGCGCTCGCCCCGCCGACGTGCGAACACCCCCAAATCAGCGCCATCGACCACAACGCTCCCCCGGGAACCGTCTTCGACGGTCCGTTGGGCGACACCAACGTTCCGAACGCAAACCTCAGCGTCGCCCACAAAAGCACCGCGAGCAACACGAATGAGACGCGTTCATACGCCCGTTTACGATCCCGCGCCAGTTTCGCCGATCGTTCCTCGTCGTGCGCCACCGTCGCGCCGTCGCGTGCGCGTTGAATCGGTGAGAGCCCATCCACGCCGTTGTTCGCGTCCACCGCTTTGCGTCCACCGCCGCGACGTCGAAGCCACGAGACACCGAGCCGCCGCGCCATGAGGGCTCGCGGGTCGTACGATCGATCGCCCGCGCACCACCGGACCGCTCGCGATCGCCAACTCGCCGACTCGCGCGTCGTAATGAAGTTTGCGAAAAGTCCACGCCCGGGTAGGCAAAAAGTGTCCTTTGGTCTCCCTCGCGCGGCGAAACGCTCGCAATCGCGAGGACGTCCGGTGAGAAACGTCGTTTCTTTCACTAATTACAACGAGAGAAGATGAAACGCGTCGCGTCGCGTCTTTGCTATGTTTCAATGCGTCGCGCGCGTGCTACGGGGAGAAGAAGGAGCCAGAGTGACCGCCCACGGATTTGAGTTGGTCGGCGAGCGCTCGGACCTTCTCTTCTAATTCTGATGAACGCTCGCGCTCGGCGCCGAGCTCGCGTTCGAGAGCGTTGCAGGTTTCTACGAGTTTGTCGTGTGCGTCGGCGACGATTTTGGCGTCGGAACGAAGACGGTGAAGGGATCGGCGTAATTCGGCGTTTTCGCGGCGAACGTCTTCGGCGGAGGATGGCGTCCGCGCGTCCGTCGGTGGTTCTTGCTTCGGATCACCCGTCGTCGTCGTTGTCGTCGTGTTCGACGACGATTTCGTCGATTTAATGAAACCCATGAATGAAGACGTCGATCCGTTGTCTGTTTCGCTCGCAGACGCGGCGTCGCTCTCGGTTTTCGTCGCGTCATTCTTGGGAAAACTCACCGAACCGTTCTTCGCAGTCTCGTGATCTGGGAAATCCTCTGGCACGAGAAGCACTTGCGTCTCATTTTGCGTCTGACCATTATACCCTCCGAACGCGATGATGGCTTCGTATCCGTCGCGAGTACCGAGCGCGCAGAGCGTCATGCCTTCACCGACCACGGGCGGCGCGACGAACGCGTCACGGCGGGCGACCCACGACATGTCGTCCAAGTCCAAAACGCTACACTCTGTCAAACCTCGGGCGTTGTTGCCTCCACCGACGAGCGCCCAGTACCGACCGTCTCCAAGCAAGACACCGCAGTGTCCAGCTCTCGGTGGCGGAGGTTTTCCGCGCGGTGTGATGGCGCTCCACTTGTAATGCACCAAATCGAGCGCGTAGACGTCGTCAAAGACTTTGGTCTCCGAGGTGCCTCCGAAAACCACCAGCGTCTCGGGTCCCCAGAGCGTGGACGTGTGATCCGCCCGGGCTTCAGGCAACGACTGCTTGTCCGAGCACTCGATTCTTTTCCACGTGTACGAGGTCATGTCCAAGATCCAGGCGTCGTTTAGAAAGCTGCGATCGAACGACTCGCCCCCGAAAACGACGAGCTTCAATCCGTCGTTCAACACGGTGACGCTCGCGCCTCGTCTCGCGCACGGCGCCTCGTCCCCACGAGTCTCCACGCGCACCCACTCAATCTCATCCACTTCACCGTTTGCCATCTTCATGCGATACACGTCCATGTCGTTCGAATCGGACCCTTTGAACCGTCCTCCCACGACGTACACCTGTCCCATGCACGACGCCAAACGATGTCCCGCGCACGGAGGCAGGGGCGTCGATCCCGGCCGCGGCTTCAACAACCTCCACGTCGACGTCGACAAATCTAATTCGTGCGCGTCCGAGAGAAACCGCCCGCGGTGAGATCCACCGATGACGTACATTTTATCCCCGACGACGCACGCCGCGTGTTGAAATCTCGGCGGCGCTCGTTTCCCACCGTACTCCATAAACGTCCACGTCGCGCCCCCACCTCGTTCACATTCCTCCGCGATACCGTCTGGAAGCGCTCTCAATCCATTCCTTTGCAACATTCCCTTGTTTGTTCGTTTCGCTTCGCGTTCCATCGCCTTTGGATCCCACCAATTTGGTTTCTCTTCGTCTAAAATCTTCACGTACAGTCGCATCGCCTCGGCGCTCGGCATCGTCCCCAACCCACTCCACGCGTTTCGCATCGCCCGAAGCAACCGTTCGTCTCCTCCCACCGATACCGCGTCGGATTCCATCACCTCTTCCTTCGCCGTCGCCAAGGCGCCGTGCGTCGCTTGGCGGTCCAACGCGTACAAGAGGAGTCTCGTCTCGTCGGAAAAGAACGATTGTCCCGCGCTCGACGAACCCACGCGCACGGCGGCGTGGAACCTGCGGCGCGCGTTCGATCGGATTGCCCGGCGCAGTCGTCAGTCATCATCCCAATCGGCGTTTCGTCTCTTCGTCGGTCGCTCCCGTCGGGTTTGATTCGTTTTTTCATTCCATTCCTGAATCCACCGCTCATCTTTCATTCATTCATTCATTCATTCATTCACTCACTCGTCGCGCGCGCGCGTACGCACCGTTCGGGGTAAGGCATCGTCGCCATCGCGACTGACCCTCTCTATCCGCGCCTCTCGCTCCCGGATCCCCGTCGTCGCGCGCCGGGTTTCTCGATCGACGGCTTTTCGCGTCTCGGTGTGACGTCCAATCCAATCTTCGTCCACACACCGACGCGCGCGACCGCCCGACCCGACCCGACTTCACCGCCCCCGCTCGACGGACGGAAACGCCGCCGCCCCCGTCACCGATCCGCGGGGTTCGTCGACGCGCGCTGATTGGTTTCACAATGGACGACGCGTCGACGACGGCCCGACTCGATTGGTCGGGCGTAGACTTCGCGCGTGACTTTTCCGCCGGGGCGCACTGGGACGCGACGCGCGTTGAACGCGTCGGGGCGACGATTCGGGCGTGCGCGGTCGAAGCGACGAAGACGACGAGCGGTGACGCCGCCGACGACGGCGGGCGCGACGCGGACGCTCTACGTCGACTCGACGCGAATGAAATCGTACGCGCGTTAGTCGCGAGCGGAGCGTACGACGCGGACGTTCGAGCGGGTCTGCGGGCGTGGATTCGACGTAGGAATGAAGGGAACGACGGTGTGAAGATTGGATGGCACGCGTTCGCGGAGTGCGAGGACGCCGCGGCGGAGAGGTTGCGCGTTTCGGCGCCGGATGGAGAAGCGGCGAGCGGCGGCGAGGAAGCAGTCGAGGACGACGCGAACGGGGCTTCTTCGTCCTGGTCGTGGACTAGAATGGCGAAAGTAGGGGCGGCTTCTGCGATCGGTGGGTCGTTGTTGTTCGTCACCGGGGGCGTGGCGGCGCCGGCGGTCATGGCGTCGTTGAACGCGCTCGGAGCGGTTGGCGCGACGACCACGGGCATCCTCGCGACTCTGGGAGGATGTTCGGCAGTTTTCGGCGCCACGGGGGCTGGTTTGACTGGGTACAAGATGATGCGACGGACGTCGAAAGAGATGGAGCGGTTTCAGTACATTCCGCTTCGTGGGGCTGGGAGGAAGTTCGCGATGCACCTGTTTGTTCCCGGATTTTTGCGCGAAGAAGGCGATTTGTTGCGCGCGTGGGGATCAAAGGATAACCAATACGTCGTCGTGGTTTCCGAACCTGGAACCTTGGGGGTCTCTCTCGAGCGCGCGGAAGATGGATCAACCGTGGTGACGGTGGAGAGGGGGGATAAGTCGATCGCCGCTGCCGCTGGTGTGGTTTCTGGGAGCGTGCTGCTGTCGTGTCAATCGCTCAATCCGGAGGCGATGCGACGCTCGCATTCGTACTCGACGCTCAATAAGGCTGTATCTTCGATGACGCTGGAGGCTTTAGAGGCTGTCCCGCGCCCAATTGAGCTTCGTTTACAATTACCGAGCGTGACCGCGGATGCGTTTGACGATAAAATAGAAAATCTCGTGCAAGAGCTCGATGAGACTGTTTCGACGGATCGCCGCACGCCGTCGCCGGCGCAGCAGCAGAACGCGTCGACAACTTGGGTAAACAAGACGGGAGAGCAATACGTGCTCAACTGGGAACCGAGTACATTGATTCAGCTAGGAACAGCGATCAAATTCATCGCTGAACGTTTCGCCGTGACGATTGCTGCGCCACAAATTCTAGCGCAGACGGCGCTTGCGTCCATTGCGAGCGCAGTCGCCTGGCCAGTGGCGCTCATCAGAGCGTCCGATTTCTTGGATAGTCCGTGGACGATGGCGCGGAACAAGGCTGAAATCGCGGGAGAAGAGATTGCTCACGCCTTGCTCTCTCGAGCGCACGGCAACCGCCCGGTGACATTGGTTTCGTACAGCGTCGGTGCGTACGTGGTCCAGAGCACGCTGGCGCATTTACACGCTGCGGGCGCAAAGGGTAAAAACATTGTCGAACGCGTCGTCTTTGTCTCGGCGCCAATCTCAGCGTCGGCATCGGTATGGGAATGTATGCGAGAGGTTGTTAGCGGGCGACTCATCAACGTACACTGCCCAGACGACTGGATTCTGATGTATCTCTACAGATTGAAATCAATCGATCCGACGTCAACGCTCGCCGGATTATCGCCGGTGAAGCGAGACGACGTCGAAAATTTCAACATTTCGTTCAAGCACGCAAATTTACCAGACGAAATGGCGCGCATCCTGAAAATAATTGACCTAGAAGAGTGAGAGTGTATTACATATATTGATAGTAGCTAGAAAATCTCTACGACAAAGCTCCGGCTGTTGATTCTTGCAGAGCCTTTTCGCGCTCGAGAGGGTGCTCAACGGCGCGCACCTGCGCGTGAGACATCAACTTTGTAACCTTGCCTGCGACTTCGGGCTGAGCCATGCTGGACTGAATCACGGCGGCTCGGTCGCTCGACTGCATTTCATTCATGAGCTCGGAGAACGATATGAATGGATCAATGTCGTCGAGAGGGCTAGTGCACGTTTCGTCGTCATCGAACCAGAAATCTTCGTCGTCATCATCGTCTCCAAACGCGCCGCCAGCGAATGGATTCGCCGCTCCAGCTCTTTGTGCCAGCGCTCGAAGCGTCGTTTCATCGAAATTCAAGTCCTCTCCGTCGTCGTCTTCAATATCGAGACCGTCGTAATCCTCCTCCTCGTCGTCAAAGTCATACGGGTCTCTGCGGAGGCCGTTGGCTTCATCCTCCTTGCGCTTGGCAATTTGCGTCTGCAAATCAGTCAACAAATCACTGAGCGTGTTCAAGATGCCGCCCATTGCGCCTTGGAGCTCAGGCGTCAGCATTTGCGACGGCGCTCGCAAGAGACCAATCAAACCCAGTGCACAAACCTTTTTGGCGTGCTCGCCGGTGAAGCACTTGCGCTCGCCCGACTTTTTGCGCTGGTTGAGCATCTGAGACCATGTCGCCAAGACTTGGGACGTGGTGCCGTTTTTGTTTGTAGCGGCGAGCGCGAGAGCTGGATTGTAATGCATCGCGTGCGCGTACGTCATCATGAGTAAGTCTTTGTAGTACGGAAGCTCCGCCGTGGGCAGTTTCGCCAAGGCAATGTTGACGTACGGCTCAATTACCACGTCCACTCTTCCTCGGCAGTTCACCATGACGCACTCCATGAGCTTGGGCGCAGCCAAGCAATCCGTTTCGGGATAGTCGCCTTCAAGAACCTTTTTGCAGACGTTGTAAGTGTCTTCCACGTACGGCGTGCCCGGTGCGAGGAACTGCTCGGTCCCGCGGCTGATGTAATTGTCGAGCGGGATGAGCAAGTTGTCAAAGTACTGCAACGCCCAGTCATCCATGGTTCGAATCATCAGTGGCCAAAGCTCCCACATGCGTGGGGTGACTTGCGGAGTAAAGTACGTCAAGTAGGCGAGGATTTCTAAAACTTCTTCAAAGACGTCGTAGCCTTGTTCTCCAATCATCTTGTGAAGAATAGGGAAAACCGCGGCTTCGAGGTCTGGATACATGTGAGGCAAGCCAGAGATGGATTCGAGGATCGTCGCCATTGCGCGCAAACATCCAATGCTCGCCAAGAGCCCATACTCTTCCTCCTCCTTGGCTTCTGACTCGTTCACAACCTTCCAGAACGCAGCGGCGAGGTTTTGTGTCATTCCGAGAGCAAACGGTGCGATGTCTTCGCCAAACTTTTCCGTAATCGTCTCCAAGGTGTACACGACATCCTCGGACTCGACCTCGCTCATCAGCTTGAAGAACTCATCGAGCAACTCGGGCAAGATAGATTTAAGAGCGGAGACGTCATCCGTCGCGTTGACGAACGCACCGAGTGCCACAACAGCTTCGACTCGCACCGGCAAATCCCGATCCTTCATCGCATTGACGACGACGTAGAATAAACGCATAAAGTTCTCCTTGTCGGTGAATTCAATGCCAGAAAACTTGGCGGCACACGACACCGCCTTGGCGCGGATGTGGCCGTGGACGGAACCAAACGCTGGGTACACGTAAGCCATGAGCATCTGTTCGAGCTGATGCTTGTATTCTGGGTGTGCTTCGAGAGTGGAATGCAAGTTTTCAATGACAACCAAGGCGCCATCAACTTCAGCGCGCAACTTGGCGTCCAAAGGCGTGCCTTGCGGCACGGCTTGAAATCTGGTGAAGACGGACACCACGTGCGCTAGAACTTTCGGAAGGTTATCCTTCATTCGCTTACCCGTCTTCGTCAATTCGCAGATGTAGTTGATCGCCGCCGTTCGCGGCGAGTACATATCCTCGATAAAGTCTTGCGTCTTTCGTACGTACTCGTGTGGGTCATCCTCCCAGAGCTCGGCGTCCTCGTTAGTGAAGCACACGAGTGGAAATATTATGTTGACGAACATTTGATCCAAGAATGGTTCCATAGCCTTGTAAGTGAACGAAGTGTTCACGGCGGTGGTGAGATGCGTCACGCTCAGATTGACGACTCGATCGGGAACAGCCGCACCCGCGGTTACCGAGTTCAAAAGCTCGGCGTACACATTGAGCATTTGCGGCGCGAATTCATCCCTGTAAATTGTCGCGAGCATCTTGAGGTCCGGTGACAGACGCTTGAGGTTGCTGAATTTATCAAACTGACGGTTGATGATGCGCAATGCCCACTTTTTTGATTTCCACCACGGCCATTGCTTAAGTTCCGTCTTGTCATCGGTCGGCATTCCTTCCGTCGAAATCGGTGCGAGGATGAGCGCGCGAAGTGTGCTCACCCACTCGCGATACACCGCGGGATCTCGCAAGGTTGGCGAGAAGTGCATGTACGTCGCGCTCCAGTACGTCTTGCAAATAGCCTTCTTTAGCTCCTCCAATTCCACGTTCGGCGGACCTTGGTACACCGCCAAGGCTTTAAGAATCTCTAGCATCTTTGGGAACACGACATCGATGACTGTATCAATGTTCACGCGCTCGCTTTCATCCTTGAACTCGTACTTTCTAACCAACGCACCGAGCACCAACACCGTTCCGACGAGCTTCCCGCTCTCATTCGCCTTGGCCTCATTCAAGTTTTGCAACACTTGATTCGCCACCTCGGGCCATCTTTCGGGGAAATCGTAATAAACCATCACTCTCACCGCCTCGACGAGCTGACTTCTCACTTTGCTCGGCGTGTTCGCGACAGCTTCCAACGCCACGCGTCGCACCGCAGCCTTTTCGCCCTCATCCAAAAGTCTCTTTGCCGCCGGCGTCATCGGCATCGCCCCCTCTCGCTGTCCCCAAGACTTGTTGGTGAGGTTTTTAAAGTAAATGCTCGCGCTCTGACGCGTCGTCAGGTCCACGGATGGATCGCTCGCGATTTGTAAGAGCCCGAGCGCGGCGCCGCTCTGGGCGGCGGCGGCTTCGAGATGCGCATCCGCCGCCGCTCTGACGTTCGCATCGCCGCTGACAGAACCGGCGAGCGCGCCGCGGAGAGCGCCGAGGTCGATCCCGTTCGACATGATTCTTCGTCAGCCGTCGCGCCGGCGTCGGGGGCGTCGATGTGACGCGAGTGCGCGACGGGAGGTTTCGGTTTCGCGCGGGAGTGGTTGAGGTTTGATATCATATGTATAGGTATACAGTGTAAGATGACGATGACGCGACGCCGCTCGTTTCGATTCGGTTCGATGAGAACACCGGGGCGTCGTCGGCGTCGTCGGCGGCGATTGTTGGGATTAAATTACACGACTGACGGATTACCAGGAGTACTTGGCCTCGATGAATCTGTCCTCGTAGAGCTGCGCGGCGTGGTCCCATCCGAGGTCTCGCTCAAATCCGCGAGACTGGATGCGTCTAAAAGCGTCTCGATGATCTCGGTAGGTTGAGATGGCGTGTCCCATGGCGTCGATGAGCTTGTGCGTCTCGGCGCTATCAAAGGTCCATCCGTTTCCGGTGTCGTTGAAGGGATCGTATTGTTGAACGGTGTCGCGCAATCCGCCGACGGCGTGCACCACCGGCACCGTGCCGTATCGCATGGCGTACAGCTGGTTCAATCCACACGGCTCAAATCGCGATGGCATGAGCAAAATATCCGCGCCGGCGGTGATTCTGTGCGCCATTTCGACGGAAAATCCAACCCATGCGCGGCACTTGTCGTGGTGGCGGCTTTCCATGCCGCGAAGCGCGTCTTCCAAGTCGGCGCGTCCGCTGCCGAGAAGAATGACTTGGACGTCTTGGCTCATCAACCAGCCCTCGGCTTGAGCGATGAGATCCACGCCCTTTTGGTCATCGAGTCTTCCGATGAAGGCTAAGATGGGCACATCGTCGCGCTCGGCGAGTCCAAGCTGGCGCTGCAACGCCAGCTTGCACTGTCGCTTGCCCTGATCCAAAGCTTCGGCGTTCGGCGCGTACCGAGCGTACCCGTCGTTATCCAAGTGGTGATCGATATCCGGCGACCATTCGTTCAGGTCGATGCCGTTGACGATACCACTAAGCTTACCTTCGCCGAAATCGCGAATAGTAGGGGCCAAACCCCAGCCACCCATGTCCGTGGTGATCTCCCAGGCGTAGCCCTCGCTCACGGCGATCACCTTGGTGGCGAGCCTGAGTCCGGCTTGCATAATATTCATACACTCCCCGCCCATCGGGTCATCGAGACGGAAGTAATCCCTGTAGTGTCCGGGAAGGTTGAGCGCGTTGAACTCATCGAGCGGACCTCTACCTTGATGCGCCATGTTGTGAATGACAAAGCAACTGCGCGCAAACTCAAACTTGCCGTGATCGCGATAGTACGCCTGCAGGTACACCGGAAGCAACGCCGCGTGCCAGTCGTTGGCGACGAATATCAAGTTTTCATCCCCGTACGGGACGCCACCGCAGGGAACGTGCCACACCGCCTCAAGCGCCGCCTGGCAGAGCATCGCGTTGCGGAACGCTGCGTCCGAGCGCTCGCCGCTGTAAATCGAATCCCGTACAAAGTGATACGCGCCGTGATCCACAAAGACGACATCCACGCCATCCTTGTACGCGTGAAAGTACCCAATCTCCGTCTCGTTCCCGAGCACGTCAAACCTCATCCTCACACCGGTATCGAACGCCTCGGGATACTCTTTATATCTCGGCACCACCACCATGACGCGATGTCCTCGCTCGGCGAGCGCCTTTGGCAACGACTGCATGACGTCCCCGAGCCCGCCCGTCTTACTAAACGGCGCGCACTCGCTCGCCACCATGACGATATTCAACCTCTCTCGACACCTTGGCGTCGCGGGAGGAGGAACCTCCTCCTCGCGTACCACCGGAACAGGACCCGGTGCTTCCGGAGCTTCCGGAGCTTCCGGAGCTTCCGGAGCTTCCGGAGCTTCTTCCCGAGTCGGCGCCGCGTTTGAGACCTCGCCGTCGAACGCCAACGAGTCCCCGAACGCCGGTCTCGAATCCATCTCCTCCAACATCGCGCTCACTCTCGCCGCGCTCTCCATCGCCCCAGAATACGCGCTCGCCCTCGACGCCGTCCCCGCCGTCCCCACCTCGTCCGCGTCCGCGTCCGCCCGTCGTCTCGCGTCCAACTTTTCCACGAGTTCCCTCTGCTTTTCCAACAACTCGATCGATCTCTGTCGAAGCGCTTCCAACCGCGCCGTTCGTTCGCTCTCGCTCTCGCCCCCCTCCGCGTTCGACGTCGCGGCGCGCGTCGTCATCGATGCTCCACCTCGCGCAAGTCGTCGTCGTCGTCCTCCTCCTCCTCGCGCGTCGTCGTCGTCGACGCCGCGACTCGACGCTTTATCCAAAACCGCGTCTCGCGTTCCTCCCACCCGTCGTCGTCGTCCGCGCCATACCCTCGTCGGTCGCGCGTGCCTCCCGCCCGCCATCGCCGTCGACATCGTCGTCGTCATCGTCATCGTCGTCGCTCGTTCGTCCCGTCCCGGTCGACGACGTGTGTCGGGCGTCGCGTCGCCGAACCGCCTCTCGGGGTCGGTTGGTGCATCATCCGCGTCAGCACGTAGGGTTTAGTAGGGTTTAACGTAGGGTTTACTTAGTAGGGTTTAGCGCGCGTCCCTGAATCGCGACGTTTTTCAATCGTTTTTCAATCGCTTCGGGACCTGACTTCACCCGTCGTAGTGAACACACCGAGAAGGCCATCGACGACCAAAAACGTGTTTAGGGTTTAGGGTTTACGCGCCTCGCTCCTCTAACGACTCGTGCGAGCGACTGAGGGAGCGAGCTGCTCCCTCAGCGACTGCGCTTCTTCACAAATCGTCGCGCATCCTTCGAGAGCGCCCGATCGAACGACGCGATCGAACGACGCGCCTACTTTTCGCGCGCACGCACGCAGCAAACCGCGCGCGCGTCTGAGCGAGCGCGCGAGCGACGGACGTGAGTCAACAAAAAGATGATGATGGTGACGTATGCGTCTCCCGCGTCGGCGCGTTCGACGTTTCAAGGCGCGCGCGCGTCGAGACGCGCGCGAACGCACGACGCGTCTCGGTACCGACGACATTCTCTTCGCGCGTCCGCGCGCCCGCGCGCGTCCGGCGCATCCGGGGGCGGGGATAAGAAGCAGGAAAAGTACTCGAACGAAACAAAGCTTCGCAGCGAAGCGCAGGCGCCGTTTAGAGTCGCGCGGCAGTTCATATACGGCGCGTGCGGAGCCTCGGCGACGATCGGAGCCGGCATCGCGAGCATACAGGCGGCGACGAAAGCGATGGGGGCGCCGGCGGCGCCGCCTTTGGAGGGAAGCTTGCAAAACATGGCGGTTGATTTTACGGCGTTGGCGCTCTTTGCGTTTTTGTACAAGCGCGAAGACGCGGCGAGGGAGAAACAAATGGCGCGGATTGGACGTGAGGAACGGCTCGGGAGGCTTCGATGTGAACTCGCGGGCGGGAAGAGCGTGCGTTTGGAGGATTTGAGAGGGTTCTCGCGCGTCGTCGTCGTGTGTGGTGATGAGGAGTACGTCAAGACGGCGATCGAGGACGCCGAAGCGGTGCGCGAGGATTTGGTCAAACGCGGAGTGCTCATCGTGCCGGTTTTATCCCCGTCCAACGTCGGGAGCGTCGACGCCCCGGGCGAGGGAGACAGGAAATTTCGCGCGACGCCGTTGCGCGTCAACGAGTGGATCGAGTGGGTGGATGAACAAAAGCAAATGGCCAAGGTGGACGACGCGTCCGGGGTGTACGTCGGCCTTCGAATGGATGGTCGCGTTCGAAGCAGCGGCAAAGGTCGCGTGCCTTTTAACCGTTTCGCCGTCGAGCTCCCACCGGTGGACTCGTGGGGCGGTGCCCTCGATGGTTTCGACGGGCGCGTCGGCGTCGATTCGTGAAGATTATTGTGTGTGTTATAACAGAGCGCTTTTTAGTACGGTTGATTGACAAAGACGCTCGCCGAAGCGTAACCCGTTCGCTCGCACGCCGACGACGCTTCAATCGCGATTGAACTTCTCGCCGGTGACGTCGCGCGCGCGCCGAACTCGCTCTCCACTCGAGGCACGTCTTCGTCCTCGTCGTCGCCGGCGTCGCGCGATCCCGACGACGCGGACGCGACGCGCGTCCACACGCTATTGAAGAGTCGTCTCAGCGCCGACGATCCCAACGAGTTCGACGGTCGATTTCGCGTCGGCACCGTCATCCACGACACGCCCACGACGAATTCCCCGTCGCCAACCCTCTCGACCGCGGCACCGAGCTCGACGGGTGATTCCACGCGCAAATCTGAGACGACGCAGTCGTCGGCGTGCGTTGACGCGCGCGCCGAAACGCTAAATGTCGTCTCCCGAGGCGCGAGCGGAGCGACGATTGAATACGCGTCGGCGCGAAGGCTAATCTCTGCTTGGCGCTCCACGCGACGCACGGACCATCTCCTGCTCGCCGGCGTCGCGGGTGAGATTTGCGATTGGAGAGCTCGTAAACCTTCGTCGTACCAGAGGATCCGCTTCGCGAGCTCGCGACGAGTTGGGTCATCCGTCGGCGGCCGAGCGTACAGCGTCAACGCGGCGAGCGCGACGATCGAATCCAACCGCTGAAGCCCGCGAGTGCCGGCGACGACATCGCACTCCGACATCGGTGCGATGGCGTGACAGTGCGTCGCGTCTTCACCGGCGATGACGCGCACGCGCGGCGCGCGAATGTGGGAGAAGTAAACGCCGGAATCTCGAAGACCGCCCATTCCGTCCTTCTCGCCGGCGACGTAAATCGTCGGAACGCCCGCCGGAGGCGCGTCGATCAATTCACGAAAGAGCTCGGCGCCGATGTCATCCGACGATGGATCGAAAGGGTCGTCGCTTCCGATGGTTGGCGCGAACGCGATGACGCACGCCACTTTTCTCGGAAGCGCGTGCTCGAGTCGTAAAGCGACGTAATGCGCCAACGCGCCGCCCACCGAGTACCCCATCAAGCCGACGCGACGCGGATCGATGAAATCAACCGTCGCGCGGTCGCGCGAGGCGAGGTCGTCGACGTACCGCACGGCGTGCGTCATGAAATTGACGTATCGCGTCGCGATTTCGCGGAGGTCTATCCCAGAGACGGTCGTCTGCGCGCCCGGAAAGATTCCGCCGGTGATTACTCGGCGCGATTCGGCGCCGATGACGTTTGGCGTCGCGACGGCGAATCCGTGGGATGTCAATGATCGTATCACGGGCGCGAGGAGCGTTCGCCACACGGTAAACGGGAAGCCGTGCACGGGGAACATGAAAAAGACCACCGGGAAGCGTTCACCGGCGACGGCCGCGAATGGGTGATTGATGACGAGTTCCCCGCCTTCGTACGCGTTCCCGCCTGGTACGTTGACAGTGAGCGTCGCGGCGCTTTCCCCGTACCTCCCCGGGGAATCAAAGACGGCGTATCCCGCATCGCGTACGTTTCCGAGGCGACCGCCGAACGCGCACGCGCGAGGTATCGAGCAAAGCAATAGGCACGACGCGAGGGTGATTCGCCGCATGTGCCATTGTGTGGATGGATGCGCGAGGTTCATCGTCGCGAGTCTCGTTGATACAAATCGAGTCGCGCTATTAACAATGCTATTCCTAGTATTCTATCACCCTCGCGACGTTTGCGTGGCATCGCCAGTGTGATGCCGCGGGCATCATCGCGCGCGTTCGTCGCCGGTGAACGCGATGGCTGTCTCTGCCTCGCGTCTCGTCTTTTCGAGAAAAGCGCGCGCCGACGAAGCCGATTCGACTTTCGTAGTCTGCGCGTCGCCGCCCGTCTTTGAAGAGGCCAGAGTCAATTCAGCAATCGTGACGTCGGTGGCGAGGACGTGAACGGGGGAACCGCTTTCGTCTTTCCCCTCTCGCTCTCTCGCGTCGTCGTAGGCGCGCCGTGCCGCAGTGATATCGGCGTACCCGCGTTGGTACTGCCAAATCGCGTGCACCATGTCCATAAACGTGAAATCCGGCCACAATACTTCCGCGAAGACAAGCTTGGCGAACCGCGCGTTGACGAGCATGTAATCACTCAGACGCGTCTCACCGCTCGTACGAATGACTAAATCCACCTCTGGCATCCCCGTTGACGTCGGAAACGGCGGTCGTTCGCCTCCGTGCAGTAACGACTGCAGCGTCGTCTCGTCCACGTCCTCCGGTTTCAACTCTCCCGATCGAACACCTTCTCTCGCGCGCAACACCGCTCGCGTCGCGTCTTCCCGTCCCGTGTACGCCAAACACACATTCAACAGCGGACCGCGATGATCCCACGTCTTCTGCATCACCTCCATCGCCTTTGCTCTCACTCTCGCCGGCACAGCCGCCAAGTCCCCGCTGACGTGTATCCTCGCGTCGTGTCTCTCAACCACCCCGCTCGTCGACAGCGACCCGAGCCTCCCGCACGCGAGGTCAAACAACGCCTCCAACTCTCGCTCCGACCGCTTAAAGTTCTCCGTGCTCAGCGCGTACACGCTCAGCGTCTCCACGCCCAGTTCGAAGCACCACTCGCACGCGCGCATCAAAACGTCCGCCCCTCGCTCGTGTCCGAGCCCCAATTCCGCCCCGGCGTGCACCGCGTACCGCCTGTTCCCATCCATGATCACCGCGACGTGTCGCGGGATCGCCCCGGCGCGCAAAACGCGCGTGACGACGCGTCGCGTGAAGCGCGAGAGCGACGCCATCCATCTTGTACCTCTCACGAAAGACATGACTCGCGACGACGACGTCGACGGTACGCGCGACGATCGCCACCGCTCGTCCTCCTCCTCGTCGTCGTCACCGCCTCTGTCTTCCACCATGGCGCCGCGACTGACGAACGTCGTCGTCGTCGGTCGTCGACTGAAGCGAAACCGCGCGCGCGTCAGCGAGCTCTCTCTCTCTCCTTCGCCCCACAGTTCGCCGCGCGTCAACGAACGCGCCCGCGAAGGACGTCGAATGTTCGGACGCGCGCCGCCGCCGCCGCCGCAAACGCCCGTTGACATCGCGCGAGGCTTTCTCCGCGCGCACCTCATCGACGCCGTCGCGCCGCTCTTCGACGCGGCGACGCGTGGACGACTGACTCGGTTGGAAACGGCTCGATTGATGCTTCGATTGATCGTCACGGCGTACGGCGCGCTGCTGTGCGCCTCGCTCGTGAGCCCGACGGCGAAACGAGGGGTGAAGAAAATTCACGATGGCGCACGAGCGAACGCGCACTTGGTGCGGTCGAGCGAGAAGAAGTGGAAAAAGTCAAAGGCGGATCCAAAAGAGTTGGCGCTTCGAGCGACAAAGACAAAGACGATCGTTTTCATTCGACACGGGGAGAGCACGTGGAACGAGGTGTTTAACCGAAAGTTTGATCACACGTTTCCGGGAAGAATCATCGGAGGGGTTTTGACGGAGATTTTGCGGTTTTTTACGAATGATTCCTTCTTTTTGGATTCGCCGTTGAGCGAAAAGGGCGTCGAGCAAGCCAAGGCGTTGCGCGAGTTTTTTAACAATGAGAAGCGGTTGCGAGAGACTGGAGTCGGTGGACGCGAGCGCGGCATTATTGATACCATTGTTGGTTTGCAAGGACGCAGTATCATCGTCTCGAGCAACTTGCGACGCGCGGTGAACACGACGGTGCACGCGCTTTGGTGCCGACTGTCCAACACCGCCGGAACCGAAAAGGTTTTGATTCACAGCGCGCTCCAAGAGATGGCTAGAAACGTGGACACGTACGCTCTCGCCTCGAACAAGGGCGACGTCGTCCCGACGTCGACGTTGGCCAAGGAGTTGGGCGTGAAGAAGATTGACGCGAGCGCGTTGTTTGACGCTTCGGCCAACGCCGGACAAAAGAAAATCAACCGCAAGGGTATCGACTCTATGCGCGAGTTTGCCGCGTGGGCGATGAACCAAGATGCAGATGTCATCATCGCTGGAGGTCACTCCATCTGGTTCCGCGAGTTCTTCAAGGCGCATTTGCCCTTTGATTCCACGTGCGCGGGTAAGACGAAGAAGATTGTCAACTGCGGCGTCGTCTCCTTTGATTTGCAATTCGGCGTGCATCCAGAACACGGCGAAATGTACGCGATCGAACCGCAATCGGTGAAGGAAGTGTACGGCGGTTTCGCAAAATGAGGAGCGCCGACGCTCATCACTCATCTATGTATAGAGAGCACTCTTGTGTTTGTAATCCCATCCTATTTGCAGCTTAAAAAAGAGTTAATTCGTTCAAGTAATTACACATTCTCGTCCACGTTGATGACGAGCTCGTCTAAGGACGCGCACGAAACGTTCCCTTCTCGCGTACCAAAAGTGTTCATCCCATCTTTTCTATCGTTCCAAATCAAAAGCGCGGAGACAGATAGCAAGCACGCTTGCGTGTACTGATCCATGCGCAAATGGTTCGGCTGATCAACCTGGAAAGGTATCTCGCAGGAAGTCGCCGCGCCCTCGATTCCCAAGAGTGCGAAAGACACCGCCGCCACAGCTATGATGGTCCCCCAGTGCCAACTGTTCACGAAGACGAACGGCAAACTCAAACAGTACACGAGCAAGAAGGTTCTCAAATGGATGACGTAAATAGCCGGCAATTTCGTCGCTCTGAGCCGCTCCAGCGCTCCCTCGTTAAGAATTAAAAAGTCACAGTGCGCGTGAAGCTCTCGGACTCTCGACTCCGATCGCAGGGTGTCATTCACGCTGCACTGATTCGTATCCCGGCCAAAGGCGCGGAAAATACCTCTACGAATCATGGATACACAATACATCGGCGGATGTCTCGAATTTTCAACTCGTTTGCGGTCGTCGTCGCTCAATATTCCTCTCAATTCCTCCTCTGGAATCGTCTTCAAACCGCGTAAATATTGTTTCGACGCCACGCAAAACGCGCAGCTCCACGCGCAAATGTCATCCATCGCTGACGAATCTCGTCCTTCTCCGTACACGAGCGCCGTATCCACCAAATTTCGCACGCCGACGTTAAAGTTGCCAAACGCGGTTCGGCAATCCCAGAACCGCACAGCCGCTCGGCTGAGACGAAAAACTAACAAAAACCCCATCGTCGTAAACACGAGCTGATAAATAATCTCAAACTCCGCGAGCGACGCGGTACGCTGCGGAAGAACTGTCTCGTAGAGCGCCGTCCAAATCAAACTCACCGCGTTGATGACGACCCACGGCCACACGAACCCTCTCGCGCCGCGCAGGCGCCACGCGAGCACCGACGTGCGCAACCAAGACGATGAATCGTATTCTGGTTGCGCCCGACTCCCGGTCGCGAAGGCCTCGGCGCGCGTCGACGCGTTGGCGGCGTCGTTCATGGTTTCAACGAGTCTTGGCGCTCGTCCAACCGTACTCGTCGCGCGCGGCGGCATGATCGGCGTTTGAATCGCGCGCGATGACTGCGTTTCCGAAGAGGCGCGCTTTTATTCGTCGAGTCCCGGCGCGCGAACCTTTGGTTCGGTCGACGCGAACCTGCGAGCGGTCGAACTCTGCGGTTGGGCACTTAGAGCGCGCGGGCTTCAACTGTCATTTTTCTAGCGCGCCGGCGACGCCGGGTATACAATCAATCTACCGGTAATAATATAAAACGTCTGCGCATCGCGGCCGCGAGCTAAATCAATGAATAAATGCGACCATGTTGGCTGGTGGTCTAAATGCCGTACAGACGTCGCGTATTCTCGCGCGTGGTCTCGAACACGGTGGAAACGTCGACGTTTTTCACGCGCGCGATAGCCTCAGCAATTTTAGGTACCATTCCCGGGTGACACGTTTGTCCGCGGAACGGCGTCGGAGCCATGTATGGCGCGTCCGTTTCTAAGAGAATCCTGTCCAAATCGACCGTTTCAATCACCCCTCGCACGTCGTCACCGTTTTTAAACGTCGCCACGCCGGTGAAACCCAAACACAGGTTCGGAAACGCATCAAGCAATTCGCGCGCCAAATGGACACTCGACGTGAAGCAGTGCACGTGAACCTTGTGTTCGCGCTTGAGATGCATCTTCATGAGCTCGAGCGTATCCTCCTCCGCCTCTCTCGTGTGCACGACGAGGGGCAAATCGAGCTCGCCAGCGAGTTTCATCTGCTCCGTAAACGCCGTCCGCTGCATCTTCTTCACCTCCTCCTCGTTCTCCCCTTCCGGCAACCGGTGATAATCCAACCCAGTCTCCCCTACCGCGACGCACCGCGGCGTCGACAACAGCTCTCGCACTCTCCGTCGCACGTCATCGTCGAACCACTCCTTCGCCGACAGCGGGTGCACTCCGTAGGCTCCGAACACATTCTCCCTCGCCGCTACGATCGCCGCCGTCGGCTCCAACGAGCTCGACGAGCATCCGACCGAGACGCACGCATCCAACGTCGCGATCGAATCCGCGCACGTAGCGTCTGCCGTCGACATGTAATCGTGCAAAGTCATTTCCAATTTCGGCAAGACGAGGTTGAGGTGCGTGTGCGTGTCGACGTAGCCGAGTTTCTTATCGCCGCCCATCGTCGCAGCACCGACCGCGAGCGCTCGCATCGACTCCGCTCCGCGGTGCGTCGGTGCGCGCGCGCCCGGTCGTCCTCGCGCGACGACCGAGGCGAGTCTCGGCGCGGTTCGCATCGGCGGATAGTGACGTCGAGTTGGTTTTTGTTTGTAGTCTTCTACGCGCCGCGCGCGTCCAATAACAACTCTATTCTAAACGTGAGTCGTCGGCAACGGATCTAATCGAGCCGCGCGCCCCACGCTCGCGCTCTCACCTACGGTTCGTTTGACTCGCACAGATAATCCTTCGGGTGGTACCCCGACATGTCGCGTACGTCGATGACTCGGGCGTATCCGGCGGCGCGCGCGCTCTGCATGCCCAATTCGGCGTCCTCGTACGCGACGCATCTCCCTGGATCCACTCCGAGTCGCTCCGCGGCGAGCGCGTAGAGATCTGGCGCGGGTTTACCCTTCTTCACGTCCTCACACGTCACGATGACGTCAAAGAGATTGTACAAACCGTGTTCCTTTAAGTGTCGCGTCACCGTCGAGCCGACGCCGGATGAAGCGACGGCGACTTTCAGCCCGCGAGACTTGGCCTCCTTGGCGATGTCTATGACGCACTCGATCGCCGCCGGTGTTCCCAAATTTCGCGCGTGTTCCCCGCAGCTATCCACCATCGCATCGAGCGCTTCCGGCGTCATTTCCACCCCTTGTTCCGCACACAATCGCTCGAAAATGTCTCGAATGGGAACCCCCGCGAGCGCGTAGAAAACCTCCTTGCTCATCTTCACCCCAACCTCCTCGCACGCCCGCACGTCCGCGGCGTAAAATAACCCCATGGTATCGATCAACGTTCCATCGCAATCGAACACGCACGCGTCGACGCCGCTCAAGTCTCGCGCCGACGCGTCCGCGAGCGTCATCTTCACTGTTTCGTTCGCCGCCGGCATCTTGTTCGCTGCACTCGTGTCGAAAGTTTTCGTCTTTGATTCGCGTCTCGACCCCGCGCGGTCGACCGACCGATCGAGCGCAGACGAATGCGTGTGTACGAGAGAACGTCCGCGCGCTCGCCCCGCGCTCGGCGCGTCGTTTCCGGCGGTCGTCGAGTGACGCGGGGCGCGTTCGCGTGGCTACGCAAGTACAAAATCTAAAACCTACTCACTGTTTACACATACAATAGAGAACACAACTAGTTTTTTCAAACGTTGCGACAGCTGAACCAGACGCACGACTTCACTGTTCGCCGCCGACGCCGACGCCGACGCCGACGACTTGAGAGGGACGCAAAGAACGCCACGCGAACGACGTCAAAATGCGAGGTCTCGCCGGGACGAATTACTACGACATGAATGATTTCCTCGCGCGCGAACACGCCGTGTCTGTGGAATTTGAATACGGTGCCAAGGATTTGGGACGGGAGCTCGGTGCGAGCGACGCGGACGCGCCGGAGAAACACCGAGCGAACGTGCCGCTGTGGTGGATGGATGGCGCGTTGACGGATCACGCGTTTATCGCTGACGCGCCTGGATGCTTGACGGAGGAGTTTTGGAAGACGCTCGAGGCGGAGGACGGGGCGAAGATTGCCGACTTGCGTTCGGTGAACGAGTCGTACTTTGGGTTTGGCGCGGCGTTCGTGGATGCGCTCGTGAGACAAGGTGATGAGGACGGCGCGGTGGAGACGAGTCAGGGGTTAAACAGGGCGTTGACGAAGAGGTGGCAGGAATTGCTTTTGGAGTCGTGCGGGCGGTCGGACGACGGGTCCAAGTTGGAGCGCTTGTTGACGAGAGAGGAACGCGTCGTTTGGGAAGCTGGGAGAGCGCCACAGCTCGATTACGAGCGATGGAGGTACGGTCGCGATACCAAGGTTGAGGCGAGCAAGGTTATTCAAGACGCAAAGAGAATGAGGCGATGATAGCCGCGTGAAATGAAATACTAATGATGTACGTAAAATCACAACTGTTGCAACTCGCCCTCAGTTTACGCCGGCGCTGATTGCGCTATGTACGCGTCGACGGAGGAGCGCGCGAAGATGCCGCATAGCGCGCCAATCATGACAGTCATGATGAAGCCTCGCATGGCTGTTCGTGGACCGCCCGCGAACTCGCGATCGAACAACATTTCAAACAAAAATCCCAATCCAAAAATGAGCAAGACGAGAATTCTGTAGACTAGGTACAAGACCAATCGCACGATGTCGTAAAAGTACAAGAGCTTATACATCCCACTTCTCATGTCTCGTCGCAAGAGATCGCTGAACGGACCCGTGACTTCGAAGAGCGAGGTCAGCTCGGACGAGTCAAAGTGTTTGAGCAGACGAGCATTCCAGCGTCGCAAGTTTTCGCTGTCGTGCTCAAAGTTTGAGAGCACTCGCCAAGCCGCAAAAGCAATCGAGCTTCGGCCGTAGGAGTACGTCATGGCGTTGACGACGTCTTCGAAGAACACATCACTCGCCTCGTGGTACGTGTGGTCGGGGACCACGCCTCTGTGGCGTTCCTCAGGATCGGCGAGCATCAGATTGGCCCCTTCAATCGCGCTCTCCACCGACGGATGATACTCGGCGTTTCGCAGTAGCTCCATCAAATCCGACCGGATTTTCTCGTATATCGCGCTCCCTGACTCAGACTCCAACTCATCGTACAACTTGTCGCAAATCGTAATCGCGATGACGTGCTCTCGCTTGACCCAATCTCGAATGCCGATGTGCTGCACGAGAACGAGCGAGTACACGAGCATCTGCGCGATGACACGATAGCGGACGTCCAATTGCCACGCGTTGAGACAGATGGCTCGCATCTCAATCGTCCCGTCGATCGTCGGAAGTGGGTTCAGCACGCGAACGATCCACCACGCGAGATCGACGGATCGGTTTTTATCCGGCTGCACGCCGACGGCTTGCAGCAATGCCGACATTTTCCCTCCGTAGTTGTACAGCCAACGGGGGCCGCTCGTCATGGCGGCCCAGGTATCGAAAATCTCCATCGCACGCTCGACGCGAAGCATGAGCTTTATGTCGGCGCGTCTTGCACGAAGGTCTGCGGAATCATCCGGATCCGACGTGTCCTCCACCAGACTGTTCACCTCAGTACATGACGCCACGCAGTACCCGGCGGGGTCCCTCGTTGCCCCGTGCAAGTAGACGTGTTTCATCGCTCTGATGCGCACCAAAAACCTCCCATCGACGAGTTCCTGGCACGTGACGATGTGGCATTCGACGCAAAACCTTCCGAAATGATTCAACGACATGTTCATCGCTCGGCAGCCGTATTGCACCGCTTGGGAAAACTCTGGAAGCTCCCCATCCTCCTGCAACGCGTGCAAAAACTCTTCCTCGTTCATGTCTTCGCTGCTCATCATTAAAAACTTTCTCGATCCCATCAAACACCGCCGCACGAGCACCTTGTATCGCATCTCAAACACGTTGAGCGTCACCTCTTGTCCGGGTACCAACGCGTCTAAGAAGAACATGGGTAACCGATACGTCGGCCCGACGATGGGCACATCCGTCCCAGGCGCCTTCCGCTCGCCGACATCCCTCGAGTTCGCGTCTTCGACATCCCCCATCGACGGTCTAACCCCACCGTCGTCGTCTACGCCATCACCGACCGCCCGTATCGCGCTCCGCTCTGTCCCGCTCTTCCCAAACGTTGCCTCCACGCACGCCCGAACCGTCGTATTCACCGGCCATTCGTGCGGAAGCTCGTGATACAGCGCGCATCGACACTGCGGACAGCTCGCCCCGCCTCCGATATCTCTCCCGTACCCCGCACGGGTCTCTCTTTCCCCGTCACCGCGCGTCATCCACTTCGCTAACGCTTCTCTCTCAAACGTGTGTCCGCACGGCGTCGTCACGGGATCCTCAAAGGTTCTTCCCGTGATGACGCACGTCAGCGCGTCCGCGATCGCCGCGTGGTCGATCGTCTGCGACGTCGTCGGCTCGTCGTCGTCGACGTTCGCGGTGCGTCCTACGTTTGTCTTCGTCTTTTGAGCGGACGTCACGTCGTCGTCAAGTTCGTGCGCTTTTTCATCCTCGACAATGTGTGACGTCGTCGGTGTCGACGCGACAGCCGCGGTAGCCGCGGCGCGGATGGCGCGATCGATGATGTTGACGGTACGATTAGTGTACGTCCGACGCGTCGTCCTCGCGCGAGCGCCGCGACGGGTTTCGACCATTGTTGTTCGATCGCAATTCTCGTTCGCGCGCGCGAGGCCACTTGTGAGGCACACGAGGGGCCGACGCGTCAAGATAAAGCAAAGCGTCATCGTGCTATTTGTCGTTATATTACACCTGAGAAATTGAAGTGTGGACATTGTCAGAGTGTGTCAGATTTTGCTAATCGTCTTCAGCCGTGTCAACGTTGCCGGCGTTGACGTCGTCGGATGTTGAACATCCATCGATCCGTCCATCCGAGCGCAAAGACGTCCATCATTTTTGAATCAACCCTTGTCTCTGAAGATCCTCGTACGTCTTTTTGTTGTACACGTTGCCGTGGGCGTCTTCCACCTCTTCGTCGGTGGTTTTGTTGAACGCACCGATTTCCCGGCTCGAGAGGTTTTTGTGCAGCGAGTGCGCGTCGGCGATGGACGTCACTTCGTTGAACGCCTTCGAGTAGGGAATCTTCAAGCACCGCATGCCGTGTTGGTGTCTCCACTCGGTGAAGTGACGCTCGAACGCGCGCCGACCCCAGTAGGAGTAGTTGCCGCAAATCTCGCACGTAAACTCCATGTTTAACCCGTGAAGCTTGTACAACCAATACGGAATGGGCTTGCCGTCCCATCCGAGCGGAAGCTTGAGCGGGTTGTAAATTTCTTCATCCTCCTCGGATTCGGCGTCGGAGAAATCGTCATCCTCGTCCGCTTCCGCCTGAAGCTCGGCGAGGGAGAGCGTGGATTTCTTCTCCACGTTGGTGCGCGTCGCGTCGAGCTGCTTTGAGAGCAACTTGAGCGCGCACGCGCACTGGCTCTCCTTGACGGCGATGGATTTCGCCCTGGCCTCCTTCGCCTTGGCCTCCTCCTTGGAGCTCTTGGCGCTCTTAGCGCCGACAACCACCCCCTTGGCGAAAAGTTTACGGTCGATATCCGCGAGTTTCTTACCCTTGACGCTCCAAAGCCGCTCGGCGCGTTGCTCGGGCGTACCGCCGGCTTTGAGACCCATAGACTCGAGCGCCGATTTGATGGCGACGGCGTCGAGCGCCGCGGTGAGATCGTCTAACGACCCAAACGCGGACAAATCGACGGCAGCGTTCGACTTGAGCGTCGCGTCATCGACCGAGCGCACGCCCTTGTCTTCCCATCCCGGACACTCTCCTTTCTTCCATCGGCTCTCGAATTCCTCCGCATCCTTGGCCAACGCCTTGTCTACAAACTGCAGAGGAATCGCGCGTTCGTGAAAGGAACGCAGGTACGCGACGAGGGCGTCTAGATACGCCCCGTACGCCGGACTAAACTTTTTCGCCCTCGGCACCGCGGAGAAATCCCCGCATCTCTCGAGGTAGGTGCCGTAATCGCACACGCCGCCAAACGCCGAGTTGGCGTACGTCTGATGCGCCTCGTGTAAATCCAAATACCTCCCGTTACCCTCTTCACCGCTAAACACAGCCCCGCGCTCCGCTCCCGCGACGCTCTCCGCGACGAGTTCCTCGATAAACTCCCCACCATCCCTCGCGACGGCGCCCGGGAACTTTGCGTGCGCCTCCCGCACCGATTTCACCGCCTTGTAAAACGCTCGCATCGCTTTTTCTACATCCTCCCCGTCGCCCATGGATTCCAGTTCCTCCTTGAGCGATCCGTCCGCATCCTCGTACGTCGTTTTCTGTGCGTTCGCGCGAGCACCCACGCGATAACGCGGGTGGTTTCTCTTTCGTCAGTCTCCTTTTAAACGTCATCGCGAGAGAGGTGGTCGTTATTTACGCGCGCGTCCGTCCCGTCCGTCGTTGCCCTAAATTCGCGCGAACGCCGTCGATCCCCGCGCTTCGTCCCATCGACGCGCGACGTCCCGCGACGACCACCACCACCGAACGCGTCGTCGTCGTCGACATCCGTCCGTCCGTTCGTTCGTCCGTCCGCGCGCGCGGTCTCGACACACGTACCAATCGTTTCGCGCGCTCAACGCTCGCGCGCAGAAACGCATCCACGAGTCGGTTTTGTTCCAACCGCGCCCGGTGCGTCGTCGGCGCCTCCTCCCTGAGCGTTCGCGTCGCCGCGCGCTCGAGTCGTTCGATTTCCTCGCGCGCGCGTCGCGCGAGCTCGGTCTGCGTCGACGCCATGCGACGCGACGAGATGGATGGATGGATGGATTCGGCGTCAAAAACTGACGCGGGTTCGAGGAATGCTTACGAGATCGTCTTCGTCTTCGTCGG
>Ga0255778_10000569_pt1 | contig 33639 bp, 25 predicted proteins | sample 071ome_31_FD_179976 | JGI IMG/M metagenome (GOLD analysis project Ga0255778, IMG submission 179976) | Coastal salt marsh microbial communities from the Groves Creek Marsh, Skidaway Island, Georgia - 071405CT metaG (version 2) | ecosystem: Environmental > Aquatic > Marine > Intertidal zone >...
TGTTTTGAAAACTTGGGAATTGTGTAGATAAACGCGGACGCGTAGAATAAAAGAAGTGCGATATTATAATTTTCAGGGCCTGCACTTTTAATATAAATTATAGGCCCAATCAGAGCTGCAAGGGTAACAAGAAAAACAAAGATTGATCGAATCTTGCCAGAGTTCTTTTGTAACCAATTTATTATTGGCTTCTCATCAGTCCAGAGGCTGTCTGCCCATTGCTCAAAAACTCCAATCAAATTTTTTCCCATCACGTAATCCGAATACTCAACGGAAGAATGGATTGGGACAGGGGGCAACCCTGCATCTTCTATACGGCTCAAAATCACAGGGCCAAGGAAGATACTATGTCTCATTTGCAAGTTTTGAATTGCTACCTGCACTTTATAGAACTGCAGCTTGTTATCTGGGGTGCTAGCACTCCTATTGTAAGTAAATGAAATCGATTTTGTACGTTCGTTCTTTGAGGAGTCAAATTCCGCAAATTCTTTCCAGCTTGCAAAATCGAATCTTTGATTTGAGCTGAGGTGTAGACTCAATGTGAGGTTCTTAGTAATAAATGGATCTCCCCGAAACTCTTGCTCAATCTTTATCAAAAGTTGTTTAATATAATGGATTTCAATGATATAATTCTTACGAAATACTTGCGTAGCCTTTTGAACTGGCTGCTGTAAATTTTTCACAATTGCTTCAAGGACATGCGGCGGTAGACTTGTCACGTTTACAAGAGGTTCTGGGTCTTCTCCATCAAAACGCTCAACAATCTCTGTCATTTGATCCCCCAATGACTTACAAACACGGCAGATATAGTAATAAATATATAATTTTTGCTTTAAATTTGTATACATTTTTTACAAATGCTATAACCATCCCCATAGTGAGGATCACCTCAGCCTGATGAAAGGGCAAAAAGATGATCCATATGTTGCAGTTCCCCGTTTGGCCGATGCTTTGGCCATTTGCTTGGGCCAAGCCGCATCAAAAGACACCACCCAGTCTGGATGACCCCGATCTTGAGGGGATTTTTGGCTATTACACGCCTTAGGCATCGTCCCTTGCCAAAGGGGGATGTCATTCCCCCTTGGCCCCAAGCCCGCCTTGCCGCTAAAACGGGGCAAACCCCATGTAGGAGGGCGCAGTATGACAGACCATATCAAGGCCCCACAGGATGCCGAGGCGCGCCGCGCGGTGGCGCCTGTGATCTGCTATCCCACCGATAGCCTGCCCGCGCCCGACCCCGTCCGTATGGCGCGCGCGCGCAAGCACTGGCGCAAAACGGCCGAGGTGCTGATCCCCCCACGCGAAGCGGCCTGTTTCGAGGTGAAGGCAGGGCAATCCTTCCGCATCTCCCTGCCGCAAGGGGCGCAGGTAGGGGATCTCAACCTATGGAATGCGAGTGATCTGTCCGAGCGGTTCTTTTCGGGCAAAACCCGCGCCATCCATGGCAGCCATGTCAGCACAGGCCACACGCTTTATTCCAACCTTCCGCATCTGCGCGCCATGGCCCTGATCCTAGAGGACAGTTTGGCGTGGTATGGGCGCGATGATTTTGGCGGCGCGGTGCATGATGTGATTGGCACGCGCTGCGACCCTTATACGCATAACCTACTGTCTGGCGGGCAATATCATCACTGCTGTCATTCCAACCTGACCCGCGCACTGGCCTCACATCGCGGCCTATCTTTGGCCGAGGCCGAGACGGCGGTGCATGACGTGCTCAACGTATTTATGTGCACAGGGTTCACCCGTGATACGGGCCAATATTTCATGAAGGCCACGCCCGCGCGGGCGGGGGATCATCTGGATTTCCTTGCCGAGATGGATCTTTTGGGTGCGCTCTCTGCCTGTCCTGGTGGGGATTGCGGGGCGGAACATTCCTCGGATAGCGCCACCTGCCACCCGATGTTGGTGGAGGTGTTTGACAGCGAGTTGACCGCTGATTTTACCCCCCGCCCTGCCAATGGCTATGACCGCAGCCATGGTTTGTGAGGCGGGCTGCAAAAAACTTCTTGCTATTTGATCGCAGGTAATGCAAACGCCCGCGCACAGACGCCAACGCACGCGCCTCTGGCGAGGTGGGCTAGCACCCACGCGGTTAATGTAGCGACGGTAACGTCTCCCTTGGAACGTCTGGTCGAGTTTCGGCCCATGTCTATTGGAGATGCCTATGAACGCTACATTTGCCGAGCCTTCGGTTTGCGAAGCTATTTCTCAACCCGTTGATCCCGATGCCCGTCTGTTGGGCTATATCCGCAGCACAAGCTTTGATCGCCCGACCCTTGTTCTGGATCTGGAGCGGATCGAAACGCAGTATCACGCACTCGAAGCGGGCTTGGGCCATGCGGATATTCATTACGCGGTCAAAGCCAACCCTGCGCCCGAAATCTTGGCCCGTCTTGTAGGTCTTGGCGCGCATTTTGATGCGGCCTCTCGCGCCGAGATTGAGGCCTGCTTGGCCCATGGCGCGCGGCCTGCGCATATCTCGTATGGCAACACGATTAAGCGCCCTGCCGATATTGCCTATGCCCATGCGCAAGGGATCACACTCTTTGCCGCCGATGCGGTGGAAGAGTTGGACAAAATTGCGGCCCATGCCCCAAATGCCCAAGTCTATATCCGCGTGATTGTCGAAGCCTCAGGTGCCGATTGGCCGCTGACACGCAAATTTGGCACAAGCCGCGAGACTGTATTGGGCCTGATCGAGCACGCCCACGCAGTTGGTTTGACCCCGCGCGGCCTGTCCTTCCATGTGGGCAGCCAGACCCGTGATCCGATGATGTGGGCTGATACGCTTGATCAAATCGCCGCCGTTTGGCACGCCGCGCAAGCCGCAGGGCATGGTTTGGACTTGCTCAATATCGGGGGCGGTTTCCCCGCCTTTTACGGCGATGACATCCCACACCCCACCGCATATGCCCGCGCCGTTATGGATCAGGTTCACGCCCGCTTTGGGGATGTGGCGCAGATCATGGCCGAGCCTGGCCGCGGACTGGTCGGTGAGGCGGGCATGATCGCCGCAGAGGTGCTGCTTGTCTCGCGCAAATCAAGCGATGACCTATGCCGTTGGGTTTATCTTGATATCGGCAAATTCTCAGGCCTCGCCGAGACAATGGATGAGGCGATCCGCTATCAATTCATCACAGAGCGCGACCACGAAGTTACAGGCCCCTGCATTCTTGCAGGCCCATCTTGTGACAGCGCGGATGTTCTCTATGAAAAGCGGCCCGTGCAATTGCCGCTTGGGCTGAAGGGCGGAGATAAGATCATCATCCGCGCCTGCGGAGCCTATACATCAACCTATGCATCCGTAGGATTTAATGGCTTTCCACCTTTAGATGTGATTGCCATTTAAAAGAAAAAGCCGCCCCTTTTGGGCGGCTTTATTCATTTTAGATCGCTAGATCATCCAAAGATTTTCCAGAATTCAACGCGTCCACAACCCAAAGGGGTTTGCGGCCACGGCCCGTCCATGTTTGGTCAGGATTGCTGGGGTTACGATAGCGTGGCGCAACTTTCGCACCCGCTTTACGACCGCCCAACACCTCTTCAAGGCTAAACCCAAATTCTTGCGCCGCTTTTTGGGCTGCAATCAGGGCTTCTTTCTTTTTCCGTTTATCAAAGTCTTTAATTGCCGCTGCGACATCTTTTTGAAGTGCGACAAGCTCATCTTTCGACATTTTTGAAAGATCAATAGACACAATGCCTCCAACCCGTTTGGAATTTCAAACTGGCAGAAGGATTAAGCCTATTATTTTATATTGGCAACAAGAATATATTTAATACGCGCACTATAATTATTGAAAATCTAGCGCGTTATTATTTACTCGGCCGCAACGGAATGGGGTTCCACCAAGGCCACGATATCAAACATAATGCGATTTAATTCGAAATCCTTGGGTGTATAAACCCGCGCCACGCCCATAGACAAAAGGCGCTTTTCATCCGCCTCTGGGATAATACCGCCGACAACCACAGGCAAATGCCCCAATCCTGCAGCCTCTAAGTGCCCCATCAATTGCTCGATCAGAGGCACATGGCTGCCTGATAGGATCGACAGGCCAATAACATGGGGTTCTTCCACAAGGGCCGCTTGAACGATTTCCTCGGGCGTCAGGCGGATACCCTCATAGCTGATATCCATTCCACAATCGCGCGCGCGGAAGGCGATTTGCTCCGCCCCGTTGGAATGCCCATCAAGTCCGGGCTTGCCCACCATAAACTTAAGACGGCGGCCCAATTTATCGCTGACCGCATCCACGGCGGCACGGATATCCTCCAGACCTTCGGTTTTGTTCGACACAGATTTCGAAACACCCGTTGGGCCACGGTATTGACCATGCACGGCGCGCATGACCTCGGCCCATTCGCCAGTCGTCACGCCTGCTTTTGCAGCGTCAATCGAGGCGGGCATGACATTGCGCCCTGCAGTTGCATCATCGCGCAATCGCGCCACAGCTGCCTCGACAGCGGCGCTATCGCGTGCGGCGCGCCACGCAGTAAGGCGCCCGATTTGGTCGGCCTCAACGGCAGGATCAACAACCATGATCCCACCCTCTTCATCGACCAAAGGCGAAGGCTCTGATTGCGTAAAGCGGTTAACGCCGACAACAGTGGTCTCGCCCCGCTCAATCCCCCCCACACGGTCAGCATTCGCTTCGACCAAACGTGCTTTCATGTAATCAATCGCCATGATCGCGCCGCCCATCGAGTCGAGATTGGCCAATTCGGCCCGCGCACCTGATTTCAATTCCTCGACCTTGGCATCAACCACAGGGTTGCCGTCAAAAAGGTCGCCATATTCCAACAAATCGGTTTCATAGGCCATGATCTGCTGCATCCGCATCGACCATTGCTGATCCCATGGGCGCGGCAGGCCCAAGGCCTCATTCCATGCAGGCAATTGCACCGCCCGCGCGCGGGCGCGTTTCGACAATGTCACGGCGAGCATCTCAATCAGGATGCGGTAGACATTATTTTCAGGCTGCTGCTCTGTCAGGCCGAGAGAGTTCACCTGAACCCCATATCGGAAGCGGCGGAATTTAGGGTCTTCCACGCCATAGCGCTGTTCCAAAATTTCATCCCAGAGATCAACAAAAGCGCGCATCTTGCACATCTCGGTCACAAAACGGATGCCCGCATTCACAAAAAAGGAGATGCGACCACAAAGTGCGGGGAAATCTTCTGCTGCAACGCGGGGCTTTAGCGCATCAAGAACCGCAATCCCTGTCGCTAGGGCGAATGCCAGTTCTTGCTCGGGTGTCGCACCCGCCTCTTGCAGGTGATACGAGCAGACATTCATCGGATTCCATTTTGGCACATGCGTATAACAATACTTAGCCACATCTGCGATCATCCGCAGAGACGGCGCAGGGGGACAAATATATGTCCCGCGCGACAGATATTCTTTGATGAGATCGTTTTGCACTGTGCCTTGTAGGGCCGCCACCTCGGCGCCCTGCTCCTCAGCCACGGCGATATAGAGCGCCAAAAGCCACGGCGCAGTCGCGTTAATGGTCATTGAGGTGTTCATCTGCTCCAGTGGGATATTCTCAAACAGGGTGCGCATATCTCCCAAATGGCTGACGGGCACGCCGACCTTACCCACCTCACCGCGCGCAAGCGCATGGTCGCTGTCATATCCCGTTTGGGTCGGCAAATCGAAGGCAACGGAAAGGCCCGTTTGGCCTTTGGCTAGATTGCTCCGATACAGCGCGTTCGAGGCTTTGGCCGTTGAATGACCCGCATAGGTGCGGATCAACCAAGGCTTATCTTTCTGCATCTCGGCCATCAGCGCCCTCCAGATTCGTCTTTAGCAATATCCTTACTTAAATAGAGGTATATGGAAAACTTTATGTCTCTGTCAATTCGCTGCAATGCAGAATGAAGGCGTGCACTCACCGGTCCAAAATAATTTTGAATAAAATCAATATATTAAAGAATATCCGTCTATGATCTCGGCGAGCTGATGCAACTAATAAGGCGAGACGCCACGCCGCAAGAGACATTTTATTTCTCAAAATTTGTATTTTTATTTGAATTGTTGCGCGGACCTTGCTATTCAATGCTGCAATAGCACATCAGCGACTCCGCATCGCAGCACCATCCGCCCCTTAGGGCGCAATTTACGGAGGCCCCAATGGCTTTGGACAGCAATCAGACGCCCCTCTACTACGAGGCGCCCGAAAAAGACCTCTATGATATGGGCGAGATGCCTCCGATGGGATATGTGCCGCCAAAAATGCACGCATGGGCTATCCGGAAAGAGCGCCACGGCACGCCCGACAAAGCGTTTCAGCTTGAGGTCGTAGAAACACCCAGCATCGACAGCCAAGAAGTTTTGGTTTTGGTTATGGCTGCGGGTGTAAACTATAACGGCGTTTGGGCGGGCTTGGGTCAACCGATCAGCCCCTTCGATGGGCATGGCGCCCCCTATCACATCGCAGGCTCTGATGCCGCAGGCATTGTCTGGGCCGTTGGCGACAAAGTGAAATCTTGGAAAGTTGGGGACGCGGTCGTCATCCACTGCAACCAAGATGACGGGGATGACGAAGAATGTAATGGCGGTGATCCAATGTTCTCGCCGACACAGCGCATTTGGGGCTATGAAACCCCCGATGGGTCTTTCGCCCAGTTTACCCGTGTGCAGGCTCAGCAATTAATGCCACGCCCCAAGCACCTGACTTGGGAAGAATCCGCGTGCTACACCCTGACCCTTGCCACGGCCTATCGTATGCTGTTTGGCCATCACCCGCATGAGTTAAAACCTGGCCAGAATGTTCTGGTCTGGGGGGCATCAGGTGGGCTTGGTGTCTATGCCATTCAGTTGATCAACACTGCAGGCGCGAATGCGATTGGCGTCATCTCAGATGAAAGCAAGCGCGACTACGTCCTCAGCCTTGGCGCAAAAGGTGTGATCAATCGCAAGGAATTTGACTGCTGGGGTCAAATGCCCAAGGTGAACACCCCAGAATATAACGCGTGGCTGAAAGAGGCCCGCCGCTTTGGCAAAGCAATTTGGGACATCACTGGCAAAGGCGTGAATGTCGATATGGTGTTTGAGCACCCAGGTGAATCGACCTTCGCCGTCTCAACTCTCGTGTGCAAAAAGGGCGGCATGGTTGTTATCTGTGCGGGCACGACAGGTTTCAACTGCACCTTTGATGTGCGCTATATGTGGATGCATCAAAAGCGCCTGCAAGGCAGCCACTTTGCCCATCTCAAGCAAGCTGCAGCCGCCAATCGCTTAATGTGCGAGCGCCGTCTTGATCCGTGTATGTCCGAGGTCATGCCATGGGCCGAGTTGCCCGATGCGCATAACAAAATGCTCAACAACCAACACAAGCCTGGCAATATGTCGGTGTTGGTTCAAGCGCCCCGCACAGGCCTGCGCACCTTAGAAGATGTGCTTGAGGCGGGCCCCAATAAAGCATAGCCCCTCTTTCAGACAACCCAATCCAAAGGCGCGCAGTTTTGCGCGCCTTTTTTATTGCGCGGATGCGGCCGCTTTTCGGATAGACGCGATATTGTCGCCGTAAACCTCAGGGCGATCAACCGAGCCGCCCTTGAAAACGGCTGAGCCTGCAACCAACACATCCGCGCCCACGGCAGCCACCAATGGTGCAGTTACAGGATCAACGCCCCCATCGATCTCAATATGGATCGGACGATCCCCGATCATCGCGCGCAGACGCGAGATTTTGTCCGTCAGATCAATAAATTTCTGTCCGCCAAAGCCTGGGTTGACCGTCATAACGCAAACCAAATCACACAAATCCAAAAGATGCGCGACTCTGTCGGCGGGTGTTCCAGGGTTCAACGCCACTCCAGCTTTCATGCCTGCACCACGAATGGCCTGCAGCGTGCGGTGAATATGCGGGCCCGCCTCAATATGCGCGGTCAAAATATCTGCCCCTGCATCCGCATAGGCATCAATATAGGGGTCAACAGGCGCGATCATCAAATGCACATCCATGACCGTTTTCACATGAGGCCGAAAGGCCTTCACCGCAGGCGGGCCAAAGGTAAGGTTCGGCACAAAATGCCCATCCATGACATCGATATGCACCCAATCCGCCCCTTGCGCCTCGATGGCGCGGATCTCTGCACCAAAATTGGCAAAATCCGCAGAGAGAATAGACGGGGCGATTTTTATCGAGCGATCAAAGGACATCGGGCAGGGCTTTCAAAAGTTTGGGCTAAAGCGATGTCTCTCCCTTAACGCTCAATTCTACCCCTGTCACCACCTTGCCAAGCATCGCCGCGCGTGTAAGCGTAAGGGCTGATTGTATGAGTGACGCCAAAACATGACCCAAACCACCAAAACTTTTGCCGCAACGGGCCACCAGACGGGCCATGCGCAGCTGCCGCAATTGCACCTCCCCCGCAACGATGGAATGGCGCTAGACCTTGATTGGGTTGCGCGTGCGACAGCAAATCGATCTGCAATTGAACGGCGCGCAGCCACAATTGGCACAAGGCGCAGCGTGAAAAAGGCATATCAAACAGCATGGCTTGCCCGCGCCGTAACGATGATCGACCTGACCACATTGTCAGGCGATGACACCAAAGCGCGGGTGGCGCGGCTTTGTGAAAAGGCCAAGCAGCCCGTGCGCGCAGATGTGCTAGAGCGTCTGGGACTGCCGCAGATCACAGTGGGGGCGGTCTGCGTCTATCACGACATGGTCGAGCCCGCGCTTAAGGCGCTTGAGGGCAGCGGCATCCCTGTGGCAGCGGTATCCACAGGTTTTCCTGCGGGATTGTCGCCCTTTCATCTGCGGGTGGCGGAAATCAAGGAAAGCGTTGCCGCGGGCGCGCAAGAAATCGATATTGTGATTTCACGCCGCCATGTCCTCGAGGGGAATTGGCAGGCTCTTTATGACGAGATGCGAGAGTTTCGCACCGCTTGCGACGCGGCTCATGTCAAAGCGATCTTAGCCACGGGTGAGCTTGGTACATTGCGTAATGTTGCGCGCGCAAGCCTCGTTTGCATGATGGCGGGCGCAGATTTCATCAAGACCTCTACAGGTAAGGAAGCGGTCAATGCCACCCTGCCCGTCAGCCTAACCATGATCCGCGCAATCCGCGCTTATGAGGCGCGCACAGGGTTTAAGGTCGGCTACAAACCCGCAGGTGGCATTTCCAAAGCGAAGGACGCGCTGACCTATCTGGCGCTGATGAAAGAAGAATTGGGACAAGCTTGGATGTCTGCGCAGCTTTTCCGCTTTGGCGCGTCATCTCTCCTTGGTGATATTGAACGCCAACTCGAACACCAAGCCACGGGTGCTTATTCCGCCCGTTACAATCACCCGATGGCCTGAGGCAGATCATGAATATAACCGAAATTTTCGAAACCATGGACTATGGCACCGCGCCCGAAGCCGATACTGAGGCGCGCGCATGGATTGCGGGTCATCATGGCCAGTTTGGACATTTCATCAATGGCAGCTTCACTAAGGGCCAAGATCATTTCGAAACCCGCAACCCTGCCCGTGGCGAGGTTCTGGCGCATATCGCGCAAGCAACTGAAACGGAGATAGACACGGCCATTAGCGCGGCGCGAAAGGCCTTCGGGCCATGGTCACGGCTCAGCGATCATGCGCGCGCGCGCTACCTTTATGCTTTGGCGCGGGCCTTGCAAAAACACAGTCGCCTCTTTGCAGTTCTCGAAACCCTCGACAATGGCAAGCCAATCCGCGAGGCACGCGATGTCGACATCCCGCTTGCTCAGCGGCATTTCTACTATCATGCAGGCCTCGCCCAATTGCGCGGAACTGTGGCCGAAGACCATCAACCGCTTGGCGTTTGTGGGCAAATCATTCCTTGGAACTTTCCGCTGTTGATGCTCGCTTGGAAAATTGCCCCTGCCTTGGCCGCGGGCAATACGGTTGTGTTAAAGCCTGCCGAGTTCACCCCGTTGACCGCCCTTCTATTCGCAGAAATCTGTCAGGAGGTTGGCCTGCCCAAAGGTGTTGTGAACATCATAACAGGGGATGGCACAGCGGGTGCCTATTTGGCCGCGCATGCAGGTATCGACAAATTGGCCTTCACAGGCTCAACCGAAGTTGGGCGCAAAATTTATCAAGCCCGCGCAGGATCAGGCACGAAACTCAGCCTCGAATTGGGTGGCAAATCGCCTTTCATCATCTTTGATGATGCCGATCTCGACAGCGCTGTTGAGGGCTTGGTTGATGCGATTTGGTTCAATCAAGGGCAGGTCTGTTGCGCGGGGTCACGCCTGTTGGTGCAGGACAGCGTGGCCGATGAGGTCTATGCCAAAATTCGCGCGCGGATGGCAAAACTGCGCGTGGGTGATCCGCTGGATAAATCCATCGACATCGGCGCGATGGTCGATGACAGCCAAGCCGCCCGCGTGCGCGACATGGTGGCGGGTGTTGATGCATTCAGCCCTGAATGTGTCTTGCCTGAGACAGGCTGCTTCTTGCCGCCGATGCTGATCACCGATCTCGGCACCGCCCACCCCCTGATGCAGGAAGAAATTTTTGGCCCCGTTCTTGTGGCCGCGCGGTTTCGCACCCCTGAGGAGGCCGTGAGCCTTGCCAATAACACGCGTTACGGCCTTGCCGCGTCAATCTGGAGCGAGAATATCAGCCTTGCGCTTGATATTGCCCCGAAATTGGCAGCGGGCGTTGTCTGGGTCAATGGCACCAATATGTTTGACGCGGCCGCGCCCTTTGGCGGGGTGCGTCAATCAGGGGTTGGTCGTGAAGGTGGGGTTGAGGGACTGCGCGCCTATATGCAGGCACCGCTACCCCTGACCAAAATTGAAAAACCAGTGCACCACCCCGCCCCTGCAACGCCCAAGCAGGCCAATACACCCGCGATAGACCGCACCGCCAAACTTTACATTGGCGGCAAACAAGCCCGCCCTGATGGCGGCCATGTCATTCCAATTTGGTCAAAATCGGGCGACATGCTTAGCCAATTGGGCCGCGGCAACCGCAAGGATATTCGCAACGCCGTTGAGGCTGCGGAAGCCGCGTCAGGATGGGGCACGATGCCAGCCCATAGTCGCGCGCAAATCCTGTATTACCTCGCCGAGAATTTGGCGGCGCGCGGACAGGAATTTGCGGAACGTCTCTGTGATCTCACAGGACAATCCAGAGCCACCGCCAAAGCGGAGGTTGAAACAAGCCTAAGCCGCCTGTTCAGCTATGCCGCATGGGCCGACAAATTCGCGGGCGAAGCGCGCGCCGTGCCCTTGCGCGGCTTGGCGATGGCGCTACGCGAGGCGGTCGGGGTGATTGGCATCATAGCCCCTCAAAACGCCCCGCTCTTGGGCGCAATTTCGCTTCTTGCGCCTGCGGTCGCGATGGGGAACCGCGTGGTTCTCCTGCCCAGTTTGGAAGGTGGTCTTGCGATGACCGATTTCTATCAAGTGCTCGACACATCCGATGTGCCCGCAGGCGTGATCAATATTGTGACGGGCGACCCATCTGAGATGGCCGCAGATTTAGCAGCGCATATGGCCGTTGATGCAATCTGGAATTTCAATGCAAATATAGAGGCGCATCTCATTGACACGAGGGCCTCTCTCAACCTCAAGCGCAGTTGGGGTCTGGCAGGCTTTAAGGGCAAAAGCCCCGATTGGCGCAATCCCGCTTGTGAGGGCGCGGTATTTTTGGAAGAAGCAACTGAAGTCAAAACCGTTTGGGTTCCATACGGGGCCTGAGGACCAAACCATTTCATGACCAACCCACGCTACACCAAGCTTATTGATAGCCTGCCCGCAAAAGTGCCGTTTGTCGGCCCCGAGGCGCAAGAACGCGCGCAGGGCTTTGACTTTGTCGCAAGGCTTGGCGCCAATGAAAGTGTTTTTGGCCCTTCGCCCAAGGCGATCGCCGCAATGCAGGCCGCAGCGCGCGATGTGTGGATGTATGGCGACCCAGAACTCCATAATTTGCGTCATGCCCTTGCAGCGCACCATAGGGTCGCGCCTGAAAACATCGTGGTGGGCGAAGGGATAGACGGGTTACTTGGATATTTGGTGCGGCTGTTGGTGGCCGAGGGGGATCCTGTCGTCACCTCGCTTGGGGCTTACCCCACTTTTCTTTACCATGTCGCGGGGTTCGGCGGGCAGGTTACAGCTGTGCCCTACAAAGACGATCACGAAGACCCTGAAGCACTGCTTGCGGCGGCGCAGGCGACCGGCGCAAAGCTGCTTTATCTTGCAAATCCCGACAATCCTATGGGCACATGGCACAAGGCCGAGGCAATCGAACGGCTTATCGCCGCGCTGCCCCCTGAGACGGTGCTAATTTTGGACGAGGCTTATGCCGATACCGCGCCCCAAGAGGCCATTCCTGCGATGGATGTCAGCCATCCCCGCGTGATCCGAATGCGCACCTTCTCCAAAGCCTATGGTCTTGCGGGGCTTCGCGTGGGTTATGCCATCGGCCATCACGAGCTGATCCGTGCCTTTGACAAAATCCGCAACCATTTTGGGATGGGGCGTATCGCACAAGCGGGCGCTTTGGCGGCCCTGAAGGATCAAGATTATCTCAACCAGACCGTTCAGAAAATCACCCAAGCCCGCGCCGAGATTGCCCGTATCGTGCAAGAGAATGGTTTAACGCCGCTGCCTTCGGCCACGAATTTCGTGGCGGTGGATTGCGGGCGCGATGGCGCCTATGCAGCGGCGCTTCTTAAAGAGTTGACCAAGCGCGGCGTATTTCTCCGCATGCCCGCGATTGCCCCGCTCAATCGCACAATCCGCATCTCATGCGGGGATGCCGCGATGTTGGCACATCTTGAGGCAGAATTGCCAAAGGCGCTTACCGCCCTTGGCTAGATCAGCCTGCTTCGCCAATGACCTCAATCGCGGCCTCTAACCCTGTTGGGTCATGCGGGATCTGCATCGCCTTCATACCTGCTTGCAAACTGCCCAACAGGCCCAAAACCATATGCGCATTCACATGCCCCATATGGCCGATACGGAAAAAATCAACCGCGCGCGCAGGGTCAGGGCGCAACCCCTGCAACGGGATGCCAAGTGTCACGCCCGCCGTGGCCGTCATCCAATCGCGCATCTTTGCGCCATTCCCCGTGCCCATATCCACGGTGGTCACAGCATGCGAGCGTTTCGCAGGATCAGCAATATTGGCCGCAATAGGGCCATTCGCACCCCAACGATCTAAGGCCGCCCATACGGCACGGGCCAAAGTCGCATGGCGCGCCCAAACGGCCTCCAACCCTTCTTCATGCAAGATCATGTCCAAAGCCACACGCAACCCATAGAGGTGATGGGTCGGCGCAGTGCCGTTGAAATATTTGTAAAATTCGGTCGGATTCACACGGGGCCGCCAATCCCAATAGGGCGTCACACAATTAGCCCGTCCCCGCGCTTGATCCGCTTTTTCCGAGAAATAAACAAACCCAATCCCAGGCGGGGTCATCAAACCCTTTTGGCTGCCTGTGACCATCACATCCACGCCCCATGCGTCAAATTCAAACGCATCACAGGCGAGACAGGCGATGTTGTCAGAGAATAACAGCGCGGGGTGCCCCGCTGCATCCAAGGTCTGCCGCAAGGCCAAAATATCATTGCGCACACTGCTAGAGGTATCCACCTGCACCGCGAGAACGGCCTTGATCTCATGGGACTTATCTGCCGCCAAGGCCTCAGCCACACGGGTCATGTCGATATCGGATTGAGGGCCAAAATCAATGATCTCGCAGTCAATACCCAAACCCGCCGCGAACTCGCCCCATCCAAGACAGAAGCGCCCCGTGCCGAGCACCAAAATCTTGTCGCCCCGCGACAGCGTGTTGCACAGCGCCGCCTCCCAGACACCATGACCATTGGCAATATAAATTGCCACATTCGCCTTTTGCGCACGACCAACCGCCTTGAGATCAGGGATCAGCCCATGCACCATTTCAACCAACTCGCCTGTGTAAATATTCGGCGCGGGACGATGCATGGCCTGCAACACGCGATCAGGCATGACCGAAGGGCCAGGAATGGCAAGATAGTGACGACCGTTGGCAAGGCTCATGGAAGTGTCCCTTTGTTGAAATCGGCAAAAAGCAAGGCACAGGCTTTTGCGTCTTGGTGCAATTTCAATTACTCTCGCGGCCTTGGCAAGAGCGCAAGAATGATTAGCTCTCTGGTCAAGATAAGGGAAACAGCGCCATGACCAAAGAGCAGCCACAAAATCGTAAAATCATTGAGGTATCAGGGTCTGACCGCGAGAAATTCTTGCAAGGTTTGACAACCAATGCCCTCCCTCAAGATGCCGAAGGGCTGCGCTACAGCGCGATCCTGAGCCCGCAAGGTAAGTATCTGGCTGATTTTTTCATGCTGAATCGCGGCGATTGCGTTTTGCTTGATGTGGACGGTGATTTGGCCGCACCGCTGATGCAGCGTTTGTCGATGTATAAGCTGCGCGCAGATGTGGCACTGACCCTCTCGGATATGACAGTGGCCGTGGGGAATGGCACCCTGCCACTAGGGGCATATGTTGATCCACGTGACCCTGCCCTTGGGTGGCGCGCCTATGGCCAGTCAGGCTTGCCCAACTTATGGGATGCAGCAGAATGGAAAACCACGCGCATTGCCCATTTGATCCCCGAGCATGGGCGCGAACTGATCCCCAATGACAGCTATATCCTAGAACTTGGATTTGAGCGGCTAAATGGTGTGGATTTCAAAAAAGGGTGCTATGTCGGCCAAGAGGTGACAGCGCGGATGAAACACAAGACCGAGTTGCGCAAAGGGCTGGCGCGGGTCGCGGTCAGCGGCACAGCTGCGGAAGGCGACCTCATCACCGCAAATGGGCGCGAGGTCGGGCAGCTTCATAGCATTTCTGGGGATCAAGCACTGGCGTACTTACGTTTTGACCGCGCCCAACCTGTTATGCAGGCGGGCGCAGCCGAGGTGCATTTCGCGGAGTAATCACCCGCCGATTTTATCCTGCGTGCGGTTCAGGAAATCATCGGCAGAGTGACGCTCATGCAATTGTCCCTCAAGCGAGCCGGAAATGCGATTGACCTTAACACCGCGCTGCACAGCGGGGCGAGCATAGAACCGCTCGGCCCAAGCGACCACATTTTTATAGTCATGCACAGATAGAAACTCGCCCGCATCGTAGGCCTCACCGCGCACAAGACGGCCATACCATGGGGCAATGGCAATATCAGCAATAGTCATTTCGCGGCCCACCATCCAATCGCGCCCTTCGAGATGACGATCAAGAACATCCAACTGACGCTTCACCTCCATCGCGAAACGATTGATCGGGTATTCTTGCGCAAATGGGGCGTAAGAATAAAAATGCCCAAAACCGCCGCCCAAGTAGGGCGCGCTTCCCATTTGCCACATGAGCCAAGACAATAGTTCAGGCCGATCCTCTGGACGACCCAAGAAGGCGCCAAATTTCTCTGCCAAATGCATCAAAATCGCGCCCGATTCAAAAACGCGCACAGGGGATTGGCCTGAATAGTCCATCAGCGCAGGAATTTTAGAATTAGGGTTCAAACCAGTAAAGCCAGAGCTGAACTGGTCACCATCTTCGATACGGATCAGCCACGCGTCATACTCCGCCGCATGACCCGCGGCGAGCAGCTCCTCGAACATGACGGTGACCTTCACCCCATTCGGTGTAGCCAATGAATAAAGTTGAAACGGATGATCGCCCCGTGGCAAATCCTTGTCATGGGTAGGCCCTGCAATCGGGCGGTTCAAACCCGCCCATTTGCCGCCATTTTCCTTGTCCCAAACCCAAACCTTTGGCGGGGTATATGGCGCATTTTGTAACATGATCCGTCTCTCATTTCTTGAACATCAAAAGGAACCTAACCCTTTCGGGTTAGGATCCAAGTCACGAGATTGCGATTTCAGGACAACGCGCTGTCGCAGCGTCCGCAAACATGGAAATGGCTGTGGCTGCCCACATCAGGCAGGATCTTCCAACAGCGCGCACATTTTTCGCCGTCCGCTTTGGCAAAGACCACACCAACCCCCTCAACTTCGGGCAAGGTGAAGGCATCCACAGGCATAGCCTGATCGCTTAGCGTCACTGCAGAGGTGATGACCAAATCCTCGAAGTGCACAGATTGCAACGCTGCGCGCATTGCGGCATCTGCCACGTAGATCACAGGCGCGGCTTCTAGGGAGGCCCCAATCACTTTATCACGGCGCTGCACCTCAAGCGCAGCTGTCACCACGCGGCGCGCACGGCGGATCATCGCCCATTTCGCGGCCAAGTCTAGATCATGCCACGCCGCAGGGGTGTCGGGGAAATCTACCAGATGCACCGAGGCCTCAGAGTCTTTGTTCCGCTCAAGCCAGACCTCCTCCATGGTGAAGGTCAAAATCGGCGCAAGCCAAGTGGTCAGGCGTTGGAACAGGTGATCCAAAACGGTACGAGCGGCACGGCGTTGCGCGGTATCGCCATCGCAATACAGCGCGTCTTTGCGGATATCGAAGTAAAAGGCCGACAAATCAGTGGTCGCAAAATTGAACAGGGCTTGGAACACACCTTGGAAATCATATTTCGCATAGCCTTCGCGCACGATCCGATCCAACTCTGACAAACGATGTAGGATGAACCGCTCCAACTCGGGCATATCGGCGGCTTCGGTGCGGTCGGTTTCCGTTAAATCACCCAAGGAGCCAAGCATAAACCGCATCGTATTGCGCAAGCGGCGATAGCTGTCGGCAACGTTCTTCAAGATCTCAGGCCCGATGCGCAAATCAGCCGTGTAATCCGACTGTGCCACCCATAGGCGCAGAATATCAGCGCCATATTGGTCAATCACCGCCTGTGGCGCGACCGTATTGCCCAAGGATTTGGACATTTTCATGCCCTTCTCATCCAGCGTGAAGCCATGGGTCAGAACACCGCAATAGGGCGCGCGACCGATTGTGCCGCAAGCCTGCAACATCGAAGAATGGAACCACCCGCGATGCTGATCAGTGCCTTCGAGATAGAGATCGGCAATCCCATCCTCTGAGCCATCCTCGCGATCCCGCAAGACAAAGGCATGGGTCGAGCCAGAGTCAAACCAAACATCCAAGATGTCAAAGACCTGCTCATAGGCGTCTGGGTCATATTCATTGCCCAAGAAGCGGGCTTTGGCCCCCTCTTTATACCATGCATCTGCGCCCTCAGCCTCAAAGGCCTCAAGGATGCGGGCATTCACCGCGTCATCGCGCAGCAAGAAATCGGGGTCACTTGGCTGTGCATCTTTTTTAACAAAGCAGCTGAGCGGCACACCCCATGCACGTTGCCGCGACAACACCCAGTCAGGGCGGGCTTCAATCATCGAATGCAGACGATTGCGCCCGGTCTGCGGTGTCCATGTCACCAATTCATCAATCGAGCGCAGCGCCCGTTCGCGGATGGTTTTGCCATAGGTGTCATCCCCGCCAATCTCGCGGTCAATGGCTGCAAACCATTGCGGACGGTTCAGGCGGATCACAGGCGCCTTCGAGCGCCAGCTATGCGCGTCCGAGATGGTGATGCGGCGGCGGGCCAGCAGGCCACCAACCTCAACCAGCTTGTCGATCACAGCCTTATTGGCTTTACCCGCCTTGCCGTTTTCTTCGATGACGCGAAGCCCTGCAAAGAAGGGCAGATCAGCGCGGAAACTGCTGTCATCCAGAATATTATAGGTCATCTCAAGCCCATGCTTGAGGCCGATTTGATAGTCATCATCCCCGTGACTTGGCGCAGTATGCACGAAACCCGTGCCCGCATCATCGGTGACATGGTCGCCTGCCAAAAGTTTGACCTCAAAATCCCATTCGCCATTCGCGCCCTCAGCCCCCTGCAGCGGGTGATGGGTGACAAGCTTGGCCAATTCATCAGCGCTGATATCGCGCAGGCGCGTGTAGTGGCCCGCCTCAAGACGCATCGCGCCAAGCGCATCCTCGGCCAGTTTATCAGCCACAAGATAGAGATCACCAACCTTGGCCCAACATTCGTCAGGGGTCGCGGTGACCTCGTAAAGACCATAGGAAATCGAAGGGCCAAAACAAATCGCGCGGTTTTGCGGGATCGTCCAAGGGGTGGTTGTCCAGATGACGACAAAAGCACCACCAAGCGCGTCAGAATTCTGCACTTTGAACGGCACCCAAATCGCATCGGTCTGGCGGTCGTGATATTCCACTTCCGCCTCGGCCAATGCGGTCTTTTCAACAGGTGACCACATGACGGGCTTCGAGCCTTGGTAAAGCGCGCCGTTCATCAGGAATTTCATAAACTCGCCCGCGATCACCGCCTCGGCGTGAAAATCCATCGTGAGGTATGGCTTGTCCCAATTCCCTGTCACGCCTAGGCGCTTAAACTCCGCGCGCTGCACATCAATCCACCCTTCGGCAAAGCGGCGGCATTCCTGACGAAAATCGACAACGTCAATCTTGTCCTTATCTTGGCCTTTGGCGCGATAGGCCTCCTCAATCTTCCATTCGATGGGCAGGCCGTGACAATCCCAACCAGGAATGTAGCGCGCCTCATGGCCCATCATCTGTTGGCTGCGCACAACCATATCCTTCAGCACTTTGTTCAGCGCGTGACCAATATGCAGATTGCCATTGGCGTAGGGGGGGCCATCATGCAGCACAAATGGCGGACGCGGCGCGCCTGCCTTAGCCGCCTCTGCCGCCTTCTCGCGCAGGCGTTGATAAACGCCAATTTTCTCCCAACGGGCCAGCCAATCAGGCTCGCGCTGTGGCAGGCCTGCGCGCATCGGGAAATCAGTTTGGGGAAGGTTCAACGTGTCTTTATAGTCGGGAAGATCGGCACACATGGGAAGGACGTCCTATTGGCTGAAACGGGTCACGGCAGGCCATGACCAATGAGAGGGGAAAGAGCGGCGCGATAGCTCAACACCTTAGTCCCGGCGGCCCTGCTGATCAGAGCGCCGGGCAGATAATTCGTAGGGAAATCTGCGTGTTCATCCGTCTCATGCTTAGCCCTATATCGCTGCAGGCGCGCGGGGTAAAGCCGCGCTTTGCGCGATCAGCCCTTTGACCCCGTGAAAAGCCCAGAAAATGCCTCGGATAAAACACTGCGCAAAGCAGGACGCGGTAAGGCGTGAAAGGGCAAAGGTCGGCAAAGCTGCATTGCAATTACCCCAAGCCGCGCGGTCATCGCCCCATTCAAGACGCCTTCACCAAAGCGGCGCGATAATTTCCCTGCCAATGACCCGCCCAATGTAGAACTGAGCAAATCATCCCCAAGGGCAATGGCCCCTGTCGCCACAAGTTGCGCAATCACAGACCGCGCCAAGCGCATGGCGCCAAACGTGCCCGCACGCCCACCATAAATCTCGGCCACACGGCGGATCATCCGCAGATTGATCCAAAAGCTGATGACCATATCAAGCGACCCCATCGGGACGAGGGCCGTGACACTGGCGACACGGCGGGTGGCTTGGGCCACCTCAGCACGGGCCTGTGCATCTAGCCCTTCCAAAAACGCTGTCTCAATCACGCCCATTCGCAAATCTGCATCAAGCACGTCCTCGACACTCTGCAAACGGTGATCTGCTGCGCCCTGCACGCCCATGCGGTCGCGATAAAGCGCACGAAGTTTGGGGATCAAAGCGGAAAGCTGTGCAAGGTTTTGGGCGGTCAAGGCCGATTGGGCCTCAGCCTGCAAAGCCGTCATGCGCGACAGCCGCGCATAGGCCCGCCATTCGCTGATCGCAAAGACGATTGCAGCCACGAAAAACAGGCCCACAATCGCAAAGGCCACCTGCCCCCAGAATGTGCCGCGCGCCATCATATCAAGAACAAACCCCCAAACAGCGTTGATCAACAGCGCACTGGCAAGGCCGCCCGCCGACCAGAGCAAAAACCGCGATGCACCTGACATCTTTTGGGGCGCGGGCCGTTCATCGGGTGCGGCGGATGGCGCGTCAAAAATCGCAGGCGCGTCCACGGGGGATGCGTCACCAACGCCCGCCGTTTCCTCATCCAAGATGATTGGGTTTTTCCGCGTAGCCATACGCCCCCCCTCCTCGCTTCTCCGTCACCCGCAAGGGCGAGCATAAGCAAAGAACCCTGCAGAGGAACAGTCACAAAAAAGCGCGCCACAGGGGGCGCGCTTTTGATCTTCTGAACTTGTGGCGGCGAAGATTAGTTCTTCGCGTAGAATTCGACCACGAGGTTTGGTTCCATCACGACAGGGTATGGCACATCGCCCAAACCAGGGGTGCGCACGAAAGTCGCGGTCATTTTGGAATGGTCGGCCTCGACATAGTCAGGCACATCACGCTCTGCCAATTGCACAGCTTCCAGAACTGTCACCAATTGCTTGGATTTCTGACGCACCTCAACAACATCACCCTCTTTCACGCGGTAGGATGGGATGTTGACGCGCTTGCCGTTCACCAAAACATGGCCGTGGTTTACGAATTGACGGGCCGCAAAAACGGTTGGTACGAATTTCGCGCGGTAAACAACGGCGTCCAAGCGGCGCTCCAACAGGCCGATAAGGTTTTCACCTGTATCACCTTTTACGCGCTCTGCTTCTGCATAGATGCGGCGGAATTGCTTTTCGGTCAAATCGCCGTAATAGCCCTTCAGCTTCTGCTTGGCGCGCAACTGCGTGCCGAAGTCAGACAGTTTCGCCTTGCGGCGCTGACCATGCTGGCCTGGGCCATATTCGCGGCGGTTTACTGGGGATTTGGGGCGACCCCAAATGTTTTCGCCCATGCGGCGGTCGATTTTATGCTTGGCAGACGTGCGTTTGGTCACGGCTGATCTCCTTCGTTAGAACGCCCCAGATCGGAGCTATGAAGGGCGTTGTCCTTTGCCGCTGCTTTCGCTTTGGCCGACAGGCTTTCCCTTACGGGGGCCACCAACACCAATGAAAAGAAGCACCGCAAACGGTGCCTCAGTGACGCGCGGGCTATAGGGGATTCCTCGCGCTGTCAAGCGCATGGGGGAAATCAAGCCTAGCTTAAGCCGTAAATCCCACGCGATGGCCCAAGATGGGCGGATAAAATCGCGGCTTCAGCCGCACCCAACATCCGCCGCACAGCGGGGCCAAAAAGATCGGGGTGGCCTGCAAGATCAGGATGACGTTCATAAAGGTCATCTAGGCAGGCGGCCGCATCGGCATCCATCTCATCCTCGGGCAGTGCCGCATAAGCGGGATGGAAACTGTCAACCGCGACACTGTTTGCAATCAAGACCTGATGCGCCTCAAGCATCACGTGGAAATATGTGACAGAGGCCGCGCGGTGATCGACCCGCGCGCCCAAATCCCCTACCAAATCCTGTGCGCGCATCATGACCTCATCTTCGCCCCAAAGCGCCCGCGCCTCGGGCGATTTAATCAATACGCGATGATCAGGGGACACCAAGAGATCAGGTTCAGGTTTGCCTTTCCCAAAAAGACCCTGCGGCAATCGAATTGGGCGAAGATGCGGCATGGCAAAAAGTTGCGCGCCTGACAGGCTGCGCTGTCCCACCCATAGGACTTCTTTCAAACCATTGTCGCGGGTGACAAGATAATCCCCTGCCCGCACATCCTCGACCGCAATTTCCCCTTTCAGTGCGGCCAATCGCGTGCCTTTGACAAAGCAAACAACAGGGCCTTGGCGCCGAAAGCGGGCGGAAAACCCGCCCCCCAAAGAGATGATTGTCAAATGTTGGCGCGAGGGTGGCATGCCATCGGGAAAGAGCAATACCGTTTCGCGGCTATCCTCAAGGGTCAGTGGAACGGCACTAAAAAACCGCACGCCATCCGACAGCACCATCGCATCACGATACAGGGGATCGTCAAGGTCGCTCGACAAGTGAGGCAGGGGCGCGGGTCTTTGCATGAACTTATGCACGACCCGCGCCGCTTTGGCACGAAGTTGGAGAAGATCACGGCTGGATGTCAGAACAAGGGCGGCGTCTTTGCCTTCAAGCGGGAAGGCACGACCGTGCCAGCTCCAACTCATCCCTTCAGCCAGATCTTTCTTGTTATAGTCCGAGTCTCCCTCGATCCGCGTCTGCGCCCAAGAAATGATGAACGCACCGCGCAACCCCATGCTCATGCGATGCCTGCCTTACTTGCCTCAATGCGTGCCGTTTATGTTTCGGCTTGGGAGGCAAGCTAGCATGGGTGATTCGTTCTGTGAATCCCCTTTGACGCGCTTTGGCGAATTTTCGCACATAGACTTGGGGTGACGGGGTGGGTTTAGAAATTCCATCCAAGGCTGACCGACCCAACAACCTGCCCCGTAGTTTGGCCGGCAAATTCGGGCGAGAGATAGGTCACCCCATAAAACGCGGTGTAGCCGTTTTGGCCATAGTGCACACCCCCGCGTAGGCGGTGACGCTCATTCTGTGCATCAGCACCATGGCCCGTGGGTAAGTATTCAGAGGCATCCACATAGGCCCAATCCGCACCCAAGACCAAAGATAGCCCATTGTCCTCCTCAGAGGCGATACCACTAAACCGCTGACCCGTGATTGGATCTCGTAGGCGCAACCCGTTTTGCCCCCATTGACCCAATGTCAGGTCAAACCCAACACGGGCCAAACCCTCTGCCCCGTAAGTCAGACCAAGGAACGGGCGCAGATAGGCCCCTTCGGAGATCGCATATTCATTATTCGCCTCAAAACTTAGATCCAACAGGGTCTTGTTTTGCAATTCGCGATTGCCCGCATTCACAACGGGTTGGCTTAACGCCTCATGCAAATCGCGCTGCAACTCGCGAATGCCTGTCTGTGGGCCAACCCCCAAAATATCTGCGCCCATCGCAATATCGGCACCGCGCCAATTGAAATGGCTATGCACCCCAAAGGCCAACACGCCCGCATAGAGGCGATCATTCAGCGCGGGGGTCGTGACATTGGCAGGCGCAATCGCCTCGCCGCGCAGGCGGAATTCGATGACATCGAGCGGGCGTGAGGTCAAATCACCCTTCCATTCCGATCCGTAAAGCACGCTGATGGAATAGGAACCCGTGCGCCAACGATCTTCGCCATCGCCAATGACATCATTGTTCAGCAACCGCCCATTGCCGAGATAGGTAAATCCCACATCTTCAGCGGCCGCAGGCAAAGCGCCCCCCGCAATGATCAACAGCCCAAGCAGGACGCCTTTGGAACCAAATCGCATTATTAAAAATCCTTGCAAACGTCACTCTGGCCAAAGGCGAGCGCACAATAAACCTGACGGGGCCAGATTACGGCCAGCCGCGTTCACAAGGCAGTTAATAATAAAATTGTGTCTAAAATTTGTTTATGACTGCGCTGTGTTATCCACAGGGACTTAGCCGCATTTTGAATAGCCGCAATCGGTGCAAGTCATGCACCCTTCGCTCATCCGCATCGCAGAAGACCCACAGGAATTACACTCTGCCGCCCCTGTGCGGCCTGCGCCCAAATCATAGACCTCGGCGGTAGGGTCGGTTTTCAACCCCATCCCCTCGCCCGAAATAAACCCGATTGAGATCAGGTGCCGTTCGATAACACCGCCAATCGCCGCTAAGATCGAGGGCACATATTTACCCCCAATCCATGCCCCCCCGCGCGGATCAAACACGGCTTTGAGTTCTTCTACCACGAAACTCACATCACCGCCGCGGCGGAAAACAGCCGACATCATCCGCGTCAACGCCACTGTCCACGCGTAATGTTCCATATTCTTGGAATTTATAAACACCTCAAACGGCCTGCGATGACCGCTGAGCACAACATCGTTGATCGTGATATAAATCGCGTGCGGGCTATCGGGCCATTTCAGTTTATAGGTATTGCCCTCTAGGGTCTGCGGCCGCTCTAGCGGCTCGGAGATATAAACCACTTCGCCCGTAGAGGCCTCGCGCGCGGTGGCGCCATCTGGCTTTGCTTCTGCCTCAGAAACACTCAGGACACTGCCTGTCACATCATTGGGGCGATAAGTGGTGCACCCCTTACAACCCGTTTCATAAGCCTGCAAATAGACATCTTTGAAAGCCTCAAAGCTGATATCTTGCGGCACGTTGATGGTTTTTGAGATCGAACTGTCAACCCATTTTTGCGCAGCCGATTGCATCCGCACATGATCCATCGGTGAGAGGGTCTGCGCATTGACGAAATAATCAGGCAATTCTGCACCGCCTCTTTTCTCGCGCCAAAGTTTGACCGCGTAATCGGTCACCTCCTCCTCGCTGCGCGACCCGTCCCGCTGCAATACTTTGCGGGTGTAGCTATAGGCAAAAACGGGCTCAATCCCAGAGGAGACATTTCCCGCATAAAGGCTGATGGTGCCTGTGGGCGCAATCGAGGTCAAAAGCGCGTTTCGGATGCCATCTTTGGCAATCGCCTCGCGCAAATCTTGATCCATTTGCGCCATATTCCCGGACGCCAAGAGCGCCTCGGCGTCAAATAAGGGGAATGCACCTTTTTCTCGCGCCAATTCAACCGAAGCCCAATAGGCCGCATGTGCAATTTCCTTCATCCAAATCTCGGATTGCGCCACTGCGTCATCGGCCCCATAGCGCAGGCCAAGCATCAAAAGGGCATCGGCCAAACCCGTCACACCCAAACCAATGCGCCGCTTTGCTTGGGCCTCGCGCGCCTGTGCCTCGAGGGGAAAACGGCTGGCATCCACCACGTTATCCATCATCCGCACAGCGACCCGCACCAAATCCTTCAGCGCCTCAAGATCAAGGGCCGCATCCGCCTCAAAGGGCGCGCGCACAAGCCGCGCAAGGTTAACAGAGCCAAGCAAACACGCCCCATAGGGCGGCAAAGGTTGTTCGCCGCACGGGTTGGTTGCCGCAATGGTTTCGCAATAGGCCAGATTATTGGATTGGTTGATGCGATCGATGAAAATCACACCTGGCTCAGCGTAATCATAGGTCGATTGCATAATCTGGTTCCACAGGTCACGCGCCTGCACCGTGCGGTAAACCTTGTTGTCAAACACCAATTCCCAAGGCCCGTCCGCTTTGACCGCCTCCATAAAGGCATCGGTGACGAGAACAGAGACATTGAACATCCGCAACCGCGCCGCATCAGATTTGGCGGTGATAAAATCTTCGATGTCTGGGTGGTCGCAGCGCATCGTTGCCATCATCGCGCCGCGGCGCGAGCCAGCCGACATAATTGTGCGGCACATGGAATCCCAAACATCCATAAAACTCAGCGGGCCAGAGGCATCCGCGGCCACCCCCTTAACATCCGCACCCTTGGGTCGGATGGTCGAGAAATCATAGCCGATCCCGCCCCCCTGCTGCATCGTCAAAGCCGCCTCTTTGAGCATATCAAAAATGCCGCTCATGCTGTCGGGGATTGTGCCCATGACAAAGCAATTGAAAAGCGTGACACTGCGCCCCGTTCCCGCACCCGCCGTGATGCGACCAGCGGGTAGATATTTGAAATCCTCAAGGGCTTCGTAGAATTTTTCTTCCCAATAGGCGGGATCTTTCTCCACCGAGGCCAAAGCCCGCGCGATCCGCCGCCAAGTGTCCTCGACAGTACGGTCAATGGGTGTGCCATCCGCCTCTTTGAGGCGATATTTCATATCCCAAATTTGTTCAGCAATTGGGGCAGAAAAACGAGACATAGCGCAGACTTTCACGATCAGATGGGGAAACACAAACTATGGGCCTTGGCGCAAGCGGTCAACTTGAACCTTGCGAAAAATAGCATACCATATCTTGAGGGACTTTGGGGAGGAGATATGAGCAGCACCATAAATCTGGTCAAATTATGTGTCGGCGCCGAAGAGGTGCAGGATCTTTTGAACTGGCAAAAGAACCCGCGCGCCTTGGGGCCATCGGGCCTGCCGCGCCATGTGACACGGATGTGGCCCAAGCGTGAGGCAGAAATTCTTGCAGGCGGATCGCTTTATTGGGTGTTCAAAGGATTGATCCTGTGCCGCCAAAAAATCTTGGCCCTCGAGGAGGTTGATCGCGGCGATGGGATCAGACGCTGCGGCATCGTTTTGGAACAAGACGTCACCCGCGTAACACCCACGCCCAAACGCCCGTTCCAAGGGTGGCGCTACCTCAAACCCGAAGACAGCCCCCGCGATTTAAACGCCAATCGCGCAGAAGAAGAAACTTTGCCGCGTGAATTGCAAACCGCTTTGGCCGAAATCGGCGTTCTTTAGATCGAAAGCTTGGTTTTCAGCCCATCCAGTGCGGCGCGGGCCCCATCCGTCCAATCTGCGCCGCGCGCACGAAAGAGCATCGCTTGGCTACGCAAGATCATCCCATCCGACAGGATTTTCAGGTTATTGGCGCGCAAGGTTTCCCCTGTTGAGGTGATATCAGCGATCAATTCCGCCGTGCCATGCGCCACGGTGCCCTCGGTCGCGCCTTGGCTGTCGACCAATTGATAATCGGCAACACCTGCAGCGCGCAGATAGTCCCGCACAAGACGATGGTATTTCGTGGCGATCCGCAAACGCATCCCATGGGCCTCGCGGAAATCTGCGGCAACAGCGTCAAGATCATCCACGCAATCCACATCAATCCAACATTGCGGCACGGCCAAAACCAAATCCGCAAAGCCAAATCCAAGCTCGGCCAATTCTTCGACCGACTGATCCCATGCGGGGATCTTCTCACGCACAAGATCGGTGCCTGTCACGCCCAAATGAATGCGGCCCGCCGCCATTTCGCGCGGAATTTCTCCCGCAGACAGCAACATCAACTGCATATCCGCCCCCGAAACTTCGGCGGCATAATCGCGCTCTGAGCCTGCGCGGCGCATCTCAAGCCCGCGCGCTGCAAACCAATCAAAGGTCTTTTCCATCAACCGCCCCTTAGACGGCACCGCAATACGCAACGTCATATGCCACCCTCCTGACGCGAGAGGCCATGTAGCAATTCAGGACGGATCACTCCGCCAACGGCAGCAATCTCACGGCCATTGCCCAAGATTTTGGTCAGCGCATCATAGCGTCCACCTGTGGCAACAGGGGGCATATGCGGGTCAGTTTCGTTGAAAAAGCCGAACACAAACCCATCATAATATTCCATATTCGTCCGCCCATAGGAGGCCTCGAACCATAGGTCATCTACGGCGACACCTGCGGCGGACAGCGCCTCAATACGGCGCACCAAGCCTGAAATGGCGCTGTCGATCTGCGGCAAATCCACAGCCAAATCCCGCAATTGTGCGACTGCGTTTGGCAGGGTTTCGCGCAAGGACAAAACCCGCTCCAAGGCTTCGGCCTGCGCCGCCGAAATACTGGGCGCATCATCATCCTCGGCCAAAGCGCGCATACGGCGCAAGACATCAGCGGGGCTGCGCAACCCACTCCAATTTTCAGTGGCATCAATCATGGCTTCAGGCCCTAAATCGGCCATCTGGGCAATCAATGCTGCACGGGTCGCAGGGGCATCGCTGCGGCCTGAAAAACGATCTAGCAAGCGCCGAAAACGGCGCGGACGCCACACATGGCGCCGCAAGGCGCGTTTGCGCCGCTCGGTTGTATCAAGGGCAGATATTGCGGCCAAAACCACGCCAATATCGCCAGTGACGGCACGCAGGCCATAAGGGGCAAGCAATGTGGTAAAAAGGGCAAAGACTTCGGCATCGGCGCGCGCAGGGTCATCACGATCAAACAGCTCATATCCCACTTGCAGATATTCGCTCGCGCGGGCGGGACTGGCCTCCTGTTTGCGAAAAACCTCACCCATGTAGCTGTAACGCGCAGGCTCCGCACCGTCCGACATATGGCGCTGCACCACGGGCACGGTGAAATCGGGCCGCAGCATCATTTCGCCGCGATTGGGGTCATGCGTGACATAGGCCCGCGCGCGGATATCTTCGCCATAGAGATCAAGCAGCGTATCAGCAGGCAGCAAATGATCGGCCTCAAAAGCCACGGCGCCCGCGGCTTGAAATGCCGCAAAGAACCGCTCCGCCTCCGAACGAATGGCCGCTTTTTGGCTCATCCCTGACGCTCCAATATAGCGCGAATTTCGGCGACCAAATCACCGCGCGCCACTTCGCGCTGTGCAGGTTGCGCCTTCCATTCCTCAAGGCTTGCATTGGCTGCAATCTTGGCCCCCAAGATCAAATCCTTGATCTGAACCACGCCGCGCGCGGCCTCGTCCGAACCTTGGATGACCGCAACAGGGCTTTCGCGTTTATCTGCATATTTCAACTGATTGCCGAAATTCTTGGGATTGCCCAAATAAACCTCAGCGCGGATACCTGCATTGCGCAACTCAGTCGCCATGGCTTGATAATCCGCCATGCGCTCGCGATCCATGACCGTCACCACGACAGGCCCCTGCATCGCGCCGCTGATCCACCCTTTGGCGCGCAATGCGGCCAACAGGCGATCAACCCCGATGGACACACCCGTTGCAGGCACATCTTGGCCTGTGAAGCGTTTGACCAAATCGTCATAACGTCCGCCGCCTGCAACAGACCCAAATTGACGCGGGCGGCCTTTGTCATCCAGAATCTCAAAGGTCAACTCCGCCTCGAACACGGGGCCCGTATAATAGCCAAGGCCACGCACCACCGAAGGATCAATCACGATCCGGTCGGGGCCATAGCCTTGCGCATCAAGCAGCGTGGCAATGGTTTCAAGTTCGGCCACCCCAGCCTCACCAATCGCCGATGTGCCAATCAACTTGCGCAGCATCACCAAGGTCTCGGCATTGCTGTCTGCGCGCGCCAACAGGAATGCCACGATCTGATCGGCCGCTGCCGCATCAAGACCCACGCCATCAATATAAGCCCCAGACTCATCCAAACGGCCCTTGGTCAGCAATTGAATCACGCCTTCGCGGCCCACTTTGTCGAATTTATCAATCGTGCGCAGCACAGCTTGGCGGGTAGCTTCATCCTCGGATGACAATCCAATGGTCGCCAGAACCCCATCCAACACCTTGCGGTTGTTCACCCGCACCACATAATCGCCGCGCGGAATACCAACAGCCTCCAGCGTGTCTGACAGCATCGCGCAAATCTCGGCATCTGCGGCAACGCTGGCCGCGCCGACCGTATCGGCATCGCATTGGTAAAACTGGCGGAAGCGCCCCGGCCCTGGCTTTTCATTGCGCCAAACGGGGCCAAAGGTGTAGCGGCGATAGGGGCTTGGCAAATCATTGCGATATTGCGCCGCTACGCGGGCCAAGGGGGCGGTCATGTCATAGCGCAGCGCGACCCAACCGCCGTCTTCCTCCTCCTGCCAAGCAAAAACGCCCTCATTCGGGCGATCCGTGTCAGGCAGGAATTTCCCCAAGGCCTCCACGGTTTCCACGGCGGATGTCTCAAGCGGGTCGAAGCCATAGCGCTGATAGGTTTCGGCAATTTTGGCAAGCATCTCTTGCCGCTCCAACACCTCCGCGCCGAAGTAATCGCGAAATCCACGCGGCGTCTCTGCCTTAGGGCGGGGCTGTTTTTTCTCTTTTGCCATAACCATATCCTCGATCTCGCGCGTGGTGTAGCGCCCTCGCGTCAAAGGGGCAAGAGAGGGGTGGTCATGGGGCCCCTGCAAAGGTTAGTTTGCATCTGAACGCAACGACACAATCCCAGACAAGGATCATAGGCCCCATGAGCGCCTCTCGCGATGATTTGGAGATGCATTTGGCCCATCTCACCCGCACAGTCGATGACCTCTCAGAGGTGGTCGCACGCCAAGATTGGGAAATCACCCGTCTCACTGCCCGTGTTGAGATGCTGATGCAGCGTGAGGCAGATCGTGAAGCCGCAGGCGATATGCCCGCCGCCAATCAAAAACCGCCCCATTGGTGAGGGTTAGACCTCTTCCACCGCGATGACACCGCCCAAAGATTTCAGCGCCCCTTTTATGGCGGGATTGACGGGGTAATCCTCGCCCAAGAGGACTTCGACCTCACCCGGAAGATCAGCGGCTGTCAGGCATAATTGAATTGGGCCTGTCACCCGCGATGCATTGGTCTTTTTGGCCTCGCCCAACACATTGGCCAATTGCGGCAAAGCGGTCGCGTCCTCGACAAACACCCTCAAGCCTGTAGCCCCACCTTGTGCGGCAACCGCATCAATGGGCTGCACCGCGCGAGCAAGGAGTTTTAATTGCTCCGCTTCATAGGTGGCCTCAACGGTCAACACCACATTCTGGCCCGCCTCTAACAGATGCCGCGCAGACTCGAGCAGGTCAGAGAACACTGTGACTTCGTAAAGTCCCGTTGGATCAGAAAGACCCACAAAGGCAAAACGGGTGCCGCGCTGGCTTTTGCGCTCTTGCTTGACCGCAACCGCCCCTGCCAATTTGGTTACAAAAGCCCCCCCTTGCACCCGCGCCTCAACCTCACGCAGCGACAAGCAGCCTGAGCGTTTCAAGCTTGGCATATATTCATCCAAAGGATGGCCAGAAAGATAGAAACCCACCGCCTGATGCTCTTGGGAAAGCCGTTCATTCGGCAACCAATCTGGCGGATTAGACAGGCGTGGCTCAGGCAAATCATCGCCCCCTTCCCCGAATAGGGAGGTCTGGTTTGACGATTTTTGATCATGAATTGCAGCAGAATAGGCGACCAGCGCATCCAAACTGTCAAACACGCGGCGGCGGTTCGCATCCAGCTCGTCAAAGGCGCCTGCGCGCGCCAACATCTCAAGCGGCCGCTTGCCCACCCGTTTCCAATCAACCCGCCGAGCGCAATCGAAGAGCGATGCAAAGGCCTGATCTCCGCGCCCTTCAACGATCAGGCGCATTGCATCGACACCGACATTTTTCAAGCCACCCAAGCCATAGACCACGCGCCCATCAGACACGGAGAACGTAGCAAGCGAGCGATTAACGCAAGGCGGCACGATCTCGATGCCAAGGCGACCCACCTCTTGGCTATAAATAGACAGCTTATCCGTCAGATGGATATCGCAATTCATCACCGCAGCCATGAATTCGACAGGGTGGTTCGCCTTAAGCCAAGCGGTTTGATAACTGACAACCGCATAGGCGGCCGCGTGCGATTTGTTGAAGCCGTAATTGGCGAATTTTTCCAGAAGGTCGAACACTTCTTCGGCCTTGGCCTTGTCGACCCCATTTGCCTTTGCCCCCTCCACGAATTTGGGGCGTTCGGCATCCATGGCCTCTTTGATCTTCTTACCCATGGCGCGGCGCAGCAAATCCGCACCGCCTAGGCTATAGCCTGCCATGACCTGCGCAATTTGCATCACCTGTTCTTGATATACGATGATGCCTTGCGTCTCTTCGAGGATGTGATCAATCAACGGATGGATCGAGGCACGCTCTTTGATCCCGTTCTTCACCTCGCAATAGGTTGGGATATTCTCCATCGGGCCCGGGCGATAGAGCGCCACAAGGGCCACGATATCCTCAATGCAGGTGGGGCGCATACGCCTTAGGGCATCCATCATGCCCGAGCTTTCCACCTGAAACACCGCAACCGTCTTGGCCGAAGCATAGAGCGCATAGGTCGCTTCATCGTCTAACGGGATCGCGTTGATCTGGTTTTCTGCCCCCTCAGGCGGTTGATAGAGCGCGTTGCCATCTGGCGCGACATGCAAATCGCGGCCTGATGAATGGATCAGATCAATCGCATTTTGCACCACAGTCAGGGTTTTCAGGCCGAGAAAATCAAATTTCACCAAGCCCGCAGGTTCTACCCATTTCATATTAAACTGGGTCGCAAGCATGTCCGAGCGCGGGTCTTGGTAAAGTGGCACCAACTCGTCCAAAGGGCGGTCACCGATCACAACGCCCGCGGCGTGGGTTGAGGCATTGCGCAAAAGCCCCTCGACCTGTTGACCATAATCCAAAAGCCGCGCGACCACTTCTTCGGCCTGCGCTTCTTCGCGCAGGCGCGGTTCATCGGCCAAGGCTTTTTCGATGCTCACGGGTTTGACCCCGTCAACAGGGATCATTTTTGACAGGCGATCCACCTGGCCATAGGGCATTTGCAAAACCCGCCCGATATCGCGCACGGCCGCCTTGGATAACAGCGCACCAAAGGTGATGATCTGCCCCACGCGGTCGCGACCATATTTTTCCTGCACATATTGGATCACCTCCTCACGGCGATCCATGCAGAAGTCGATATCGAAATCGGGCATTGAGACGCGTTCAGGATTGAGGAAGCGCTCAAACAGCAAGCTATAACGCAGAGGATCAAGGTCGGTGATGGTCAAGGCATAGGCCACAAGGCTGCCTGCACCCGACCCGCGCCCAGGCCCGACTGGGATGTCATGCTCCTTCGCCCATTTGATGAAATCGGCCACGATCAAGAAATAGCCCGGGAAGCCCATCCCCTCGATGATGTCCAATTCGAAATCGAGGCGCTTTTGATAATCCTCAACTGATGCCGCATGCGGGATCACCGCAAGGCGCGCTTGCAGACCTTCATTGGCCTGACGGCGCAGTTCTTCCACCTCGTTCTCGGCAAAGCGCGGCAAGATCGGGTCGTGGGTGCGCGCGCGATAGGCGCAGCGCTGTGCAATCTCGACCGTGTTTTCAATCGCCTCGGGCAGATCAGCGAAGAGTGTCAGCATCTCTTCGGGGGTTTTGAAATAATGCTGAGATGTCAGGATACGGCGTGGTTCTTGTTGATCGACATAGGCCCCTTGCGCAATGCAGATCAGCGCGTCATGCGCCTCATACATTTTTGGTTTGGGGAAATAGACGTCATTGGTCGCCACAAGGGGCAGGCCCATCTTATAGGCCATATCAATCAAATGCGGCTCACTCAGCGCCTCTGCCTCGGGCAGACCCTGATCTATGGGGTGACGCTGTAATTCAACATAAAGCCTATCCCCAAAGATCTCTGCCAATCGCGCCATCAATCCTTCGGCTTTGGCTATTTGCCCTGCAGAGAGCAGCGCGCCAAACGGCCCCTCAGGGCCACCAGAAAGACAGATCAACCCCTCATTATGCGCCGCCAATTCATCAAGGGTGACATGGGGAATCTGGCCATCGCCGCGCAAGTAGAAATGCGAATTCAGCTTTAATAGGTTCAAGTAGCCCTGCCGCGATTTCACCAAAAGAACAATGCCGCGCGGGGGGCGCGGTTTCTCGCCCTGCGCTGCCGCCTCATAGGCCAAATCAATCTGGCACCCCAATATCGGCTGCACACCTGCCTTGACCGCATATTCAGAAAACTCAAGCGCGCAGAACATGTTGTTGGTGTCTGTCACTGCGACAGCGGGCATGCCTGCATCGGCCACCAATTGCGGCAAAGATTTGATCCGCATCGCCCCTTCAAGCAGCGAATATTCGCTATGCACACGCAAATGGATGAATCGAGGCTTTGACATATACCCAACCTATGAAATGCGCGCCGAGCAGAAAAGCAAAAAAGCCGCCTGCATCTCCAAAGGGATGCAGGCGGCCTTCACGGGAGGAACCCTATCTCGATCAGGTTGGATCAGCCATCCACGCGGATCGTGACGTTCTTCGGATCATAAGGGCTATCTTCGGTAATTTCCGCATCATAAAGTGCGCCCATGATCATCACCTTCAGCTTTTGCCCAACCTGCGCATAGTCAGGTTTCACATAGCCCATGCCGATCTGTTTTCCGAAATGCACGGAATAGCCACCTGATGTCAGACGCCCAACACGGGTTTCGCCATCAAACAAGGCTTCGCGCCCCCATGGGTCAGCATCCTGAGGCCCGTCTATCAACAGCGTCACACATTTAGAGCGGATACCCTTATCAAGCATTGCTTGCTTACCATGGAACTCCTTCGAGAGATCAACAAAGCGATCCAGGCCCGC
>Ga0255778_10000577_pt1 | contig 33458 bp, 26 predicted proteins | sample 071ome_31_FD_179976 | JGI IMG/M metagenome (GOLD analysis project Ga0255778, IMG submission 179976) | Coastal salt marsh microbial communities from the Groves Creek Marsh, Skidaway Island, Georgia - 071405CT metaG (version 2) | ecosystem: Environmental > Aquatic > Marine > Intertidal zone >...
GATGCGCCAGTCATTTTTTCAGTGTGAACTCTAACGGGATTTTACTTGTCACGTCGATCGATGCCACTCAGTAGTCGACGGTGATTTGAGGGTGCTCAGCCTCGAAGAAGACTTCGTGGCTGTCCATTTGCAAACCGTCACACGTCGAATAGTCGGTTGGACTAGCCGGCTCAGCACAGACTGCAGAGCCGCCAAAGACGTGAACTCCCCAGTGCGTGACTGTAGCCGCGAAGCGAAAGCGACCTTGTCCGAGCATGGCGCGATGTTCCCAGTGGTCCGAGTCCGGGTAGTATTCTTCGACGAAATGAGAGGCAACCTTGTCTCGATGTTCCCCATCCGAGTTGGTGTGGAACACTTCACCACCAATGGCCAGAAGACTGTTGTCGCGAGCGACGAGCTGAAGATCACCGCGTGCGTGTCGCATGGACGCCTTCTGCGTCCACTTGTCCGTCTCCGGATCGTATTCGTAGAGGGTGTTTCGCATACCTTCAGAGGCGTCGTAGCTGTCGCTGTAGTAGCCACCAACGACGTAGACTTTGCCGTTTAGCGCAGCGGCAGCGCAGTCTCCGCGGGGTTCAGGAAGATCAGCGACGTAACTCCATGAGCTACCACCTTTAGTGAGCTTTTCGACTTTGGCTGAATGCGAATTGTATCCTGACGTCCAACCGCCAATCATGTACACGGCGTCGCCTGTGCTCGCCATGCATCCATCAAGATGAGCTTCTTGCAAGTCTGGACCCGAAGAGATGGATTCGGTAGCCACAGAAAAGAGATCTGTTTGCAAGTTTGCAGTTGCGGCTGCCGAATCGACGAGACCACCGGCGATGACGATGGTTTCGACGTCACCGCTCGAGCTCTTGAAAGCGCCCGCGCCAAACTGCGAGTGCGCCGTTCTCAGGTTTGTTGTTACCGACGAGTACTCTTGGCGGATGACGTCGTACTTCTCAATGGTTTGCAAAGTTGACACCGTACCCGGTACCGATGTCGAGTCGACACCACCGAAAAGGTACACGTATTCACCCGCAGCGACGGCTTGATGGTCACTCTTCGCGGCGCCGAGCGACTTTTGGTCGTGCCAAGAGCCGGCGCCGATGAAGAGCCCAGCCCGTCTGTCCGAGCCATCGTGCGCTTGCGCGCCGCCGCCGAGCGGCACGGCGTTTCCACGAAGCGTGAGTTTCACGTCGCCGTCGTGCCAGCGTCGCATCTCGACCGTCGCGTACACCGCGAGCGAGAACGTGACGATGTTGAACGCGACCGCCGCCACGATGGCGATCGTCTTCACCACGTTCGAACACCCGTTCGACGGCGTCACGTACGGCCTGATGGGTTGCGGGTAGTAATCCATGACGATGTCTTCGTTCGTTCGCCCGTCCGCGCGCCGGGTCGGTCGAGCGTCGTGCCCGAGCGCGTCGACGTGTGTCGCGACGCGGTCGCGTCGCGCTTTTCCTTTTGACCCTCCAGCGAACATTCGCACTTTTTATCGAGTCATGAACCGTCAAAAGCAGGTGAGGGTCGTCGCGTGGACTGCTGTTGTGCTACTTTTTGTTCATCTTCATACTATTTACCTATACCTATAGGAATCGCACGAAATTCCACCAAGAGTGACCCTCTCACGCGTCGAGGATAAACTCGACGTACGCTCGCAAAGCCGCCTCATCCATCGGTACGACGTGTCCGCCGTCGTGATCGAACGTTCGCGCGCCCGCCCCGAACGCCGCGGCGACTCGTCGAGCCTGCTCGGGCGGGTTGATTCCGTCCCTCGCGCCGACGACGTGAAGCGTCCTGACGCCGGCGTCTGAAATTTCCTCGAGTTTCGCAGCCGCGCACGTGGGCCACGCCGCGCCGACGATGACGCAAAACTCCGTCACCGAATCATCTTTTTCCGCCGCCGCGAGCGCGGCGAGCATCGCGCCTTGTGAAAACCCAAACAATCCGTCCCACGGCCCCGTTTCTCGAACGCCCCGCAGCGACTCGTCCAAACCGGGGAGTTCGCTCGCTTGAAACGTTCGCACCCCCGGCGCGAGCTCCCACCACCCGAACCCACCGTTCGGTTCTCGGACGTGTCCGTCCGCGAAGTACCACTCGATCGTCTCCGACGTCGCGTCCAGGAGCGGTTTGAGGTGCCGCGCGAAGCTCGCCCCGTTCCCACCCTTGCCGTGGAGGCACAGCACGCGCTTCTTCGCTGCGCCCGCGGTCGCGTCGGCTCCTCCCGCGGTCGCGGTCGCGGTCGCGGTCGCGTCCCGCGAAGAGCGCGGTCGGTGAGAGATGGACGACGCGACCGCGGGCGACGACGACGACGCGAGAGTGGTGACCAGCATCTTCGGTCGGTTCGGATCGTCGCGCACTGGCGTCGCGTCACACCGCGGTCGGGTGAATCGCGTCTTCCCTCGCCCGCGACGATGGCGTCGTCCGAGTCGGTGATTCGCGCGCGACCGCGAGGAACGGCGAACCGCGTCGCGATGCGATCGCGCGAAACCGCGTCGTCGGCGGCGGCGTCGGTGGTTCGTCGCGGTGGTCGTCCGAGCGGCGTCGCGATTACCACGACAACGAACATTGGGAACGACGCGTCGAGTCGACGTTCGCGCCGGTGCGTGCGCGCCGGTTCGCGGAGGGACGGGGACGATGAAACGCGGGATGACCCGTACGGGGCGTCGTCGCCGTCGCTGTCGTCTCTGAATGCGCGCTTTGAGCGCATGCAGAGCGCGGCGGAACGCGCGTTGAGCAACTCGCGGGCGTCCACGTCTTCGTCGAATTCGTTCGAGGAGTTTGTGAACGCGACGACGCGCGAGGTGGAAGCGGAGTCGGAGACGACGACGACGAGGTTTGAGATTGATGCGAGCGTGCGCGAGGCGCAGCGATTGCTAGACCGATCCTCGCGAGCGGAGCAGCGACCCGCGGACGATGCGCGCGTCGAGGAACCGCCGGCGAACGCGTCGGCGTCGGCGACAAAGACGACATCGGCAACCGCTTGGATGTCGCGTTTGCGTTCACCGAAAGGCGTTCTTGCGGTGGTGATTTTTCTCATCTTGGCTGGGAGTGCGAAACAAGGGTCGAGTGCGAGCGTCGTATTCATGCGGGTCCTCACCGTCGCGAGCGTTCGATTTCTGTTTCGAAGAGGGTACTCTTGGGTGAAATCGACGCTCAGTCGTCTTCGACGACGTCCCCGCTCGACGTTTCGCGCAAAAGCGCCTGCGATGCCGCGATTACCGAGCGTCACTCTGTCGCCGCGCGTGCGAGACGCCGTCGCCAGGGCTAAGGCTAAGTTTATCGCCGATAAGAAGGGAATGTTGCTCATTCCAGTCGTCGCCGCGTTTGTCGGTTGGTTTACAAACTGGCTCGCGGTGAAGATGATTTTTTACCCCATCAATTTTTGGGGATTACCGTTCATGCAATACGTCGAAGGATCGCTGTATGGTTTCGACATTTTGCAGCCCCTCGGACTGATTGGATGGCAAGGCATCGTACCCGCCAAGGCGGCGCAAATGTCGTACACGATGGTTTCAATGGTTACCGAAAAGCTTGTCGACGTCGAACAAGTGTTTAAATTGCTTGTGCCGACGGAGATTGCGGCTTTACTAATCAAGGAAGTCCCCGCCATGGCATCAACCATCTCCAGCGAGCTTATTCCGGGATGGGCGCACAACTTGGCGGAGAGCGCGGTTCCCTCCTTGCCGAGCGCGACGCTCAACGAAGTGAGCGGTGTCATTTCTTCCTATCTCGCCGGATTTGTGCAATTGCTCCAAGCGCGAGTCGACGCCGTCATCGATTTGAAGGAGCTCGTCGTGACTGCGATGTGCACGGATAGAGTCGTCCTCGTCGACCTCTTCAGACAATGCGGCGCGCGAGAGCTGGATTTCCTAGTGAACAGCGGTCTCTTCTTTGGCTTTCTGCTCGGCGTCATTCAGATGGCTGTCTGGGCGTTTTACTCCAACCCGTGGTCGATCACGATTGGCGGAACGATCGTCGGACTCGCGACGAACTGGTTAGCGCTCAAGTGTATCTTCGAGCCGGTAGAACCTTGGTTCATCGGCCCATTCAAAATCCAAGGCTTGTTTCTGCAGCGACAGCACGAAGTGAGCGGCACGTTTAGCGACTACCTGACGAGCAAGGTGTTAAAATCGGAACGCATTTGGGATAACATGCTTCACGGCGCAAAGGGTCCGGAATTCAACGCGATGCTCGAAGAGTATACGAAAACGTTTGTCCTCAAGGAGTGTGCCGAGCGAGGGATGTCCACCGACGGTATGGATGTCGAGCTCGTCGAAGACGTGTGCAGACGAGTCGCCCAACGTTTGCCAGAGCACATTCACGTGCTTCACGACTACACGGATGAGACGCTGGGACTTCAAGAGCTCATGCGCGAGAAGATGAAATTGATGACGCCCCAAGAGTTTGAACGAGTGTTGCACCCAATTTTCGAACAGGATGAATTAACGTTGATTATAAGTGGCGGCGTACTGGGAGCCCTCGCCGGCTATTTACAGCAAGTGTACACGGTGAAGCAGGAGGGTGAGAGCGACGAGGCCGCTAGTAGCGAGATGTGATTTGTGATGTACCTAAACTTTTACAACAAAGAGATGTCATCCCCCGCCCGAATAATGCCACCAACGATAACTTTGGCGTAAATTCCCAGATACGATCCCTTGTCAGCTAAATTCACGGCTTCGCGATCAAAGATGGAAGCGGTGAGATTTGGAAACGACGAGCGAATGTCAACATCGGGCTGCACCTTTCTCTCTTTGCCGGATTCATTCGGCGCGTCGTAGCGGGCACGCGTGCTCGGACATCGAATCGTTGGTTCGTTGATATGAATGATAACATCCCGACCAATGCGAACATTCTTTCCACACCAGGCAAACTCATCGAATGGTTTCAAAGAGCCATCTCCCGCGTCTTCAAACACAAGATTTGGCCGAAAGCGAAGCGCAAACGCATCCAGCGTCTCCCCCGTCGTCTCCCATGACGACGTCTGTTCGTAAACCTCTCGTACCGATGCCGTTGTGTTAATGTGCAGCACGTGTTCATCTGGGCGACCTCCGACGTTGGTAAACGAGCACCCATCTGCTCGCGTCAGCGTCGGAACGCCGCAAGCACTCTTCAACAGCGTTCCAAAGAACTTCTCCACCTTTTCGCGCTCGCGCTCGATCGCGCTGTCCGCGCACTCTGCGAGAACTCTTCCAGTACTCGCGCACTCCACTATCAGGCCACGCGCACCGACGCACCGCGCTCGCACGTTCACTAGCTCGGTGTCAGTGATGAGTTGGTGAAACAGATGTTTGTTAGAGTGATGTCCGACGTCTTTACCGTCGGCCGTGCGTAGGATGTCGCACGCGTTCGCACGCGCCGCGCGCTCGCTGTCTTTGCTATCTATTTGCCAGCGCTGTGCGGCGTGCTCGTGACGTAAAAGAGCGAATTTTCGGTCGTCTGGAATGCCCCCATCGCGCTGCACAGAGGCAAACTCGAGCTTTTGCGAACGTGCACCCTTCAGTGGGAACGTGTGAATCTCGCGGAGCCGGCCAATGACACGCGCGTCGCAGTGCGTGCTACCATTAACACCACGAGAGGTAGAAGCGACGATACTGGGGTAGAGCGTGCGCATCAAAGTGTGGTGTTTCATTGTTGAAGAGAGCGAGTTTGAGCTGTGAAATTGCGTTTTAACATTGCAGCTATGCAGCTATGCGAATGAATAGAGTTTGGTATAAATGTGATGAGACCCAAATTTACACGACGAACACCTTGTGTTGACCACCGAGCATGATCAACTGCATCAAGAGAGGGACATTGCTCGAAAAGTCGCTCTCAGCAGCCTTGATGAGTGTTTCTAATTGTTCCTTGAAGACAGCTTGCACACCGGAGATTCCAAAGCAACCAGATCCAGCGTTGTTCGACGCATCAAGCGGATCTTCGACGCGCAATCCAGAGCCCAGAGGTGCCGCCATCTTTGAGGATTCAGCCAAGACGCCCCAAGCTTCAGATTCGTTTCCAGCGTGCGCCGCGATGACATCCTTCGTCAGATCTGTCTCGTAGCCGTACATCTTGAGAAATTCCAGCATGGCGCGACCAAGGGCCGCCGCATCGCGCGCATCCGCTACTTCAATATCGGCTTTCTTCGCGTCTTCATTCTTCTCAGTAGTCGATACTTGCGCCGCAGAGTCATCGCTCGATTCGGCAGTCTCATTCCGAGAGAGCCAGTTCGAACGTTGCACAGACGCGAGAGCCATGATAGTCAGCGCATACGAGCCGACACCTCCCTTGTAAACACCACGCAGACCCTTGCTCGCAAGCACCGCCTTTTGCACGCACACAATGGGCGCGAGCACGCCGTTGGCCTGTTCCGCTCCCTGGATGAATCTTAACGCAGCTACACCCTTGTGATTCGCATCCTTGAGAGAAATGTGAACCTCTAAAGGAAGACCGAGTCCATTCGGATGGCCGAGTCCAGGTACGCCGTACGGTGCTCCCGGTCGGGGTCCTGGCGGCAGAGGCGGCGTTCCGTTCGTAGTCGCGCCGTCACCTGGTGGCACGACTGCGGCCACAGCGGTGGTGAATGCATCGTACGCCTTCTTTGAGAGATGCTGCGACATGGGCTGGAAGAAAGCAGTATGTGTCATCATTCGAATCAGCGGTCTTTGTGCGCTGGGAACAACGCTCACATCGAGAACCCACGGATTTGTGCGCAACGCCATGGCCAGAGTGTTCAAAGCCTCGAGTCTCCTCTCGGGATGTGAACTCACGCTTTCTGGAAGGCTCATGCTCAAATCTAAGTTACTCGATCCCGGGACCCAAGCGCGCGTCGGATAAGATCCAAACACTTCAAGACCAGTCGATGGGAACAGCGTCTGGGCGATCGCTGTCATGGCGCGAACCACGACGTCCACTGCTCGTCGCTCCTTCTTCAATAGATAGGCAGTCGGAGTGAAATATTGCACGTGAGCACAGTCAAGGAGCTCCCGCCCGAGCTTCTCAACCAACTTGGCCTCCAATTCCGGCGATAGTGGGGCGCGCGAACGATCGCCAGAAACCTCAGTCGGCTTCGTAAAAGGCGCTTTTGGCACATTGATGGTGGTTCGCATCGGCTTATCTTTGCGGTTTCCATCTTGGCGCTGCTGCTTGACATCCTTCTTCGCATCTTTGTTCTTATTATCCTTGGCTTTTTTCCCATTTTTACCTTGTTGCTTCTCCTCCTGCTTCTCCTTTTTCGCCACGGACGGAGGAGCGGCCGCGGCCGCGGCCGCATCGGCTTCCATCGTTGCCTTGAGATCCACCTTTGGTGGGGGATTTCTCACCGCCCACCCACCCCACGCGGGCTGAGAAGGTGCGCCGTCGCTAGATGACTTTGAAGGTACCGAAGCCTCAACTTGATCGCTCTGATTATCACCGTCTTCAGTCGCCGTCTCAGTACCACCGCGCTTCGCAACCGCCTCGCTTGCTTGCGGAGCGCTACTGCCGCCTAGAATGGATGCCCACCCCCTCAGAGCCTTCGCGCCGGCGCCGACGACTGACGCGTTTTCTCGAGCGCCATTGATGAGCTGATCCTCTTGTGCCGAATGCGGCGACGGAGCACCATCACTCCCGTACGATCGTTCCGGCGATTTCTCATCGCTTGACGTGGTATCGGCATCTTCAACGTCGTCACTGACTCGTAAATTCTCCATCGTGAGACTAACCGGCTCGACGGTCGCAGGTGGCGCCGGCGCCGTCGCCGACAACTCGCTAGGCGAGAGACGACCCGTCACAATGGCGGCCCAGCCCGAGGGCTCCGACCGAGTTCGAGATTCTTGGTCTTCTAAGTCTTCCATGTTGTTTGCGTTTTCGCTACTATGCTGCGGAGCTGCGGCGCTATGCTTGGGGCTATCGCTCTTTTGAGACGTCCTATTCGATTTCTGTCCGTTGACACGTGCGCTTCCGTCGCGTCGGCGTCTTTTACCTTCATCAGCAGATCCCACCGAGTCTGACACGCTCGAACCCTTCGCCGAAGCCTTCTTCTTACCGACAACTTCCCATTCCTCGCCGCGCTGCCCCTCTTGGCTCGTCACGCTCGCGGAATCTGTCAACATCTCTGCAACTAGAGCTACCGCTTGTTTCGCACTCAACGCTAGCGAAAACTTTTTATCACCCGGAAAGGTTTCAAACTCTTTCAAGGATCTCCAACGCCCAAGATCTATTGCGAGATCCGCCGATACGCTTCGAACCTTGCACTGCGCCGGAAACGGGCTGCTTTCGCCGTTTCCGTGACCCTCGTCCTTCGAATCTGACGCGGAGGCTCCGAAACTCGAAAAGGCTTTCGGATCGAGATTTATGCCACCCTTGGATACGGCTTCGAAGACCCCGTGCAATCTCTGCGAGCTCAAGTTGTACAAGAAGCAGAGAGTTCCTGGAGCGATTCGTTCAACCAAGCCCTTGGAACTCGATGTTAGCCCGAATACGCCCTCCTCGATGCTCTCTTGAAAAGTAGAGTCGGCGCAGACGAAAACGACGCCTCCTAGATCGCTTTGGCGAGCGATAGAAGACGCGAGTTTATCCAAATCGATGTCACCGCCGCAAATTCGATGCACTACGTCGCTCGCGCTCGCGCTGCGCATACAACGTCGGGACAATCCGAACCTCTGAGGATTCTGCGTTGGGTCGACTCGAGGCGGTCTGTCGCGCTTGCGTGCGACGTCCGACCCGATACGGGGAGATTTGATCGTCTAAAAAGGGCAAAAAATTAACCCTCGGTTCGAATACGACGCGAAGAGCGACTGCGTTCCGGTCGCGCACGCGTCGTAGTCTGTCTCGGGGGCGTCCAAAGGATGAAGCGACCCACGCGTCGATATCGATCGATGGATGAGCTTTTTCATGGTTCATGACTCGTCACAATGTACTGGGGTCATTCGAGGATGAGGGCGGTCGGGCGGCTGTCACATCGCACGAGGAGGACGGGCTTTTTTTGGTTTTTTTTGAAACATTTGTATTGTACACGATGTTCACTTCTAAGCATTGAAAACGACGGGTTTGGAGGACATGGCGCTCTTGATTTCCGCAAAGTGCGCATCCTGCACGCGAGAGAATTTCCCAGCGGCGGCGCCCTGGGCGGCAACGTGAGCTTTGAGAGCCTTGCCCAACACCGTCGCGAGCTCGGCGTGAAACCAAACGAGCTCGTGTTCCATATTGGAGCAGCATCGCTCGTATCGCTCGTGGGTCATCGTGCGCTCTATGCGAAGGTCTGATGCCGTGAGTTCGTGCTTTTGCTTTTCTTCTCTCTTCGGTCCCGGCTCGGGCACGCCCATGGTTGACAATTTGGCTTCGATTCGTTCGATGCTCGAAGCGACGCCATTGTAATGGTCGATGATGCGCTTGCGCACTTCAAAGGCTGCAAGCGCGGCTGAACACAAACAGCTCATCTCCTCTAAAGGCTCGATGAATTCGCTATGCATGGCGTCCGACGCCTCTCGTTGCGGTGGCACGAGGGAAACAAACAGATCTCGCATCCTGTTCCACCACACACCTTTTGAGTTGCTCGAAAACGCGTTTCGAGCCTTGTCCTCTTGACCCGCCAACATTTCTAAACAGGCGTTAAAGTCTTCGTAAACCTTGACTGTGTGCACACCGTGCTTTTTCAGCGCTTTAGCGGCGGAGATGAGCTTGTCGATGCGAATCTTCAGTTTATTGACGTAATCGATAGTGTCGATGTATTGTTGCTTCTCACGCATCGAATCCACGGCGACGGATGACGTGAGCGAAGCGGACATGTCAGTGGTATTCATCGTCGACAACCACGAGGTTACCGACGAGACACTGTCGCTCAAAACCCCTCTTTCGTACCACGGCACGCGGGAAGACCACGTTTTCGAATCCTGGGTCAAAAAATCCTTCAAGTCGACCGATTGACGCATCAAAGGATGTTTAGCGACGCGCGCCATGAAGAAGGCCAACCCAGACCGACGTTTCTCGATTCCCTTCGAAGACGGGTCATCCATGTGAAGCAGCGTCTTCGTTGGCAACAACGGGATGATGACACCGTCGCAGTTGGCGCCCAAAGCCTTGGCCAACCACTCAAAGTCTGAGTATCTTCGCGTCACGCACCCGCAGGTAGTCGAGTATCCAGGATTCTCCGTCCAATAAGTCACCTTGTACTCGATGTGTTTCGACAACCCATCCCCGACGCGGTGCGGATCACCGACTTCTATTATCATCTCATCCTCTCTCTTCGGCGCGTTCTCTTCTTCATCCGCGTCGTACCCGCTCGGCACCGTCACGATGACGCTCGGCCCGTTCGCTGGTTTCGGACCGGGCGTCAACCAATCCGCCCTTTGCGGATCCACCACCGCGTGCGTCGTCGTCGCCGTCGCCGTTTCGCCGTTTTCAACCACCGCGGCTTCCGTCGTCATCGGAAATCCGTCGTCGTCTTCTGTCGCGGCGGCGTCTCTCCGTTCCAATCATCATCATCATCATCGTCATCATCATTTCTCGTCCTCATCGTGTTGGCCGCGGCACCGCACCCCTCATCCGGATCGACGACCTGGCCGCTGTGTCTGTCCGTTTGGGACGGTTCATGACTCGACAAAGTAAACACACACACATTGTTTTTACACTGGTGGTGTAAAATGTATCGCGGGAAAATTCAAAAAACCAAAGGAAGAAAGGAGGGAAGGAGCACACGGGCAAACAGTGCGGTTCGTCTGATTCGTCGATTGACGCGCGTCGTCGTCCGCGACGGCGACGACAGAGCGCGACGACGACGCGTGTCGATTCATCCATCGCTCGAGCGACGCGACTCGCGATTGGAACGCCGCGGACCCGGTCGCGACGCCCGTGAAGGATGCTTTGGGTGGATAAACACCGCCCGCACGCGCTGGATGAGTGCGTCGCAGTGAACTCGCGACACGCGGAGCATCTCAAACTCTTGGTGAGAGAAGGGGACTGTCCGCACTTGTTCTTTTACGGACCGAGCGGGGCGGGGAAGAAGACGCTGGCTCTGGCGCTCTTGAGGGAGATTTACGGCGCCGGCGCGGAAAAGGTAAAACTGGAGAACAAGACGTGGAAGCTGTCTCAAAACGATCGAAACATCGAGGTGGAGCTCGCCGTCATGTCGAGCAACTACCACTGCGAGATGAACCCATCGGACGCGGGGTCGAAGGATCGATACGTCGTGCAAGAGGTGATCAAGGAGATGGCCCGATCGAGACCGATCGATGCGAACGGGTGCCAAGGTTACAAAGTGTTGGTGCTCACGGAGGTTGACCGTCTGTCGCGCGAAGCGCAGTACGGTTTGAGACGCACCATGGAGAAGTACAGCGCCTCTTGTAGATTGTTCCTCATCGCCGAGCGCCCGAGCCGCGTGATGGATGCGCTTCAGTCGCGTTGCTTGCCCGTCCGAGTCGGTGGTCCGAGCGTCGAGCAGATTGAGACGCTCTTGCACGACGTCGCGAAGAAGGAAAAGTTAGAACTCCCTCCAGAGCTCGCGACGAGAGTGGCGGTCGCGAGCCGTAGAAACATGCGCCGCGCGCTTCTTTCTTTGGAAACCTGCCGCGTGATGTCGTATCCGTTCAAGCCGACGCAGTCGGTGCAAGTTACGGATTGGGAGATGTACATCAATCAAATTGGAGCGGAAATTTTAGCGGAGCAGTCTCCGGCGCGGCTGTTACAAATTCGTGGTCGTCTCTACGAGCTGCTCGTGAACTGCATTCCCCCTGAAATGATTTTGGCCAACCTCGCCAAGGCGTTGATGAGGCGCGTCGACGTTGAAATGAAGCATAAAATCACGTTTTGGGCGGCGCACTTTGACGTTCGCATGGCGAGAGGAAGCAAACCAATCATGCACCTCGAGGCGTTTGTCGCTCAATTCATGAGCATGTACAAGTCGCACTTGATTTCGGCTTTTGGCAGTTAGATTTTACGATGATGTTGTGATGATATCTTTGATTCTATAGTCTTTCATTCACAGTTACCTCTACTGTACGTCGCGAATCGGCGGCGGCGGCGCCGTCGTCGCCGATTCGCGACGAGCCATCGTTCGACTCGAAAACAAAGACTTAGCGCATAGATAGTACTAAAGCGGTACAAAAGCGCGTCCACACACAGTCAAAGACTGCGCAATGTCGACCTCGCTTCTTTTCTTCGGCTTACTTCTCTTCTTCAGCCTTGGCGTCTCCCTTTTCTGGGTCTCCGAGGAGCGGCGTCGATTCCTCCGGTCCCTTCTCCGGTCGTCCCATGAGGATGCCGAGGTAGACGCAAAAGATCGAACAGGCGAGGGCGTAGTAGTTGGTAGTCTCACTAAAGTCAAACTCGTTATCACCTCCTCCGTAGCCCGGAATGTTCATCATCCAAAGGTCTGGGTTATCCGTGTAACCGGCGAGCCAAAACCAAAGAGACGCGCTCGTACAGGTGAGCACGCCGCCCACGACAGAGTATAGAATGCCAATCTTATCCCCGACGTACGATTTACCCGGCGAATACAACGCCATGTTCAAGCGAACGGCCCCACCGATGGCGCAGATGACGAGAATGCACGAGCTCGCAATCTTTGGAATCGCGACTCCCGGAGCGGCGTGCGTCAACACCAAAGCGATGAGCGAGTTGATGCCCCAACCCACGCCGTAGCCGAGCGCAGCGCCGAAAATCTTGAACAAACCAAACGAAAGCTTGACCAAAATGAACGCCACCGTCGCCGCGAACGGGTAGTTGACGTAATCCTTGTCCGGAATCATCGGGATCGCCGAACGAACGATATCGATGCCCATCAAACCGAGATACATGCCCAACCCGAAGATGATCCCCGCGACGGAGAAGTACTTGTGATGCCTGCGTCCCATCACCGCCAAGTACACGCCGAGAGGCAAGAGCGTGACCGCCAGAAACGTCGACATCGGCGCCTCGCGCGCCAAGTGCATCCATCGCTCCGTGAACTCTCCGTCTGGCAGCGATATGGAATCCGTCACGGCGGACGCCTTGTTCATCGCGTTCGCCGCGTCCGCCGCGTTTTGCGCCAGCATCGCCGACGACGCCGCCTCCGTCATCGCCGCCTCCGTCATCGCCGCCCGGTGTCCCGCGCGGTGTCCGGCCATCGCGTCCGGCACTCCCGACCCGAGCGTTCGTTCGTCTCGACATCATCGTCAACAGCTTTCGTGTTGGAACGGGAACAAGTTGAGCGGATTGGAAACGGTCCCATAACGAGTCATAACGATTCATGACTCATAAAATGGAACAGTGGGTAGTTTCTTTATATGCACATACAGTGTGATAACGGGCGATGCAAAGCACATGCGACTCGATTCGCGCGTCATTTCGACGTGAAATCAATCCTCAAAGTCGGTCGCGACGGGGACGACGACGGCGACGACGACGACGGGAGATATGGCGGAGGCGTCGGCGATGGATGGGGTCGTGGCGAACGAGGGAGTCGGAGGAGGCGACGCGACGGCGACGGTGAGACCGACGACGGCGGGAGAGGAGGACGGAGGGACGAGAATGATGACGACGGATTCTGGTGACGCGGACGGAGGAAGACGCCGACGAGGACGAGGATCGACGCGACGAGACGGAAGGGACGACGAGAGCCCGAGGAGGAGAAACTCGGGACGGGTGTCGGTGCTGGATAGACTCGGGACGACGAATCGACGAGGGGATGGGTTTAAGAGGGGAGGACGACGACGCGGGGACGACGACCGGGACGGAGGACCGAGACGACGGAGATTCGGCGGTGGAATGGATCACGACGGCGACGGAAGACGGGGAAGATTCGGGCGAGACGGTCCGCCGCCGCGACCGCCTCGAGAGCCTCGACCGGATCCGTGCGAAGTGGTGAAACGAGAGGACGGCGTCGTCGTCGGGAAGGCGTTCGGGGCGGAGATTATACACGTCTCCCCCGAGGGCGCGGTGTACCTGAGCAGGCCTCTGGACGCGAGCGGGGCGCCGAGAAGCGATGACGAAGTTTTAAATGCGTTCAACTTTTGTTTGAATAAGATTGGAATCAAGCTCAGCGCGTCACCGGCGGATCAGACGGCGTGGAGTATCTCCGACGGCAAGCGACTGTCGCGATTTCACGACGGCGTCCTCGTGCCGGCGCCGACGCCTCCGGGACCCGGTCGCGGGCTCGCCATGATGATGACTGCACCGGTCGGTGGCGGTGGCGGCGGTCATCATCATCATCATCACAGAAGACCGTTCGGTCGCGGTAGAGGGTACAGGTATTGATTATTATCGACGCAAACGGTGACAAGGCGAGCGTCGAATTTTGTCGGTTTGGCTGGCTACTACAGTAGAAGTGTTTTGAATGAAAAATAACAAGGACGCACCCACCGCCGTCGTCATGTATCCTCGATCTCCTCCTCCTCAAACACCCCGAGCGCATCCATCGCCTCGTGCAGCGCAATCTTCGACAGCGCCGCCTGAATCCTACTCCCCGGGTCCGTCGTCGACGCGCTCGTCAACGCCGAAGCCGCCGCGCCTCGTCTCGACTCCCCCCAAACGCGTCTACCTCCGCCCCCGCCCGCGCGTCCTCCGGACCCCGATCCGTTCCCGCTCAAGAAATCCTCGATCGCCGTTCTCGACGCCCGCCCGCCCCCGGCTCGCCCGCCCCCAGCCGCACCCGTCGCACCCGTCGCACCCGTCGCACCCGTCGTCGTCGCGCTTCTCCTTCCAACGCCCCGTCCGCCCGCGCTCCCGACGCCGACGCCTCGACTCGTCGCGGATGTCCCGCCCGCCCGCGTCGCCGCGCGCGCCACCGCATTCGCCAGCGCTCTCCCGCTCGTCGCCGTCATCCCTTCGTCGTCCTCCTCGTCGTCGTCCTCGTCGTCGTCGAGTCGAGTCGAACGCGAGAAAACGAACGAACGAACCAACGGAGAAAACGAACGAACGGGCGAGCGATGGGTGGGGAGGGTGATGGAGATGCGTTTTTGTGAACCAGCTATTTATATGTGTTAATAGTATGTAGGGTTAGTATAATATTAATGAGGGTTTAGGCAGAGGACCGACGGATCCACGTTCCGTGTTCCGTGTTCCATTTCGACGAGTCACGAAGGGAGGAGAACGCATATGTTCGACTCGGTCGGTCGGTCGGTCGGTCGGACGGATGGAATGGAAAACCGCTCGTCGTCGTCGCGTGAAAAGGGCTTTGCGACGCGGCGGCATCCGCCTTTCCCACGCACGGACGAGATGGTCAAGTTCCTCAAGGTACGGACGACGGACGATTGACGGACGGATGGATGACGATGATGACGACGCGTGGGCGCGATGGGGTGATCTGGACGCGGCGACGCCTCGCGGGGGCGGGCGCGAGAGGGCTGGACGTTCGGCGGGAGATCGCGAGACGACCGCGGGTCGAGGGCGAACGCCGGTAGCGAGCGGGAACGGGCGACGAAGGACGCGCGCGGAGTTTGCGAACGAAATGACTGACGCGTTTGTTTCCCTCTTTCTTTTTTTGTTTGTTTCTCGCAGCCCGGTAAGGTTGTTGTCGTCCTTCAAGGCCGCTATGCGGGCAAGAAGGCGGTCATCGTCAAGAATGTCGATGACGGCAGCTCTGCGCGTCCGTACGGCCACGCGCTCGTCTGCGGCCTCTCCACGATCCCGCGCAAGGTACGAAACACGGCGAGATGATATTCGCGAACGATTTAACGTCGATGGGTGTCAGTCTGCGCCCGTCGACGGTGGACAAAGCTCGTCTTTCGATGCGCGCGTAACCACGACAAAAACCCTAGAGGGCGCAACCTCGCTCGCGCGCTCGATGGAATGCGATCACTAACCTTTTGCCGATGTCTCGTCGTTACGAACACACAGGTGACCAAGAAGATGTCTGACAAGAAGCAAGCCAAGCGCTCCAAGTGCAAGACGTTCATCAAGAACATCAACTACACGCACCTCATGCCGACGCGCTACTCCCTCGACGTCGCCGACGACCTCAAGAACGTCGTCACCGCGGATGCTTTGGACAACGCCACCAAGAAGGTTGCGGCGCAAAAGGAGGCTAAGAAGCTCCTCGAGGCGAAGTTCAAGACTGGCAAGTCTCGTTGGTTCTTCACGCGACTCGCCTTCTAAGCGCGAGAGCGCGCTGGAACGCACTAGGCGAGAACACTTAGAAGACAGGTTTGGGGTGACGACGATCATTAGTGGAGATTTTGGTCTCTAACGCTCGTGAGCGATGCGCGCACTTAGTCACATGCGAATATGTAATTGCATTCATCATCATGAGCTTGAATACACTTTCCTCGTTTTCCTCGAACGAAGCGCGCGCGTGCCCTTCTCGCGGCGAAACTTTCATCGTAAGGTTTGAACATTCTAAATACACTGTTTGAGTCTACGTCGTCTATGTGAAAGGGCAAAGAAACGCAAGCCACGGAGGGTTATGCCGTGTGCAACACAATAAATAATCGGTTCGAAGCGCGAGTCCGGCGTAATGGCGGGGACTGGCACGCCCAGAGTGGAGAAGTAAATTTTAGAGGGATCACCGCGCGCGCCGTTTACGCCTTGGCGACGCGGTGGAGCATTTTGAAGTTGTCGGCAATGATCGTCGTGCTCGGGGAGGAGCGGTAGTTGATGCCGTTAGCCTTGGCCCACGCCTTCAAAAGCGGTCTGAGCTTGTGGTAGTTGTAACGCGGCATGCTCGGGAACAAGTGATGCTCCAACTGCGTGTCCATACCTCCCCAGACCCAAGCTTCCAACCCACCAAAGACGCACTCGGCATCACGCGTCGAGCGGAACTGACCTTCAACGTACTCGGGATCTTCACCAAACTCCATGATCTCTTCGCTTTGGTGAGTGGCGCTCACGAGCGCACCCACGAGGAAGCCACTGAGGAAGATGGAACCGATGGCGACTTGCCAAGGCATCATGGTGGCGAGGAACAGATAGTTGACGCCGATGAACGCGAGCTCCTTGACATCCTTTCTCTGCCACGCCGTGATGACGGAGTGGAAGCGCCAGAGCCAGAACATGATGGACAACAACGGATAACCGTAAATGTGCTGGTACTTGCGCATCGGGTGATCCGGTCGGCCAGACTCTTGCGGAGAGCGCAAGAAGAAGAACGGCTCCATCATGACGTCGTTGTCGAGGTGCTCTTCATTGGTAAACGAGTGGTGCATCGAGTGCTTTTGCATCCACCACTCGACGCTGTGCCCGTTGAGCAAAGTGGGCATGTATCTCATCAATTCGCACCACGGACCACGACCGTGGACGTAATCGTGTCCAAGCCAGCCGGCTTGCTGCATGCCAAAGCCGAGCAGAATGGTGGCGAGGATGGGGTGAGAATACGCGACTGCGGTGCCGCTGACGTAGAGCGCGAGCACTTGGAAAAGCGCCCAGGCTTCCTTGAGCGGTTCACGCTTGAAGAATCCATCCTCGGCGAGCTTATCACGCAATTCGCCAAAAGCCATGCTCACCGCGTACGAGCTCTCGCTCGGCAGTCGGCTCTTGTCCTCTGGCGGGTCGCAGCGCGGCAGCTTCTTCAAGCGTTGCAACGCCAAGTCGCTGCCGTTCGGGCCATAGGAGTGCAACGCGTAGAACACGTCGGTCGCATCGCGACCGTCAAAGAAATACAACCATCTCTCACCGCCCGGGTGCGCCTTGGCCCAGCCTCTGCAGTCGTACCACTCGTCTCCGATCTTCACTCGAATCGGCTCCGTCTTATCCTTCGGTTCCGGAGAGTCGTACGTCGGCACGCTCAGCGGATTGGCGACGGCGCCAGCCGTGCGCGCGTTTCTTTGCGCGTTTCTTCGACCCATCGCCAACGCCCGTCGTTCCACCCGCGCCGTCGTCTCTTCGCCGCTCCAGGTTCGCGCCGCCCACGTCATCGTTCGGCTTCCGCGCGCCCCGGCCGCCGGTCCTCGGCATCCTCGCACGCGAGTCGTCGTCGTCGTCCTCGCGGTCGTCGCCGAAGACATCATCGTCATCATCGTCATCGTCGTCATCGTCTTCGTCGTGTTCGAGCGTGTTCGAGCCGGCGCGCGTCCGTCTCTGTCGTCGCCGTCCCCGTCGACGCCGTCGCCGGCGTCCAAACATCTTGTTTTCGTTGTTCGAGCGCTCCACATCTTCGGGTGTATTTTATATGAACAAACAGTATGATAAATGTGTGGTGTTTTTTTCAAACGCATTCCCCCCAACGTCACGTTCATCGCACATCTCGAGCGAGAGATCGGGTAAAAACAGGTTAGTGTACGAGAGTTGCGTCCACTGTGTGCGTCCATCGTGTCCATTAGTCGCGTCATATTCGTCGTCACGAACGCGACACATCGCGCTCCCGCGGACGCGTTCGTCGCCGCACTCAAAAGCGCGCGGTCGCGGTTCGACCACCCTCTCCCTCCTCGACGACCGAGCGCGATGTCACCGCCCACGAAGAGGGGCGGAGACGACGGTGACGACGACGCCGACGTGGGCGTCGTCGTTACCGTCGCCCACGGGGACGGTTTCGGGAGAAAGAAACCTCGCGAGGGCGGGCAGGCGGCGAGAGCGAACGATGATGCCTCGGCGGACCTCTCGCTGAGTGAGGGTGACGACGAGAGCGTGGAGGCGTTCGCGACGAGGTCCCCGGGTGAGACGACGACGACGACGGGGACGACGGGGACGACGGGGACGACGGTCGAGACGACGACGGTCGTCGAGATTCAGGAGAGGGCAGAGCTGGAATCGCGAGTGCGAGAGGTTTTGCTCGCCATGGGCGAAGACGTGCGCAGAGAGGGGCTGCGGGACACGCCCAAGCGGGTAGCCAAGGCGTTATGTTTCGCGATGCGCGGGTACGGGGCGAGCGCGCCGGCGGCGTTAGGTACGGCGTTGTTTCACGAAGAAAATTTAGCCACGGCTTCGGAAGACCTGGGAAGCGAAGCCGTCGAGCGAGGAACGCACGACGTCGTGCTCGTTCGGGACGTTCCCGTGTTTAGCACGTGCGCCGAAACTTTCATGCCGTTTTACGGCGTCATACACGTGGGATACGTCCCGAAAGCTGGCGTCATCGTGGGGCTGAGTAAGCTCGCTCGAGTGGCTGAGGTTTACGCGCGGCGGTTGCAGACTCCGGATGGACTCGCTAGGGCTGTGGCGCAAGCGCTACAAGATGTGGCCTCGCCTCTGGGCGTCGGCGTATCGTTTTCCGGCGTCCAACTCGGCCCGTTTGCGCCGAAAACCATGAAGGGCAAAGCGTGCACGGGATGTTTTGCCACCGAAAAATCGGTATGGTGGGACGAATTTGAAGCGCTCGTGTCCTTGGGTGGAGGTACCTCTGAGCTTTCGCGCGGCGTCTGGGGCAACGTGTGCGGCGCGTGCGACGACGGCGCGTCCGCGCCGGTCCCGGCGGGCGCCGAAGCCTCGATGGATGCCGTGGCAAACGAGGCGGCAAAGACGGTGAGTGAGGACGTCTACGTGGGTGTGCTTAGATTATTCCACGCGCTCAACTTGCAGGAACGCGTGTACGAGGCGACGGAAGGAACTCGAACAGTGGAGGAGACGGCGAGAACATTCTCATCCCTCCTGGCGGCGATGCGTTCCGGAGACGACGCGCCATTCAGCCCGATTGAGGAAGCCGCAAGAAACGCCGTTGCGGTTGAAAACGATCTGACTGCATCCGACGAGTTGTGCGTGATGAGCGACTTGCACATGTCAACCGTGTGTGAGCATCACTTGCTTCCGTTTCACGGCACGGTGAGCGTCGCGTACTGCTCCTCGTCGACGACTCCGTTGTCTCGAGACGTCCTGCAAGCCATCGTCAGCCGTCATTCGAGACGTTTGCAAGTACAGGAGCGGCTCACGAGAGACGTTGCAGAGGAGGTGTACGCGCTCACAGGTGGCGTCGGCGTCATGGTTGCCGCTCGAGCGGCGCACTTGTGCATGGTATCGAGAGGCGTGGAGAAGCCCGGTAGTTCGACGTGCACGGTGACGAAACTCGGGCGATTCGCGCGCGAACCCGCGCTCCGAGCGAACGTCTGGGCGCGCCTATGCGCAGATTGATTCTAATCAAGTACAGTAGTCTTTCATTCATTAGCGGTCATAGTAAACAATTTTTCTCATCATAGGCATTCCAACCGTTGCGTCGCGTCGTCATTCACCACTTAGATGATTCTAGCGCTCGTTTCACCTCTTCTTCGAGCTCGATCGCTCGTTCACACACGACAGTTGCGAGATAAGCCACCTCAATCTCTCTCATCGACGTCGAACGCGTCGCGTTCGCTTTTGCGAGCGCTTCATCCAATCGCCCGCGAACCGAAAGCACATGGGAGACTTTTCTCTTGAGAGACTTCTGTGGATTGCCATCTTCGGTCGCGCGCTCGTCTTCTACGTCTGGGGGGCGAGCACGTCGAGGAGTGCGCGCGGATCGTTTTCGATCCGTTCTCATGGCGCTCATCGGTCGCTCGCCTTTCACTCGCTCCTCTGAAAATTGCGTGGGTTAAAGTGGCGTTCGGTATCGTCTCGACGCGCGCGTCGTCTCGGCATTGTCGACATTATCGTATGAAAATCGCATCTTCTCGTGGCGTTCGTTACAGATGAGAGAAAAATAGCTACAACATTAATCTACACTTAGTTTGCGTACATTCGGCCGCCCAACGTGCGAGAGAGCCGACGCATCGGCTGTCGAGCTGGTAGAAACCGAGACGAAGCGTCGCGCCGACGCTTCCTCGCTCTGATGCTTTGATCTTTGTAGATCACCTCCTGAAGCGTCTGGCGCCGTCGTTCGCGCGTCGCCGTGGCATTGGATCAAGAGTATTTCCAGCGTTCGCTAGCCATAAGAACAACCCGACGCCTCCCCACCATATCGCGCTCTGGACTGGTCCTTTCAATAACCACGCCACCTTTTCGTGTTGAAGCGCCGCCGCCGTCGTCGTGTACACGCTGTGCGCCACGGTGAGCGTGGTCACCGTGATCGTTCCGAGAGTGAACGTCATGAGAAACACCAAGACGGCGGCGTGACGCGGATGCGTCCTATGGAGCGCTTGGAGATACTGATGCGTGAGCGCGGCCGCGCTCGTCGCGTTGGCGGACCGTCGCGTCGTCGGACGTCCATCCTTGGAAACACGAACCGCCTCCTCCGGCGGATCCATCGCCCCATACCCGTTCGCAATCCCCCACTCATCGACCACTTGCCTCAGCGACCAGTTCGGGACGAGATCCGTGCACCAAAGCTCGACGTTCGACGTCGGGTCCGTCGGAGGAAACTTTGCGCTCAACCACCGCTCGATGGCTTTCCTATCGTACGTGTAACCGGTTTGCACGAGAATCACCGGATCCCGAAACAGCTCCTGCGTGATGACGCACTTTAGATGTTCCGGCGGTTCCTCCCTCTGACCCGCGATCGTCTTCTTCACCGCCGCGATGAAGGTTCCGACAAAGGCGAATTGCCCAAGCCCGAGGCCGGGTTGCGACATTATCGAATCGCTCCCTCTCCTCCTTACCTCGTTTCTCTCTCTCTCGTTTCGACCCGGGCGAACGACGACGACTGGACGCACGACGACGCGTCCGAGTCAGCGCCCGCGACGATGGATGACGGACGGAGCCCCGGTCGCGGTCTTCGTCCCGGGACGTCGGTCGCCGGGTCACGAGTCGGTCGCAGTCTGAAGACGACCACAGAAAAATACCGCATCCTCTTCCGCGCGGGCGCGCGTCCCTCCCTCCGTTTTCGTTCGGTTTTCTTTTTTCTTGTCGCGTTTTCTTGTCGTCCGTCGGGTGCTCGTACCGGTAAACGCACTTCATTACATCGGTGTCTCCATAGTTGAGGGTAGTCATCCGAAAGACCAGTGTGTTGTGTGCCTGTAAAAAAAATCAGAGGTGGGTCGGCGAGGTGTTTCGAAGAATATCGTTGAACCAAGTGTTGCAGTGTTGAATTGAGTCCGCGCAAGCGGGACATTTTTGGCGAAGGAGAAAGTGCGCGCCGCGCGCGAGACGACGTCAGAGGGGGACGCGACGACGACGACGACGACGACGCGGTGAGGTGACGCGAGAACTCGCGCGCGCGTCCGGGAAAGTCCCGGGACGTCGCCCGTCGCGTCGCGTCGCGTCGTTCGTTCGTTCGTTCGTTCGTTCGTTCGCTCGATTCCGGTTTGAAGACGTCTGTCAGTCAGTCTCCTCGGTCGTCGGTGCTCGGATTTCGAAAACGACGAGCGCTTTGGACGCGCGACGGTTAAGGATGACGACGCGCGTGACGACGACGGAGCGCGACGCGAACGCGGAGACGACGATGGAGATTGAGTCGATGCGACGCGCGCTGGATGGGTGTCGCGGGCGGGACGGGGCGACGACCAAGGGAGAGGCGCTTCGGGCGCTTTGGGCAAAGAGGCGACTGACAGAGACGAGGTTGAGAGAGAGGGATTTCGGAACGGTGGGGGATGCGATTCGACGAGGCGAGGACGAGTCGACGTCCATGCCGAGTGTGTTGTTCGGGACGCTCAGCCTGGGAAGGCGCGGTGCGAGCGGTGAGGGCACTTCGGAGTGGTATCTAGCGCTGCGGGACGCGGGCGAAAACGTAGAGGCGCAACTGTCGAGCGCGGATGTGCGAGCGCACCAGCTAGGAAGATTAGTTGCCGTCAGCGAGTACGTCGTCTTGAACGGCCCAGACGGTGAGATTGTCATCGAGGCTGCGGTCGTGGATACCATCGAAGAGAGCGCGGAGGACGCGCTGGTGTGCGGTCCGTTGGGGCCCGTCGACGGCGTCGATTCAGACGCGAGACCGTTGGGAGGTAAACCCGGTCAATGTCACAGAGGGGTCGTGGAAGCAGTGAGTCCAGTGATATCGACGGGCGATTCTACGTTTTTCGGAGCCGTCTTGCGCGCGGTGGATGGCGCTGAGATACCGCTCATCTTTAGCGGAGAGTTTCTCTCTCGATGGCGCTGCGTCTTGAAGCAATCCGTCGGCACGTTGGTCGAGATGCGAAACCTCCGCAAAGTGGTGCTCTTCAAAGGGGACGCGACGCACGAAATCAGAGCATTTTCAGCTTCTTCCGAGTTTTACATGGTATCCATATCCTTTGGCGCTGACAAGATAGCATCCTGCGCCTGCGCCTGCGCCACGTGCTCGGCGAGGACGACGATTTCGCGCTTTGAAGGATGTGTAGTAAACATTGAGGCGGAGAGAGGAAGCTTCAAGTTGCGCGATGACCAGGACGCTACCGTCGATGTGCGCTTTACGCACGTACCACTCGTCGATTCCAAGATTTCCATCACGGGCATCCGAGTCGGTGCGAGACTCGTCGTCACGCACGCGCATCCGGTGTGGAGAATTGACGAATGGGAAAATCGCGTCGTCGACGCGCTCGGTGTCGACTTACGAACACAGGTTGTCGTGAGAGACGTTTCGCGCTCGAGTTCGAACGAAGCGCAGTTACACTCGCTCTATCATGGCGATTCGTCTGTCGCCGCATCGTCGAGAACGTTGAAACACATCGTCGAACAGTCCAGCTTTCCGTATGCGCACGCCGTCGAGATGTGGCAAAAGTTGCTCGAGCGTAAATTTGAGTACACGCGAGACATCCGCCTGATTGACGCATCCACTGTGGAGTACGCGCTCGGTAAATCTCGCGGCAGCGACGAGCAACGCAAACCGGGACCGTTGCTCGCAGAGATTTACGATTGGGGCGAAAACGTGTGCGTGCGAGGCGATGTGTACGCCGAATTCTTCAAACCGACGCCTCTGGGCGGGCGCGACGTGACGGCGTCGTGCGAAGCACCGCTCATCGACGGGCTGAAGAAGTCGGCATTTACCGCTTGGCAAGCAGAGAATCAGAGCGACACCGACACCACTCGACGCGGGACTACACGGAACGAGGGCAAGGTGGTGATTCGCTCCGTAGAAGGTTTCGACAGCGCAGCAGAGTCGCGATACGTTTTGGGCGTTTTGAAGTGCGCGTACAAGCGGTTGTATCTGTGCGACGCGTCTGGGCAGATTGAAGTACGCATAAACTCTGATGGAAATTATCCTCCATCGCCAAGTCTTCTGAACAAGCTCGTGATGGTTAAATCGTGTGAGCTCATGTGCGAAGGTCCGCTCGTCGGCGCACAAGCGGCGGCGCTGCATCAAAACGAAGCGACTGTTCGCTACAGCGTGAGCGTCAACGCCCGAGATGTAAAGGCTTTATTCAACCCACGCATCTACGAAATCGTAGAGACTGATGGCACGATGTACATTGCAGCTCAATTGGCGCGCGCAGGTGAAGAGATAGTGCCACCGCGTTTCCGTTCGTCAAACATTCTTTGCAAGATTGTCGCGCCGACTTGGACGCTCTCGCTCGACTCTTCAAAACGCGACGATTGCGAAACCGTTCAAGTGTTCGATAGCTCGGGCGAGCTCAAGTCTATGCGAGGGATCGTCCAAAACACGCCGCACAGGCCAAAGAGCGTTGTCACGCTCGCTTTTGGGGGTCAAAACAACTGGTACTCGATGATGAAGCCCGGTACGACGTACCTGATTCCAATCGTCCCGTCATCCAATCTCGATTTGCCGTCCTTCACCGTGGATGAGAGATTTGGCATTGAAGCTTATGCCTTGAGCGACTGCGAGGCTATGAACGCGTCGGAATCGAATGTTCAAAACGTTCGAGATATTTTGGACTGGGACGGCAGACGCTTCGCCCGGATGGCTGAGATGGGTCAGTCTTGGCAGCCCGCGCCAGAGCCAATTTCTTTCCGTTGCGTCGTCGTCGCCGAAGAATGGTTTCAGAGCGAGACGGTCTCTGAATTCGGCTGGGAATCGAGATTAAAAGTGCAAGATGTGGAAACGCATGATGTCGTTGACGTATACTGCAAGGCGTCTGCTTTCAGTCTGCCCATCGGACTGGGTATCGGCGCGATTGTGACGATCCATCACGCCACTCGCCATCTGTCGGCTTCGTCGTTGAACATTTACGTCAAAGTCAATCCAGACGTTACTTTCCTCCAAATGCATGAAACCTGTGGCGCTACCTGGTCGTACTTGCCGTATAGATCGGCACAAGTGACACCGAGACAAACGATACTCTCCATATTTCGACAACGCATTAAGGCTTCCGTGGGTGCCCTTGTGATCACCCGGAGGACGTTTGCCGTTCGCGCTCGCGTCGTATCTCTGTCAATGCTACAAGTTCGTTGGTGCTGCCCGGCGTGTGGTTGTGATGCAGGCTCAGTCATGAATGTCTCTATCAGCGAGCCTCGTGGCGCGAAAAAACGCAAGATGCCCGCGGCACTCGCAGGCTGTGACGTGTGTCGCCCTCCATCGCGAGGCGCTGATCGCCCCGGCATTTTTGAAGTCGAGGCGTCGGTGATAATTGACGACGGCACGGCGCAAGCGGACTGCTGGCTGACGGGACAAGCAGCCACTGCTCTGATTCCACTGAAAATACGAAATAGCATCTTGCCTTTAGTGAAGAAGCACGGCAGAATTACCTCTCGCCTCACGAAGAGCAGCGACGAAGAAAGAGACATGGGAGCCGTCACGGGCGGCCATGTCGTTCGCGGTCACGCGTCAAACGTTGTCGTGGGAAAAGATGCGTCCCTCATACGTGAGGCTGTCTCCCACGCCACATCTCTCGACGAAATGGTGTTCGAGTGCCGTCAACAGTACAAGTTCATTGATGACGACGGCCGACCGCCCAGACCGTCTGCGTTCGCATTTGAGGACGCGCCGCCGCGAGAAGTGCGATGCGGGGAGTACAACATCACGACTACGTGTACTCCAATCCTGCGCTTCTGGTCCGCAAACATGGCTCCGGTGAACGCAAAGGAAGAATTGATGATAAAGCTAGGAAATATAGTGTAGATTAGATAAGATAGCTAAATACTGTGGTCTACTCGCTGTGTTGGATTGAACGTTTTACAAGTCGTCGAGATTGATCTCGTCTGGGTCTCGCAACGCTTGCAAACGCGCCTCCTCCTTCTCCTTTGCAATCTCGCACGCACGATGTGCTCTCTCGATCTCTTGGCGTTGCTCTTCGGTGATTTCACCTCCATTCCAAGGTTTTCCTTTAACAAAATCCGGAATGGACGTCGCGCGCGACATCTCTTCGAGATAGACGCGTAGCGCTCCGCGCTCGCTCAGCATGTCATCCGTCGCCATTTCGTACACCGTGTAGCCGCGCGGATGGATGGCTGTGTTCGCCGGGTTGCGAATAGCCTTGTACGGCGAATCATCAATCAACAACGTGTTACTCTGATTAAATCGAGCCAAGCCAGTCTTTTTCTTTTGAGACCAGACGTTCTTCAATTCCTTCAGAAACATCGGGTGCTTCCTCTTCGTCGCAGACTCCACCGGGATTCCAATGTTTGAACACCTCTCTTGACCCCAAATGAAGGAAATCTTGGACACGTGTGCACCCCAAACGTAATCGACGAGCCGTTTCGTATTCTGGGTATTGGCGCTCGACCAAACTCCGACTTCAAAATGATCGTGGACCCACTCGATGAACTCTCTCATGTGAGGTCTGTTGTACACGTAAAACGGCCCGACTTTGGCGTCTTCAACAATCTCATTTGGGTCCTGTTGCGCGGACGTTTGGGGTTCTTCCGCCGCGAATTTCCCACACCGTGCCCCCGTTGGTTCCTCCACCTCTCCCGCCGCGGCGTCGGCGTCTTTCACATCCTCGGCTTTGGTTTTGGTTTTGCGCGTTTCCGCGCTCTCTCCTCCGCTCGTCGTTTCGCCCTCGACGTTTCGTATCAGCCGTTTCATGCGTCGATCGATGAATAGACCGTTGAGGTCTAACACGAGCAATTTCTCGTGCTTCGGTCTCTTCGGAATCGTCGCAGTCTGAGGCGTCGTCGCTTTCGCATGGTTCGGGTTCGACTGCCCACCGGCCGCCGCCTGTGCTTGTGGTGTCGGAACGTCTTGGACGGTCGAAGGTGCGGCGGAGACGTCTTCATCGTCATCGCCGCCGTCGCCGCCGCACGTCCTGGCGCGTTTCGGTGCATGCGGCGCGTCGACGCCTTCCTCGCCGTCACCCATCGCGTCCGAGCTGGTTCCGGGGCTCTCGCGAGGGCGTTTCTGACGATGAAAAAGGCAAAAAAGCAACCGTCCGTCCTCGCGTCGTCCTCGTCGTCATCGTCCGACGCGAAACCGGTGGATACGCGCGACGCTCGCTCGCGCCACCCGTCTCCGCCTCTCCCGGGAACGCTCCGTCGTCGCGATGCCAAAGCGTAAGAAACGCCCGTGGATATCCACGGACGTCGTCGACGCGGCAAAGTCGAGGGACGCCGCCAAGGCTTTGGAGAGAAGAGAACGCGAGGCGGCGTTCAGGGATAAACACCCGGAGAGATTCGTTGAAGAGGAGGCAGAGGCGGCGGCGTCGCGACAAAGCCGTGGTTCTGTCGATGAGATGGACGGCGGCGACGGAGTCGCATCGAGTTCAGGGAGAAGAGACGAGCACGGGGAGAGCCACCGTCGAGGCGAACGAACAGGCGGAGATCGAAGAAGAGAGAGTCGACGCGGCGGATTCGGTAAGGGAGCAGATTTAGAAGCCGTGGATACGGATCCAAAGACATTTCCAACGCATCCACCGTGTCAAACGAGGGATGAAATTTCGGATGTGGAGTTTGAGAGACGTCGTGCGCGCGTCGAGGCGGTGACGCGTGAAATAGGAACGTGCGCCAGACATAAGCAACTTAAGCGAGCGTGTCAGATGTTCGTGCGATTAATCTCGGTTGAAGGAATGGTGCCCTCTCCGTACACGTACGCGTCTCTTCTGAATGCGTACGTGAACACGGGATCGATGGATGGCGCCGAGGCGCTCATCGAGCGAATGCGCGAAGTCGGTTGCGCGCCAAATGTCGTCGCGTACACCACCATGTTGAAGGGTTACATGCTCGTGGCTGACGTGGATGCAGCCTGGCGAACGATCGAGGGCATGAAACATCCCGTCGCCCCGGATAGCCGCGCGGTGAACACGTACATTAGGGTCTGCGTTCGTTGCGGAAACTTGTCCAAGGCTCTGGATGCTTTTGAGCGCATGCGAGACTGGGACGTCGTGCCGGACAATTCGACGCATAAACTCATGGGAAGGCTTTTGGCACAAGGTTTAAAGTGCGACCGACTCAAATCGTTGATAAAGAGCGTCAAGAAGGGTGAGCATTTGAGATGGACGAATGATCCCGCCAACGGTCAATGCCAATTTTGGCGCTCTGGGAGGTGCGAGCGAGGCGTTAATTGTCGCTTTTATCACGACCCATCCATCCAGCAAAGTGACGCGCAATCTCGAACCATCGAGGCGGACGATTTGTTTGCAAACATGCATATCAATCTCGCGCACGCGCTAGCGGTGACGGGAGACTTGAAGGGTTGTCGAAAGGCTTTGTCAAAAGCATCCGATCACTTGGTGGAACAAGACGAGGGGGCGAGCGGAGGCCTCAAGGATAAGGAGGAGCGAGCAGAGCTGTTCCGCCAGACCAACAGAGATGAGTTGAAACTAGAAATGAAACGTATAGAAGCCTTCATCGATCGAATGAGCTCGGGTGATCCAGGACGAGCATCGAAATTAGAGGAACATTTGGCGAGAACGCTCATCTTCAGCTCGCAAATTCAAACCTTGCCTCCGCGCGGCGAGGATATGACGCGTGGCGAAGTTGAAGCACTGCGCACGAGCCTGTACGACGCACTCAAAACCACCATGGGATTATCGGAAGAAGATGGTAAGGTGAAAAAATGTATAAACAAGGTGATTGGAGACGACGGAAAGGTGCGCTTCCGTAAAATGTTTGGAAGATCCAAAAAGGAGCAGCGCGAAATGAACCTTGAAGTCGCGGCAGGCAACGGCGATTGGGCTGTCGCTCAAGCGAAAGCAGATTTCGAATCTGATTGGATATCCTTGGAGCTGCGCCACGACCGCGTGTACAGCATTTTCTCTCGAGCAGTGTGCTCTGGTGCGTCCAACTTTGCTGCGATGGGTGGTGATGCTGCGTACGTCCTGCGACGTCACGTCGCTCCAGAGTCTGTTTCAAACGTGTTTATCAATTTTCCAGAGCCGCCGCACCACAGCGGTGACGTCGCTGCCGACAATGCGCTCGCGCTGTTGAATGATGATTTTTTCACAGACATTCACGCAGGTCTGCGTCCCGGTGGAGGTCTTACCATTTTCAGTGACAATCACCGTTACATGCAGACTCTCGCTCGAATGCTCGCAGATATGCAATCGTTCAGCAATCGAGACGACGCAGATTTATCCTCGGGAGTGCCAGCCGAGATTTTCGAGACCATCAAAGGCGTTCGCCTGTACGAAGGTTTGCCCGGCCGTCGCTGCGGGCATCGAGTCTACGAACAATCCTACTTCGATCGGTTCTGGGAGAACGGACAGCACATCGATCGATACTTTATTAGTGTAGCTAAATCTTGAAATTATTCACGTGTACCATGATTAGTCATCATTCGAAACTCGCGTATTGGTGTCGAGGGACGTGTGACGCGCGAAGAGTCTCTTTGTGAAGACTTTTCGACAGAACCTCCTCAGACTCGGACGCGTGGAAGTTTCAACGTTGAATCTCATGGCTGGCGTCGCGGACACGAAGATTGTTCCCGATAACGCGCATCATACTTCCCGTCGGTTTCTTCTCGTGTTCGATCTCAACGGCCTGTTCGTAGAACGGTTTCGGAAGTCGCCATTTACTCGTCCTCGTCACTCCACAGAAGCGTCAACGTCGAAGAATGACGAATGCGATCAGCAATCAGAGCGCGGCGTGGATGACGCTGGCACGAACGATGGTCCAGTTTCGACCAGGACTCGTCACGCGAAAAACCGGCGCGAGGCGCTGCGCGCGGACTTTCGCATTGGCAAATATCACTGCTACAAAAGGAAATTTGCAACAGAGTTCTTAGAGTGGGCGCACGCGAACTTTGACGTCGCAGTTTGGAGCAGCGCACAGCCTCAGAACACCATGGGGATCATAGATAACGTGTGGGGGGAGCTGAAGGGTAAGCTCGCATTTATTCTGACGCAGGAACATTGCACTCATGTTGGTTCGTTGAAGAAGGACGGACAAAGAAAACCAAAATTTCTCAAGGAACTGAGTGTCGTTTGGGAAAAGTTCAAAGACAGAGGGTACAATGGTGCGAATACACTCCTCATCGACGATAGCCCGTACAAGGTGGAGCGGAATCCACCGAACACGGCGATTCACCCGACCCCTTTCACGACTGCAATGAGAGACTGCGAGAAAGGCTTGAGCGACACCGGCGCGTTAAGGATGTACCTCACGAGACTGTTGGAGAGTGATTCCATCCCGTCATTCGTCAAAGCAAATCCATTCTTTGACGAAGATGACTTCGATGCAGGCTTCGTCGACGCTCACACGATGGTAACGATTGGGGAGAAGATGGCGGCTCTGAATGTGTCGCCGATACCGAAAACATCGAAACCGAAGAAGAAGAAGGAGAAGAAAAAGGCACAGATGCCCATTCCGAAGTCTGTGGTTGTGCGATCGAAGTTAAATTCAGCAACTTCTGTTGGGGAGAAGAACCAAAAGGGTGGGAATAGCGATTAGACGCGTCGATTTCTTGGCGCATTTGTAGTGTTCAAGTACATAGCAACAAAAAGTCTACTCGTCATCCGTGAAGTCTGATTCAATTTCATCCTCGGCGTCATCGATGTCGTCGAGAGTCAGCGGCGCTGCGTACACGCCAATGGTACCTCGATCGATCGTCGGAGCAACACCGGCCGCGAGCTGCGCCGGGCGCGGTGCGGACACGTTTGGTGGCACTTCAGCCATTCGCCGCTCGTAGTCGCTGGCGTCCTCGCCTGGGCGGTGCCATTTTGCTGTTAAAAACGGCACGCGAGCGGCTCCTTCGGGACCCGCAGCGGCAATGAGACGCAACGCCGGAAGCGTCTCCACTGCGGCAGCTCTGGCGTTGCTGCCGATAAAGAAATCGCCAGCGTGCGCTGCGCCGACGACGGCGCGCAGCTCCTCGGCGTTGTCGTTTGCGGCACGTTCCATCTTGCTTGCCTGGGGTCCTCGCATCGGGATAAATCCAGCGGACGAGCGTTTACCGCTGAACAAGACGCCTCGAGTGGCGACTGACCCGGCGCAGTATTCACCCAACACGTTGGGATCGACTCCAACTTCGTCTTTATCTCCCAAGTCTTCCCGGCGCAGTCTCGATACGCCGCTCGGCGCACCGCGCGCCAATATCGAGGCTTCCGACAGATAGCGAATCCCCGCTGACGCCCAATCCACGCTTCTAGAGTCTACAAAATCTGGGAAATTCTCAAACAAAAACGCCACCACAGATTCCGATCCAATGCCCGCTCTGGATAGAACGTCCTCGGGGTCGTATTGCATCGGAGCGCGTGTCGACATGTTTTCAAATCCCTTAGGGGGCGGCGCCTCTGGCTTTTGTCTCTTGTTGTACAAAAACTTACCCAGAGCGTGAAATAACCCAAGACTTTGATCGCGCGAACTCATGTTCGCTTTCGCCATTGCTTCCTGTGAAGGAGCTTCCTTTGGTTCGCCTCGCTTTCGCTTCGATACGACGGGTTTCGAGCTAGACGCGCTCGGAGCTGAGCGCGTTGACCCACAGCACCAAAATTCTAACGCACTGAGAGCGCTTCGCACGTCCCCGTGCGACGACATGACGATGGCATCTATCTGAGCCTTGTTCAATTCGAATCGTTCCACCTCACACACGCGCTGTAGCGCTTTGGTCATTGCAGCCGTCGTCACGGCGTTGAAATTGAGAGTCGTCGCGCCTGACTGCTCCATTGCACCTCGCAGTTCTCGAGTCGAAAGCTCTCCTCGCCCTCTCTCCAGTGCGCCGCTCACCGCGCTCGCATCCTCTTGTTCTGTGAGAATCACCGCGCACGGTTGTCTACACGCTCTTGCCAGCGTTCGCATCGCCTCTAATATCCGCGCTCTGCCGCTCTCATCGCTATTCGGCACGTCTCTAATCAACAACACGACTCGTCTATCGCCGACACCATCCTTGCTCTTCATCGGTTTGGAGGACGACCCGACGCTTCGTCTGAGAAAAGCCAACGGCGCATATTTCGTCGCTCGATCTACGTAATCGACAAAGTGATCCACTTTGCTCGCGTATTCCAAACCATCGCCGCCGAACGCGTCTCGAACGTGCGCGTGCTCTCGCCACAGCGTCGGCGTCGGCGCCTCCCACTCCATCACCTCCATCCCTCTCTCCGCAGCGACGCAACGAACCGCGCTCGCCTTACCACATCCCGGAGGACCCGTGAGCACGAGTGCTTTCGCCCCTCTCCCACTCAGGGCCCCGTCTAGCCAGCTTCGAAGCGCGTCCATCTTTTTCAGTGGCGCACAACACGTCGAAGCATCTTTTGGGGCGTGCGTCTCCGTCAACAACAACGACGACGACAACGACGACGTCAGATTCTTACGAGACGGTGGAATGGACGCCAATGGACCGCGGTTATCCGTCGTCGTCGTCTTGGTTTTCGTCATCTCACGCTCGCCAAAGCGGTTGGATTACTACTTGACTCACCCACTTTCAAACCGAAGAAGACGTTCACCAGCCGTTACTGTCGCCGCCGTCGCCGCCGACGGGACTCGCAGGTAGCTCGGCTTTTTAATCGAACAACGGTACTCTCTCGTAAAGGAAGGCTGTCCTTTTATCCGTCTATCTATGCATCCACCTATCGTTGTGCGTGACAAGCAATGAGGACACGAACGAACGAGCTTCATCGTGACAGTCTCACAAAGAGACGCAACTCACGTTTGCGCGTCGTGAAGTATGCGTGGCGAGGACGCGGACGGTGCAGCGCCAGACGTCGACGACGGAGCGGTGACGTGTCGATGCGAAGGTTGTTCGAGTTGCGGTGTGCGTCCGCCGAGCGGCACCGAAGGCGAAGGAACATCGGGACGAGGTACTCAGCACGAAAGAGCATGTTGGAACGAACCTCAGCGATATACAAACGTCGACGCCAAGCGCGGCACAAAGTACGAGGGTTACCGTAAACTTTGCAAGCCGTGCATGCGAAGGGCGGCAAAGACTCGGGCGCAGGCGGTGGCGGAGGCGGAGTCGCGTAGGATGACGGTCAGGAGAGAGAGGACGAGGACTCGAGCCGCGGGCGCGACGCCAGCGAAAAAGCCAAAAAAAAGGACGGCGACGACGACGACGACGACGACGGATGCGATGCGTACGTTGTCGACGCAGACGGATTTATCGTCGTCGGCGCGACGTGAGACAATCGTATTGTTTGGTGACTCTCTCACCGAACGGTCGTTCGAGGAAGGTGGCTTTGGCGCCGCCATCGCGAATGAGTACAGACGGTTCGCTGACGTCTACGTTCGCGGATATAGTGGGTATAACACGACGCACGCGCTGTGCGTCATGGATGACGTCTTTCCAAGTGGAGCCGCACCCGTGCTCGTGACCGTGCTCTTTGGATCGAACGACGCGTGTGACCCGCATTCCGCCGCTGGAAATGTACAACACGTTCCCGTGGACAAATATGAGGAAAATCTGCGAGAGATGGTTCGACGCATTCGGCGCGCCGATAGAGCGCCGAGAGTACTCTTCATTACCCCGCCGCCCGTGCACGACGAAGCGTGGATGCAAAACTGCGCTGAACGCTCGGCGCAACCGAATTCCG
>Ga0255778_10000580_pt1 | contig 33431 bp, 30 predicted proteins | sample 071ome_31_FD_179976 | JGI IMG/M metagenome (GOLD analysis project Ga0255778, IMG submission 179976) | Coastal salt marsh microbial communities from the Groves Creek Marsh, Skidaway Island, Georgia - 071405CT metaG (version 2) | ecosystem: Environmental > Aquatic > Marine > Intertidal zone >...
GATACACGGCTATGGAGCAAGTCAATCTCCTAATACCCGTATTAGTTTGGCTTGGAATATACTGCTCAATCAACCAGAACATCTTGCTCCACAAGGTTGGTATCATATTAAGTTTGCAAAGTAATGAAGGAAACAACATGATAGATAAAAATAGTATTATTGAAATCAATAATGTACTACCGGATAATTTATTAAAAGAATTTCAAACAGTATTAAATGGATACGATTTTCCTTGGTATTATAATGACGGCGCAACAGCAAAAGACAACCATCCTCAATTTACTCATGTTTTTTACGATCATCGACCAATAAGCGATTGGTGGATTTATCCTTTTACTATTAACAATTTTATTGCTAAAGAGTTAGATATTAATATGACTCCAAGGCGTGTAAAAGCAAATTATCAATATCCATTAGTATTATCAGATATTGATAAATTAAATAGAATCCATGCTGATATGCAATATGAATCAGAAGGCTTTTACAGTTTCATTTACTATCCGTTTGATTGTGACGGTGATACTATTTTATATAATCACTTCTATGGTGATGATTTAAATGATCTTTCGATTGCTAAATCTTATACACCTAAGGAAAATTCAGCACTGTTTTTCTATAGTCACAGATTGCATCAAAGTATGCCTCCTGTAACTAATAAGAAAAGAATTGTGTTAAATTTTGTAAATTCTATTAGTAGCGAATAACACAGTAACCATTACCACCTGACGAATTGTTACCGCCTATCGCGATAGGTGAACCTGGATAATCCGAATCACTCGAACCTTGAGATGGTAACGAATTATTGTTTCCAGTATATGTGTTACCATTACTTATTGTAAAGCCGCCACGTGAACCGCTGTGAACATATCCAGAGCCACCGCCTCCGGCGCCGTTGTTTGGAGAACCGCCGCCTCCGCCACCGCCACCCCAGTAGCCGCCGCCACCGCCGCCACCGTTCGAACCACCGCCCGATGCTCCGTTGCCACCGTCTGGCCAACCTGCACCGTTTGGTGTATTACCTGTTCCACGGCCGCCGCTGAATGCTCCGCCTGTTACAGCATTTGGTGTACCTGCTGTATTATTACCATTTTGTCCGCCAGCAGATTGTGTTCCGCCACCACCGCCAGTACCATTACCACCTGAACGACTAGGTGCAGTTGAACGAGAATCGCCACCTTCGTCTAGACCGCCTTGACCTGAAGTTCCTCCGCCTGCGCCGGCGTGTTCTGCGCCAACATCGCCATGACTTGCGCCACCGCCACCAGCAACTAACAAAGCATTACCTTGAGATAATGATCCAGCACTCATAATAGATGTAGAACCACCACCTCCGCCACCGTTTCCACCGTTGAAGCCACCTTGACCTACATAAATGTATAGTGTTCCTGAACCAGTGATTTCGCCAGTTGTATAACCGCCAGAACCGCCAAACGAAGTACCAAAGTTACCAGTGTAACTCATGTCGCCACCTGCTCCCCAAAGTTTTGCGGTAACAGTAACACCAGCCGGGACAGAGAATGTTTGCGATCCTCCTGTATAACTGAATGTTTGGACAACAGGTGCATTTACTGTAATACTAAATGCTCTGTCTAAACTAATTCCACCAGCAGTTGCTCTAATTGTAAAATTATAAGTTGTGTTAGAACCTACAGCACTAACATTTCCGCTAATTGTGCCGTTGCTTGTGTTTAAAGTTGTTCCGTTTGGTAATGCACCACTCTGTAATGCATATGTTACAGCATCTCCGTCTGCGTCTGTTGCTTGAACCTGCACAGAATATCCCGAGCGTTGTAAATCATAAATTGTTCCTAAACTGCCTGCCGCAGTAGACCAAACAGGTTCTCTGTTAACGGTTCCTGCAGGATCTAAAAATGAACTTAAACCTGAAGGATTAACTACCTTGATACCGTATTGTGCGCCGCCTACAAAAGAAACACTGCTTGAATTTGTTGATGCTGTTAGTTCGCTTGAACTAACAAAAGTTGTAGATAATGCTCTTTCTATATTGCTTACGCCGGGCCCTGTAACATAAACTGAACTTCCGCTTTTAAAATTTGATCCTGATACAGTAATAGTAGTATCAGTATCTTCATAGATAGTTCCTGTTTGGTTTGTAACAACCGGAGGTGCGTCAATACCTGCCCAACCTGTTGCATTATACTGTTCTAAAAATCCTAAGTCAGTGTTATAACGTATTTTACCTACTTCAGTAACAACTCTTTCTGCTGTAGTCCCTTTAGGTACAACAAGTCCGTCGGTACCATCAATGCGTAAATTTTTATTTTTTGCTTTGCTATAATCAATAGCCATATTATACCTCCAATAACTTCCAACCGTATGTACTTCCAGTATATACTAACTGGAAACCAGCATTTTCTGTTGTTACGTTTAATGTATCTACTACACCGTTAATTTTTTCAGAACCAGGATCAATTAAAGCATTATAAACATCAAATGTTCCTGCTAAATCCATAATTCTTATATTATCGCCAACTTGAGGACTAGTGGGAAGATTAATAGTTATAGTAGTACCACCGCTAGTATCAACTAATAATCGATCATTGTTCGATGCTGTGTAAGGAGTTGTATTAACTACTGCCCACGGATTACCACCGCCAATTCCTGACCATTGTGTTCCATCGTAACCTTCAAATGTAGTTGTATCAGTATTAAATCTAAAATATCCACTTGCAGGACTTCCTGGTCTATTTGCAGTTGTTCCTTTTGGAACAAGAACATATTGACTTCCTATTTGTGCTACCTGTGTTCCGTTAATATCAAAATCAATTGTATCTGTTGCCGCTCCTGTGCCTGTGACTTCTACTTTAGATTGGGTTGGTGAATCACCAGCAACAATAGTACCTTGGCTAGCACTTAAATTATCAATCTCTTGATCTACGTAAGTTTTGACTGCCTTTTCGGTCGGTACTGCTGTATCTGAGTTATCAGCAAACGTACCATCTGTACTAAATTCATTGATTGTAGCACCTTGTTTACCTGCTGTAATAGATCCTAATTGTAATTCATTCAAACCAGCCAAGTCAAACTCTTCAGATGAAAGTGTGGCTCTACCTGTGGCCTGTTCAACTTTGAAGTAATCGCCAACTCGGAAGTTACCATCTTGGTCAGTGGTTACGTAGAATACTCGTCCACCATTTTCACTTAATGTTTCTCTGTTTTGATCCGGTTGTTGCGTATAGTCACTTGAAATAATAACCGGATAGTTTGTATCAGCAAATCCACCTGTACCAATATCTAAGAAGTCGTGTCCACTCATACGCACTTGACTGTATGCTTCACGGAACGTAATATGAGTTAAATCGTTTGGTGTCTTGTTACTTGGAATCGGAGGATCAATACCAATAGTAGCGGTACCATAATTTGTTTTTGCTGGAGCACTATCTAAACCATTAGTGATTGTATCAATAAACCCTTGAACATTATTTTCTGTTAGTGTAACTGACCCTGCTTCTGTAGCAGTTAATCCTGTAGTTTGTGATACAGCATTACCACTCGATGGTGTAATCGGGTTTTGATTTAAAATGTCATCTACAATAGATTTAAAATAAGTCCATGCCGCGGAATTTTGTGCATTTTCATTATTGATAGAATATAATCCACTTGCATTATCCCAATATGAATATGCCGCATCTATAGTGTTTCCGTTTGAATTATAGTCTAAGTCGGTAATCAATGCGTCAACAACTAATCCAACATCTCTTTCACAAGTTGCTTCATCATAACTAAATCCACTCCATATACCTGCGCCGCCTGCTATCTGAACAGCAAGCCAAGCAGTAATTTCTGCTTGTAAAAATGATTTGTTTGCGGTTAAAATTGCTTGTGCATTTAGATTATTACCTGTTGTATAACTAGGTGCTAAGTAATTTGCAACACTAATAACAAAATAAGTTTCGCTGTCACCATTAATTTGTAATACTGAACCATCTTTTGGTAGTCTATTCAAACTGTCAACACTAAATGAAGTACCTCTACCAATACCAGCAAAACCTGCTCTTGTTGCTACAACTGTTCTTGTTTGACTCGGTGATTGATTTAATGTTAATGTTGTATCGGTTAAGCCTAATGTAACAGAATAACTGTCAATTCCCTGAATTGTTTTTAATACAACAGTATCAGTTGTTACTGTTGATCCGGTGCTTGCTTCGTCAGCAACAGCATAACTTCCGCTAGTTACAGTTCCAATTCCGCCTGATTGATCACGTTGTATGTTAACAATAACACTATTTGCTTCTTCAATACCTGCGGTAATTACGTTAATACCATCAAGCATTACTCCTTTAAGTGCAATATTATTAGTTCCGTTAGTTGCTTGATAATTCCAAATCATAGATCCTGCAGATGAATAACGTACTATCAATCCTGCATTATTAGTATTTGAATTATCATTAATATATCCAACAGCGTATACATCATTGCCAAATGCCAACACATCTGTAAATTCACCATTTTCAGTACCAAATACTTGTTGTGATTGCCATGCAATATTTCCGTCAACTGTTATTCTAAAAATCAAAGGACGTTTAGTAACAGCACCTGCAGGATCATAATAGCCGCCTGCTACTAGATAAATGCCATCGCCGTTACCTGTATCAAGATCTAAAGAATTAATCCTTACATCACCGTACTCATAGTTTGCTACATAGGCTCCGTTTGATGAAACCCTTGTAATTAATGCTTGATTAACAGTGCTATCATAACTTGCTATATATAAGTTACCTTCTGCTGTTGCGTCGCCGGCGAGTGCATACGTGTCTGTTGATGTTGTTGGAGTTTTAGCAACTGTACAACTTGTTGGTACAACAGTATTAGTTGCACTTGAATCATTATAGTCTAAGTTAGTTGACCACTGCTCAACACCTGCTGGATTAATTTTAATAGCAGTCATTCCTGAAGTTGTATGTGTACCAACAGCATATAAATTATTGTCATCTGTTGTTACATCTACAATTTCACTTGTGTTACCTACTGTTTTTTGCCATTGGATTTCACCTGCTTTTGAAATAGCAAGAATGAATCCTTTGTTTTGACCGCCGTCATAAATTACGCCACCTGCATAGTATCTATCACTTACTTCTACTACCGAATGAATAGCACCAAATGAACTCTCATATGTATAAATCCAATCTAAACTACCTGCTGAATTATACTTTGCAATAAACGGATAACTTGCTGTATTATCCCAACTCGATGTTACATCAGTTCCGGTTGGCGCAGTATGTCCAACAAAAATTCTGTTACCTACAGTATCTCTGTAACTTGTAAACACATGTACACTTGTTCCAAGTTGTGTTACTGAATCAATTGTTTTATCGTTAAGTCTTAATTTACCTCTTAACGGTGTTTCTGTTTGTGAATAACCTCTTGCAACAGCACCATATTCTCCATAGGAGTTGTTACCAACAATAGCACGAATTTTACCTCCGCTTTCAGCAAGGTAACCAATATTACAATAGTATGTAAAGCATGATACAATTTCTGAACGTCCGTCGTTTAATACGTGAATACCAATACCATCACTGTTGATTTGTGTAAAGTCATTGTTAACAATTGACTTATAACCACCGTTGTGTAATGCACCGTCTACCTTCATACCAGTTCCGCCTGGTGAGAAGTTTGTACAGTTTTGTACATACGGTGACTGTGATGTAATCCAAACTGAAGTATCGTCTGGCCCAGTACCAGGATCAAGTGATACCTGTGTACTTCCTGTTGAGAAGTTTCGGAATACAAAGTTACGAATACGTGTTCCGTTGTTTACAAGAAACACTTCTGAATTAGCATTAGGTGTTGAACCATCACTTGAAATACCTACACCATAACCTTTATCGTTTGTTGTATCTGGTGAAATCGTAACAGCACCAAGACCATTACCTTCCATTACAACACCACGGCCTAATCTAATAGGACATAGTTCTTCATATGTACCCGAACTTACGTTAATGCGACACTGACCTAAACTAAATGTTTGCTCGGCCGCGTGTTGTAGTGTACGCCAACTGTTTGTAGGAGTTCTACCGTCATTACTATCACTACCTTGTGGAGATACATAATAATCGTTTTGTGGTGTTAGGTGACCCCAACTCGGAATACCATTGTTTACACTTAAAAATGCACCACTTGGTCCAATTGGTAGTCTTTCAATATTACCACTAGCATTGCGATAAATCATATCGCCTGTAGTTGTCATTGGTGAACTAATATCTCCCTGTGACATTAATTCCCACTTGCTAGGATCTGTTCCTGGAGTTACACCAACAACGTCATCACCGATACAAATAAACGAACTGCCTGAATATTCTACTACATCTCCGTATTCATATTCTGTGCCGCCGGCATATGTACCTTTCCAACTAAACCCTTCTGTAAATACTTCCCAATATTGTGATGCAGGTGGTTCAGTTGATGTTGACCCATCGTTTTCGTAACTTTCAATACAAATGTAAGTTCTACCACCTAGTTTAACAATGTCACCTAAAGAATAATCTGTTGCAGATTGCCATAGACCTTTGTATGTTAAACCGCTTGTGAATAATGTAAAACTATTTGTTTGATCTGGTCTTTGACCTTTGATTTCTGTTGTACATAGATAGACATACGAACCATACTTAACAATTTCGCCAGGCAAATATTCTGTTGCACTAGACCAACTACCTTTCCAACTAAATCCACTAAGAATTTTACTAAAGTTATCTGTATCAGTTGGACGAATTGCTAAAGGTCTTTTTCCTTCTTTAACTACATATCGATTACCACCATATAGCATAGTATCACCTGGACGGTATTGTACTGCTTCAGTCCAAGTACTACCAACTACTTCTTCGTAACCTTTTGCATATACGTCCCAATATGTTGTATTAGTTGGGTTATTGTTTAATGAATTCTGTTTAGCAACATATAGGTATCCGCCATAATAAACAATATCGCCTTTTTGATAGTTTGTTGATATACTCCAGTTTCCTTCAAACTGTTGTCCGTCTACAAATTTTGCCCAATATGATACATTGTCATATGGATTAATATTTGTATGTTCTTGTAAACACACATAAACAGCACCACCGTAGGTTACCGTTTGTCCTTTTTTGTATAATGTTGATTGATTCCAAGTTCCGGCGCTTTCTAGGCCTTCTGCCATTACCTCAAATTTAGCAGAATTGTTAACAAAAGCACTTGCACTAGTATGAGCGTCCACACAAACGTAAACGCTAGGACCATATTTTACTATGTCATCTTTGTTGTATGCTGTAGAAGGTGCCCATTCGCCCTTCCAAGTAAACTTTAAATTTCCTAGGTTAATTACTGTCATTGTGGATTCTCTCTATACGTATAAATTAATTGTCCATTGGTATTTATCGAATATGTTCCATCATCGTCACCAATGTATTTTTCAACGTACAAATCATTTTGATTGCCGTCTTTTAGTTTAACTTCGCCCGATGTGACCTTTGTATACAGCAAATCGCCGTTTGCATTCTTTGAAAAACCGTGGAAACAACTACGTCCCTGTCCGCCACCTGCTGGTCCTCCTTGTGGATTACCTATAAATCTTGGAATAGTTGACATATTATGTTATCTCCAATACGCTTACTGTAACATCAGCACTATCAGCAGTATCTGATCTTACACAAATTTCTTGTCCAGGCAGTACAACTAGTTTTTGCTCGCCGCCTACGGGGACCAATGCAGATCCTGCATTTAGGGTTGTACCTTTTAGTAGGTAAACTTCTGTTGAGTCTGTATCACGCATAAACAGGTCTACAACAATGCTTGATGCTGTTCTATTTGCTACGGTATATCCAATAACTGTGGTATAAACTATGCCACTTCCTGGAGTGTATACAGTAACATCTCCTGTTCCTATGCTTGCTGTTAATTTATTACTAAAACTATTTGCCATACTATTAATTATCCTAACGCTATCGAATATGTTATTGCTTCATCTACTGCTTCTGCTCTAGTAATTACCTCAGGAGCAGGTATTGTTGAGTAGTTTATGATGTTAATTCTAGCATCCTCATCGGGTGCTTCGTCAACAAACACAATGTATTGCCCATCAATATCATAAACAAGTGGATCCTGATACACGTTGTCCACAAAAGGAATAACACCAAATTTATCCAAAGGTGCTACACTTAATAGGAATCTGCGTGTGCTTCCATCACCAACAAATGTATCAACCCTTGTTGTTGCTACACTTGGTGCACTTAAATGTCTAACATCAATAATAGCACCATCTTCCACAGGATACGCCGTGCTTGTGTTATCAATGAATATTAATTCTTGGCCACTAACAATGTAACTGTCTCCTGGATTCTGAACAACACCATTAATAGCAACCATAAGTGCTTGTGCTGAACTCACAGGATTTGTTAATGTAAACGAATATGCTACACCATCACCGGTAAACTGTTGATATTGAACAGGAGTACCATAACCAAGACCCATGTAATTCCAACCAGCATCTGGGTAATACATTTCTGCTCTGTTAAGAGTTTCGTTGTATCTTACTTCACCGTTGGTTGGTGAACTTGGTCTTTCTGCTGTGGTACCTTGTGGAATAACAAGTCTACCATCTGCAAAACTTACAATACCTTCAGCATTAATTGTTGTACCGTTTGCACTTGTAATTAATTCTTTGTTACTACCTGTACCAACAAGCATGTTAGCATCATAGTTTTCAATTCTTACTGTTCCTGTTGCAACAGTTTCATAATTTGTAATTGCAACATTACCTTTAACAGTACCTTGTTCAATTGTGGTAATTGCCGCAAACTCATCTGCACTTTCGTCGTAGATAAAACCTTTGTTAATATCTGAACCACGTTCAAATATAAGTCCCATGTCAACATAGTTAGGACCTTGTGCAGTTGTGTTTAAACTCATTAACGGATCAGTAGCAAAAATATTACCAGCACTGGTTTCACCTGCACTACCATCAAGTATAACTCTACCTGTTCCGCTTGCTCTAATAATTAAATCTTCATTGGTGTTAATGTTTTCAATAACATTGCCGTTGATTTGAATTTTGCCATCAACTGTTAAACCATTTCTGCTGATGTTAACCTTACCATAACTCTGTGGAGTATCGTCTGGATTGTTACTACCAACATAAAAAGTAAATGTATCACTGTCATCGTTTGCTGTTTCAACAGTTAGATATGTATCACCATCACCGTCAGTAACTGAGCCGCCACCAATAAGTTCCCAAGCAGTTCCCGTCCAACTTTCTAGTGAACGTAGTGCTGTGTTAAATCTAATTACACCATTATCATCTGCATCATAACCTGCCGGTCTTTCCAATGTTGTACCACGTGGAATTCTAATACCGTGGATTCCAGTAAAGTCAACATATGCTTCTGAAGCAGTACTTATTGGAGAAATTTTATCAACTTTAAATCCGTTTGATGCATCAAGTGTTGCTGTGTTTGTTCCACCATTATAAAAATATAATGTGTCTTCATCTGTGCCAGCCGCTAGTTCTGGAATAATATAAGTGTCATTGTCAACGTCACGGACGCCGCCTAAACTTGACCATGCAATACCATTATAACCTTCAAACTGTGTAGTTTGTGTGTTGAATCTAACCAATCCAGTTGCCGGCGAACCTGGACGTTGTACATTGTTTCCTACCGGAAGTTTTAATGCTGATGTTGAGTTAAAGTCAACCCAATTTTGTGTAAGTGGTTGGATATCATCTACTCTAAAACTTGTTTGATCTAGATTAGCAACTTCAACACCACCTGCAAAGAATTGTAAAACATCTTCGTCACTACCCGGTGAAGTTTCTGGTTGAATGTATGTATCACTGTCAACATCTCTAACACCACCCAATGAACTCCAAGCATTAACAGCATAACCTTCAAACTGTTGTGTTGTGCTGTTAAAACGAATGTGTCCTGTTACACCTGTTGGTCTTTGTAGTGTTGTACCAACCGGTATGTTAAGTGCTTGGTTACCAATAATATCAACATAACCTGTTGCATTACCTTGCAATTCTAGGTTAGCGCCACTAATTGTTGTTTCTAAACCGTTGTTTCTAATTAATACGTTGTCAACTTGAATCTGTGTAGCATTAACTTGATTGTCTTCTAGTACCATAATCAAGTTAGAAGTAGCACCATCTCCTCCGTAGAAGTTTCTAATGTGTGCATTTCTCCAACGTTTTGTTGTTTTACCAATGTCGTAAGTAATATCAGCATCTGGTATTAAGTTTGAACTTAAATCAGCATTAATAACAATATTATCAGTATCTTGATTACCAAGTGTAATGTTACCTTCTAGGTCAATGTTACCTGTAACATTTAGGTTACCTGTAATATTTGTTTCACCGCTAAATGGAGAAATGTTAATGTCGCCTTGTGTGGACGACATTGTGTTTCCACTTAGTACAATATTACCTGTAGCAACTTGGAATGGATCAACGGTAGTTGTGTTTCCGCCTTGTGTAAAGTTAATACCTGAAAGTGAACTTACATCAAATGTTCCGCCGCTGAATGTAACAGCACCAGTATCTTGGTCTACATAAAATAAATCACCAATTCTGTAATCACCATATTGGTCAGTTGAGTTATAAAATACTCTACCACCATTTACTTCTACAACTTCATTTGCTTGTGCTACATCATTATCATTGTTATCAAACTTTTTACCTGCACCAATGTAACCAAAATCATGTGAACTCATTCTCAAACGCACATCTGGACCATCTGCTCTAATACCAAACTGTCCATAAACGTTTGCTGATGCAATTGAACGCATTTCTGCGCCAAAATCTTTTCTATCGTATCTTATAATGCTAGTTGCTGTTGCACCACTACCTGTTGTTGCTACAATACTTTGTGGAGTAAAATCAAATCCATCTAATCCGTCATAGCGTCCGTCAACAATAAGTGTATCGCTTCCACTTACACTCTCAACTGTACAATTTGTTACTGTTGATCCGTCGGTTGATGTAAATGTTACAACATCTCCTGCTAGGAACGTTCCTGTAATTCCACTTAGTTGAATTTTAGTTTTACCATCTCCAAACGTACCTGTAGTACCTGCATATGCTTCGATACCTTGTTGAGCAAAATAAATGAAACTGTTTAACCATTCTGCTCTACCACCTTCAGTAATTACAATACCTTTTGAGTTTGGTACAATAAATGTACAACTATCAAACAACATTGCCGCTTCAAGTGATCCTGGAGCAATGCTTGCACCGTTTACAATAGCACCACGTCCTGCGTCTGCCGCATCATAACCATATGGATCATCTGCCGCATTTGTTCCTAGTCTTACACTAGAACCAAAGTTTAATACTGTTACGTCTTTGACATATGCTGAACGTCTTGAAATGCTTGCACCCGAATTATAACAAAATGCATAACCTGTTGTACCACTCCACTCAACTTCTCTAACGGTTAAGTTTTCAATAGTACAATCACCATTCAATCTAAAAAAGTCGTTTGTTCTTGTTGCCGCAGTTGGTTTTAATTGTGTAGCACGTAATCCATGTCCTGTGATTGTGATACCTTGTGGTAAGTCCAATGGTGCTACTTCTTCAAAAGTACCAGCACCCAGTCTAATTGTGTCTCCAAATGTTGCAACAGATAATGCATGTTTTAATGTTGCAAAGGCTTCGTTAATTTCTCCACCATTGTTAGCATCATTACCATTTACTGTAACGTGATAAACATTACCTTCTTGTAGTAAAATATCTGTGCCATTAGCATAAATTTTACCTGTACCTGAACTTGAAATGTACATATTGGTATTTGAGTCATTTGCAAAAATACCTGTGTTATCTCCGTCACCATCTATTGTGATGTTACCAAAATTTAATTGTGTACCAGCAAGGCTAACATTACCACCTGCTTCAATTTGTAAACCGTAAATATCAACAACACCTGTACCATTAGCACGAATAATCAAATCACTGTTGGTATTGATTGGTTCTAGTATATTATCTGTAATCTGCAATTCGCCAATGTTAGCATTGTTGGCATCAATTGTTTTCCAACGTTTTGTTGGTAAACCCAATCTGTAAGTATCACTTACATCGGGAACAATGTCAGAAACAACATCTGCATTAATTTGAACATTGTCTAAATTTCCATCACCAAGTGTAATATTACCTGCCGCAGTAATGTTACCTGTTGCAAATAAGTTACCTGTTACGTTTGTGTTACCTACTAATTCAATTGTACCTGTACCGTTTGGTCTCAATTCAATAGGTGCATTAGAATCCAATGTCGTAATATAGTTGTCATTGAATTCTAATGAATCTACATGAATTTTTGAATGATAGATAACAGGATCGTTACCAGCGGGTAACAATTCAATTGTACCTAAATTTGATGAAATGGTATTGTTTTGTAGGTTTAAGTTACCTACTTCTATTTGATTTGTTGCTTGTAAATTTGTTGCGTTTATAGTTCCGTTTACATCTACATCGTAAGCGGGGCTTGCGGTCTTAACACCAATTCGATTGTTGTTAACATCTAAGTATAATAAATCCGTTTCAAACGCTAAGTCCACGCCATTACGCAGAAGGTTAGCCTTCAACAACGGACCTGAAATTCGACCGACGGCCATTGTGTTCTCCTATAAACGGGCATCCTGTGCCTCCAGCCACCTTACATAGCGGGCTGACCACTGTTTGTCCTGCAAACCGTAATTCGGTCAAGTTTGCATTAACAGTATTTAGTCTTTATTGGAAAAAGGGTGTGATCGGCTTAGTCGAAACCGTGGATTACTACAACGTCTTTGCCTAGCGGAACAGCACTATCAAAGCGTAGATAGTAACCTTCAGCCCCACCTGGGTTTTGAACCATTGTGTAGTTAATGCCTGCAATTTGCACAACGTTTTCAACTAACACTAAAACATTTTGTGCCGCCGCAGGAACCGGACTTAAAGGACCAAAGTTCTGCTCACTTGCATCACCTGTTCCTAAATTTTGTACTGTAACTGTTGCCGGTCTATCAGTTCTTGCTTGTTCCCAAGTATTGTTTACATAAAATTCAAATTCATTTGAATCGGTGTTGTATCTAATTTGACCATTTTCAGGAAAAGCAGGGCGTTCTGCTGAATTACCAACGGGAACTTTTACAGCATAGTTTGTTCCAAGCACAACTTGGCCGTTTGCTTCAACACTAACACTTGGATCAGTGATGAGTTTAGAATTTAGTTGTTGCTTTTTAACAAATCTCATTATACTGCTACCGAACTAATAGTTGCACTAACTGTAGCAGGTGATGTTGTTTGTGCTACAATAGTGTCACCGTTTTCTAATACCAAACGCTCTGTATCCATAATAAATGTTTCACCGCCTGGAATTTTTAATTGGTGTAAAATTTTGTTTTGATCACTTGCTGATCCGCCATTTGGTACAACGTGCAGATCTAAGAATGTATCTGCATCTGTAAGAACAGTACCACTTGGTGACGCAATATTATCAACGTCAGCATAGTTACAGAAAATCATGCTTGTGATTGCTGTATCACCACTGCTGGTGTATAATGTTGTTAGTGTAGCATCAATAAAGTTGTTTGTAATCGCCATTTTCTTTCCTAAAATAACATGCTATACAGCAATGCTTTCTTTTTACTTACAAGTTCATCTCTTGTACTAGATGTATTTACAAAAAACAGTCCAGAACCACCCTCTGCTTCGGTTTGGACATATAGTTTTAATCTACCTGTATCTGCCGCAGGAGCACTTGGTACTACTGTACCTTCAATACTTAATACGTCTCTTGCTACAACTTCGCCACTACCATTTGATTCAAGATACAAACTTTCGCCGGAATTTTTAGGACGAATTGTTGTTCCGTCAATTTGTAAATTGTGTAATTCTGTTGTTGTTCCATTTACGCTAAACTTTTCAACTCCATCAATTTCAATAGTGAATTGACTTAGAGGATCGCCTTCGCTTGTGTCAAATACTTCAGCAATAGTATTACCTGCTGTGATTCTACTAATAGCCGCTCCTGCTACTGCTGTGTCCACATATTTTTTATTTGGAATATCGTCGTCATCTGTAACGTTGTTTTCATAATCGCTTGTACCAGTTACACTGACAACAGCATTAGGAGCATTTTGTCCTAGTAGTATTAAGTCTTCACCTGAAGTTTCTAATACGTGTGCTTGCAAAGCACCTAAACTAGCACCAACTTTAAAAGTAAAAACACCAGGTCCTGTACCGCCGTTTGGTTGTAGATAACTTAATGTGTCATCAAACAAAAATGTTGCCGCTGAACTTGAAGGACCCCTATAAATTGATAGTCCTGCTGTGCCTAAACTAATTCCTGTTAACGAAGTTTCACCTGTATTAAGTTCAATAATATTATCTTCAACAGTCATATTTGCTGTATCAATAGTAGTTGTGTTACCTAATACTGTAAGATCGCCTGTAATTCTTACTTCTGGCGTGTCCAAGGTGAGTTGAGTTCCTGATGAAGAACTTGTTATAATTTTGTAATCACCGGTTACTTTTAATACGTCTACAGCCATTTGTTAGGATCCTTTGTCTATAGCATTATTTAGTCAAGAGAAAAGGGCAAAGCGAACTCTGCCCTTTCCAAAGTTAATTAACCAGTGATTTGTTGTCCTTCAACAACAGCATCACCTGAATCAGAGTTGTTAGCAAATCCTGCTCCGATAACAAATTTAACATTTCCTACGTTTGCAGTTCCGCCTTCGTATTGAATAGTTCTATTACGTAGTTTAGTAACTTGAACTACAGACGAATCATCAAGTAAAGCGTTAATAATAAACTCTCCAGCCGCTAAACTGCCTGCTGTTTTGTTTACTAGTTTAAGAGTCTGTGTAGTAGTTCCATCAGTAACAATGAACTTGTTAGTAGATCTTTGTGATACAATCCAAGCACGGGTTGTGCCACCGTTTACTTCAGACGCAGATGTAAAGTAATATGCAGAGCATAAAATTTTACCTTCACCTGAACCGATTAGTCTTTTATTAATTGGTCTTCCCATTTTTTTCTCCTTGTTGACGTTCTAGGTCTACGCTGTGGGTTAAACAGCATAAGTCCAACGTTATGTTGGCCCTTTCTAACGTGTAATGTATTTAGTCAATTCTGGTAAAGAGGTGCATAAGATGTACAGAACTAAAGTCTTTTATTGCACGATTAATTTTATCGCATTGATCCTTGTGCTTTTGTGCGATGCTATCTCTACGCTGTTGTCTGTATTGCATTTCTATGTGTCCTAGTTTTGTAACTTCACCTCTAATGCCCGCACAAAATCTTACAACATCAAATCGAAACTCTGGAGCAGTTTTAGTAAGTTCTCTTATTTGTTGTTCCACTTCTGCCCAGTCTAAACTAGATTCTATTTCTTTAATACCTTCCATACTAATATTTAAAAGGTCATAAAAAAAGGGCGACATAAAGCCGCCCTTTTTGTACTTTTGTACTACTCTCTATTAAGAGAATGATACGTTACTGATTGTAACTTCACCTAAGTAGTCAGCCGCATTACCAAGAGATGATGCAGTGTTTGTTAACTCTACATAACCATATCTTGTCATGAAACCTACTACTGGTTCAAATGTATCAGGGTCTAGTACAACGCCTGAAGACATTAGAGGAATGTATGGGCAGTAGAATGCCGCCGCATCAGCCTCAGATGAACCTTTGTAACCTACAAGCACTGAAGTGTTATCAGAAGCATATGCATCAACATATACTCTCATAGCATTGTTCAAAGTACCTACAAACTTAGTGTTAGTTGGTGCTTCAAAAGTACCTTCAGTTGATCTAGCAAACGCTGAAGTTGTAGCAGACTGAAGAATTGTTAACGCTTGTGGCGAAACAACTGCCCAGTTACCAGCACCTCTACGTGTACGTTGTGCGATCTTGTTAGCAACTCTGTTAATTAAAACAGCAAGTGCCGCATGTTCGTCACCAACGAATGTAGCAGTACCACTTACAGCCGCTTGGTCAAATGCCTCTTCATCAGAAGCAAGTGCTCTCAATGAAGCAAGGATCTCTTGATCGATCTCAGCAGTAATTTCTTGAGCAAGTGCCGCCATAATTTCTGCTTCGATGTCAATACCTTGTTGTGCTTGAGCATCTTGTGCCGCTTCAAATGTCCAACGAGCAGATAGTTTACGTGATTTCGCTTCTACTGCTTGTTTTAAGATTTGAATTGACAACTTGTTACCAGGTAGACCTTCTAAAGCCGCTGTAGCCGCCGCTTTATCATCCAATGCACCTGAATAAGCAGTTGCAATTTTAAATGGTGATAATGCTTCGTCGCCAGCAGTTGTGTCTGTTCCTGAAGTTGAGTTCACTGCATCTGAGTAACGTACTCTTAATGTGTGAATTTGTGAAACTGGTCCAGTCATAGGCTGTACACCAACAATTTCGTTTGCGATAACTGTAGGCATTACACGTCTAATTACTGGAAGGATCACTCTGTTTAGTGTTGCAACATTTCCTGCGGAAGTTGCACCAGCAGTTGCCGACTCAGCGAGATAACGTCTAGTGTTCTCGAGAGTGACATCCATTACGCTTTTCTTGTGGCCATTTAGACCTTCAAGCAATGCGCCTTTGGTAGCCTGCCAATTTTCATTGATCATTTCTGACATTTTGTCCTTCTCCTTTTTAGTTTAATCCCGCTAATTTGCGGAGTTCAATTAAGTTTGACTTTTCTTGTACCGGTTGTTTAACCTCTTTGTCGCCTGTTACTTCAATGCCTTCATTTAATGCCTGTTTTTTCGCAATAGTTGGTTTTTTATCTTCCATTACTGCTGGTAGGTACTTGTCAAATGCTGTGTGCAATTTTTCTGTTTGCACTGATTCCAATAGTTCTGACATAATTGCTTTTTTGTCATGTCCTAATGGAGCCAACAACTCATTCATCACTGCAACACGTTTCGCATCGTCTTTCGCTTTAGCAATTTCTGCTTGCTTAGACTCAACTAGAGTATCCTTCTCTGTGATGGTTTTCTTAGCCTCTGCTAACTGCTCTTCTTTCTCAGCAACAAGTTTCATTAACTTCGCAGTTTCTGATTTCTCATTTAGATAAGAATTGCTGTATTCATTAGCAAACGCTTCGAATAGTTTACGTCCAAAATTGTTTTCACGTGCTGAATGAATATCTTCTTTCAACTGTGAAATCTCTTCTGAAAGTTTTTTACTTACAGTTTCTTTAACAATTTCTGCTGACTTAGCAACAAATTTTGCTTTGACTTCTGCAAATTTTTCTTTGGCTTCTTTTACAAGGCGAACCTTGGTTTCTGCCAAATCTTTTTTGTCTTCTGCAAACTCATTGATTTCATTTGCGAGTTGCTTAACAACAAAGTCTTCCAATTTTGAAAAGTTTTCGCTGACCTTAGCACGGTCTTCGTGTAACTCTCCAATTTCTTTAGTCAACTGCTTGAGCATAAACTCTTGCAGTTTCTCAGAATGTTCACCGATCTTCTTCTTATATTCAACTCTTGCTTCCGCAAGTGCTTTCTTATCTTCAGCAATTTCAGCAATTTCTGATTCTAAACGTTCGGAAACCATATTGTCGATTGCTTCGACCATGTTCTGCTTATCATGCTCGTAGCGTTTCGCAAATTCCTCACGGAGTTCAGCAGTAACAGTGTCTTTGTTTTCCTTCACTTTTTGGTCCCATGCTTCCTGCAAGTCAGTACGAACTTCCTCACCTAGCAAGCCTGTTTCAAAAAGTTTATTAAACATATCACTCATTGGCTTCTCCTTATGTTACTGCAAGCCTTTTATGACTCGTAGCATCTGTTCTTTGAGATACTTCTGTGCTTTAGCATCTTGCGATACTTCTTGCGCCGCCCTAAACGCACCATAACCACCTCTTGTATTCATAAGATGTTCATAGATTGGTGTAGGATAAGCACCTGGCGCACTTGGTTGTGCTACCACATCAACTGTGATAATTTCAAAGCCGTTAACTTCACCTGTAGATTCATTAACTTCACCTGCTCCACGTGAACTAACTCCCAGTTTCACACCTGATTCCAACATGGTTTTTACAAGATTACCCATCGGGGTTGGCAAAATTTTCATCTTGCCAAACCCGTTAGGTCCATCCATCCACATATCTGTAATCATATGCGATACACGATCTAAATTAACCTTTAAATCATCTGGGTGATCAACTTCACCTAGTACAGAGTAACCGCCGTCGATCTGATCCTTGAGTGTTTTTACAGCGTTGCCTATCTCGGAGACAGGGTAGATACGCTGGTTTGCGTTTTTAACACCACCCTGAATACAAATGCCTTTTAAATAAAGGTTTTTGTTTTCCCCTTCACCTTGGGACTCAAGGGTGACTTTCGCCTGATCGAACGTAAGATGTTCTCTTAAGTATGCCATATTGGCCGACTCCTAATTACTCAGCACTCTTTGGTGCAGATGCTTTACTAAAAGTGTCGCCTGCTTTAGCACCTGGTTCATTCTCGAAAGATTTTCCCATGTCCTTTGGCTTTGCTCCACTACCGCCCTTTTCTTCACTTCCACCGCCAATAGCGTGTGCTTTAGCATCATTAGGTGCTTTAGCGTTACCTGCTACCGGAGATTTGGTTGCATCAGCGCCTTCGGAATTAGATGGAGCAGAAACTTTTTCGACATATTCTCTCATAGTTTCGCTAGCGGATTTAGGTTGCTTTGCTTCATCTACAACTTCTGCTTCTTCGTCTGTTGACTCAATAGCAGGTTCCATTGCTTCCTCTTCGGCTTCTTCTGATTCTTCATCACCTTCTTCTTCACCTTCGTCCTCATCGCCTTCTTCTTTGTCGCCCATCATGGCTTCAAATTCTGCTTTAAGGTCGTCTAGTGCGTCTTCAAGGTCTACAACACGGTCTTCGATGTCATCATGTGATTCTTCATGATCATCCATTTCACCGTCGTTGTCAAAATCCATATCTTTGTCTTCTTCGCCAGTAACTGCATCAATCATGCTGTCTGTTGCGTCACCGCCGATTTCTTCAATTGACTCTTCTTCGAAGTTTTCTTCAACTTTGTCTTCTTCTGACTCGTCTTTTGCTTCTTCAACTTCGTCTTCTGACTCTTCAGTTGCTTCTTCTACTGCTTCTTCTTCTTTTTTGGCAGTTTCATCAACTTCTTCGTCTTTTTCCTCAGACTCAATTAGTCCTTGGTAAATTTCTTTTGATTTCTCAACCACAATATCGTGGAAAAGTTCTTCTGCTTTTTCTTTATCTTCGTTGACTAGAAGATCAAGCAGTTGTTCAAATTTGCTTGTATCTGACATTGTATTATTCTCCTTTGTTCATGTTAATAGGCAAGGCTGTCTTTTGTATTTACGAAAAAACCACTTTTACCAGTGGAAATAGGTAAATTTTTGACGTTTTTGACAAAACGATCAAAATTACAGTTCTTTTTTGAACTGATCATATGTAATTGTTTTAAAATTATCATAATTATTTAACTGAGCGGGGCAAAAATCCCCACTATTAATTACCCTAATGTAGGTTGTTTTCGGGTTAGAAGTGATTGTTTTTTCGGTTTGGCGTAGCCAATTACCGTAATATGTGGCGGGTTCGGCGGATTTTTTGTAGTTTTGCGTGTCCGCATATATGTTATTAAAGCGTTTACCGCCATTTAAACCCATGTAATCAAAGCCAAGGATGTATATTTTCTTGTGATTATCTTCGCTGGCTTTGTAAAGTGCTGTTGGCCCACTGCTCCAACCCAGGCTGGGTTGAAAGTAATTTAGGTTGGTATAGTTTTTGTATCCGTTGTTGTAATTGGTCCATACCACATGATTGTGATGATAACCATCCGCAACAATTTCGTGAATCATTTTAGGATCAACGGCAACTAGGACATCAGGCTCAAAATTCCTGTACACCGCATTGCAGGCGTAGATGTTTCCCTTGCCACGCAGTGTTTCTAAATCTAAATGCTGTCTAGAGGTACCATTACCCAATACGAATGCTGTGTTCATATGGGTATTTAAATGGTTTTATTATAGTGCTTGTTCTTCTTGAACAGGTTGTCCGTACATTAGTTGTACAAACTCTAATTCTTTGGCTTGTTCGACTTCTCTTGCTTCTGATGTGCGTCGAATATCGTTAAGTTGTTTAAGTGTTAGCCTTGTTTTTCTAGTATCAGTGGGTTTGATCACAGAAATATCACGCTCTGAATCGTAACGCTTGTCATCTTCAAAGCCTTGACCGTCTTTATCGAAATAAAAAAATTCTTTTAACAACATAATCTTATTTACCTTAAATTGTTTCGCCTGCACCAGGTGTCTCAGATGACACATCTGCTGGTGGTTCTGGTGATTCTGCATCAGGTTCTGTTGTTCCTAGTGTATCTAGGTCGGATTGAATGCCACTTGGTGTAACTCCAGCACCACGCATTTCTGCTCCAGCACCCATATTGTTAAATGATTCACCTGAATTTTCTTCACGCCATAATGTTTCGTTTTCTGCAAGTTCTTCTTGGCTTAAACCTAAGAAACGTTTAAGTGCAAAACGTTTGCTCATGTAAGGAACTTCCTGTAATGAAGCAAAAGTGTTAACACGAGCATTATCCATTTCACTTTGTCTGTAACTTGCAAAGTTTTGTGGTGGATTCATTTTTAAATCAAACAAATTGTTGTCAATGTTAACGCCTTTGGCATTCATGTACATCTTGAATTCTCTATCAAAGATGTATGCAACAAGATTTTGCAGTCTTGTGCAGTATTTGTTGAATCTTAGTTCCTGAATATAAGCAGTGCCTACCCTACCATCGTTATACTGTGCGGCAGAATCGTCTGCGCCGGTAGGTAAGTATGAACTTGGAATACGTAAACCGCGGAATAACTTGTTGGTAAAATATTTTAGGTCATCAATTTCACCCAAGTTAGTACCGCCAGGTAGTGTTTCTACCTTGGAACCACGTCCTTCCGCTGTTGTTGGGAAGAAATAGTCCTCATTAATTGATAGTGGATTAAAACTAGCGTCAATAACATTAGTACCACCGCCTGTTGCACTTGGAATTCTACGTTGATGAATTTCATTTTTGATTCTTTCAACAAATCCCATAGCAAGGTGAGTAGGCATGTTACCTACGTCGATGTAAAATACTCTTCTTTCCGGTGCTCTTTGCACACGGTAGATAATAATTGCATCTTCAAGTAATTCTTTCTGCTTATAAACCTTGAAAACACTTTCTAATAAACTGTTTCCGAACGGAAAGTTTCTGTCCAGTCCTTCACTTAGTGAAAGGTGCACAACATGATCCGCTTCAATTGCTGTTTGGTTCATTGTTTTTTCAAATCTTGAACCATACTGCTGTGGATTTGATCCAGCAAATCCTCTTCCATACGCACCACTAGTAGTTGTATAGTCAACTTGGCCTGTTGGTGCACTTGGATTTTTCTGTGTAACGCTTAAATGTTGGAAATTAATATTAATGTCTCTGATAACATACTGTTCTGGTTGTTTTCCCTCGCTTTCGTTAACAATAATCTTGTCTACTTTTGCGGGATCTATGTGGAACAGTTTAAATGTTTCAGGATCTCTTACAAAAAATGCATCTCCGTATTTGAATACGTTACGCATTACCCTAAAAATTCTTCTGTCGAATTGATTTAAATCAACCCATTGTTGCAAATAACTTTTTAATATTTTTGTTTCAGAACTTGTTGCTTGTTGTTTAAAGAAAAGTTGGAATGGTGTTTTGTTTTCTGTGTTTTCTTGTGTACAAAATTCTGCAAGAATATCCAAAGCGGCATTGACTTCACTGTCAGCGTCCATTGTTTCATACTGACCGTATCTTTCAATTCTATTTGGATGTCCAGAATACACATCAGGTAGATATGATGAATAGTTTGTTCTGGCAGGACCTGTTTGCCCTACACCAGATACAGGACTATTTCTTCCCGAAGTGTCTTCTGGTTGGTATTCCTGAAAGTATTTTTTCCAACTCATTTAATTTTCCTAAACATTTTCAACAGCACTTATTACTTGGCGTGTCAAATTATTTTGTTCTGTCATCTTTGCTATAAGCATATTTAACGTATTATCTAATTTTACACTACTATCGCGGTTGCTGTCAACCACCTTATTAACCAAATTGGCTGAACCAGACGAGGAAGCACTTGCTTCATTAGCATTGTATTTGGCCGCTTCTGGTGGACTTAAAACTCTTTCATCTTTACGAATCTTAACCAGTGCGTTTGCAGGTTCGACTACTTTTCCGGTTGCCGCTTTTGTACCAAAGTGTCTTTGATCAACTCTGTTCATACGATCATCCAATATCTCGTCAAACATGTTGAGCAAGTCTTGATCGTCTTTGAACCATCTTCCAGAACCAGTTAGGTCTTCTAGATAATCCAGCAGTAAACCTTTTCCTGTAACACTAGCAAATCCTGCGGCAAGCGTGTTCCAAAAACCTCCTTCTTCGTACATTCCGGCACGTTTTTGTTCTCTAAACCACAAAATTAGTTGATCTTTGTCCTCATCAGAAGCAGTACCTGCCTTAAGTTTTTCTACAATTTCTTTTATTTGTCTGTCAGAGCCGCCGGTTAATCCCAGATTTCCTGAAAACTCAGTCATCAACCCGTTCTGTTGATTAAATCCTTTATTGATTTGATCAGAAATAGTAGTACCAATTTTGTCTAACATTTGTTTTCCATCGGTTTCCCACCAATTTTGCAACCATGTTTTGAAATCTTCCCACATCTGTTTGGCGTCGTTTATTATATTCTCTCTGCCTTCTTTGTCAAATGGATTGTACTTTTTAATTTTTTCTATAATACCATCAATTGCTTCTACCATCGCAGGAGTATTTTCTCTAATGGTCTTAGCAAATTTTTTCATGGCGTCGGTAAATGTACCGCTTTTGAATACTTCTTTGAACAAGTTACCCAACGCTTCTCTAACATCCGCAACGGCTTTATTAAAACTAATCATAGCATCAGCAATAGCATCTGTTTTACCCATTCGGCTTTCCACTTCTTCCATTGAACCGCCAAATCTGTTAACAAATCCCACAATGTCGCTACCAGCCTGACCGTATGGATCTCCCATCAATGCCAATGTTCCAAAGTATGAACTGTTTGCATCAGCAAAAGCACGATTAGCATTTGCAAATTGATTCATTGACCCTAATGTCATTTTATTAAAGTCATCCAACGAACCGTTAAAGTTTTTAGCCTGGTTAGTCATCATTGCAAACTGCTGATTAAATCCAGGCATCATTGCTGTTAGATTTTGTGCACCTTCGGTTACAGGTGCTACACCCATCATCATTGCCATTGCGGCTTCTCTACCGCTGTCACCGAATGCCGCTTGCGCCGTGCCAATGATAGATCTCATTCTGTTGGCTGTTTCGCCATCCATGCCAGAAATAAAGTTTTCAAAGGCCTTGTTCATGTTGGCCTTGTCTATACCTTCTTTAATTTGATCCGCTTGTATACCAGTTAATTCAGAAAGTCTACGCAATCCTTTTGCATAGTCGTCGCTTTGCTCAATTATTTGTTCTCTAGAAATTCTGTCTCTTCTAAATGCAATCGCATTTTGACCAACAAAATCAAAAAATTGTTCGCTTTGCTCCGCATAACTTATTCCAAATCTTTCAAGCATTTCAGCATTTTTATCAAATGCCTGTTCTTGCATTCCTAGTGCTAGTGTTGCACCTCGTGTTGCAGTTCCCATCATTGCAAGTTGTTCACTGTTTTTTGCTAGTAAACCAGCCATTTGGTTGATGTCAATACCAGCGGAAGCCGCTTGCGCCGCCAATGTTCCCATCCTGTCACCAAATGCAATACCCGACGACGATAACTGTTGGAATACCTGATAATCTTTGTACAATAATTCTGTTATAGCATGTAACGCATCACCAAGACCTAAAAAGTTAATTCCACTTTCTTTAATAATTTTAGTAAAGTCGGTAATAGTATTTTGTGTTTGTACTATGTTGGTGCTTAATACAGTAAGTCCGGAACCGGCTTTTACTAATCCACCTGCAAGACTTGTAACAATGCCTAGTGCTTTACCTAGCAGTGTAAAACTGCCGGTAACACCCTTCATGGCTAGTCCTAGAGGATTAAACGAAGTTTTAATAATGTTTTTTGTTGCTTTGCCAAGAATACCGTCTCCGCCCTGATCGGCGTTCCTGTCAATCGCTTTTAAAATGGCTTCAAGGGTTGCTTGTTCCGCCGCATTTTCCAATACAACGTCTGCATCTCCTATTTGACCTCTTACTGCCATGATCTAAAAATCTCCATAATATACGTATATAAATACATTTGCTAAATTAAAGCACAATACTATTTATAGAGGATAACAACCATGGATAATCAAAGCGTTTTAAGCAAATACAAACGTCAACCAAAAATTTATCTTGCTTTGCCCAGCAAAGGCAAGTACTATGATGTTAATCCTATGGAAAAAAGCGGTAGTGGTGAACTTCCAATTTACAGCATGACAGCACGTGATGAGTTGGAACTAAAGACTCCAGATGCACTCATGAACGGTGAAGCAACCACAAAAGTAATTAAGAGTTGTTGTCCACTAATCGATGATCCATGGAAAATGCCTAACATCGACCTAGATGCTGTTCTAATTGCAATTAGAATTGCTACATACGGTGAAAAAATGGAAATGGAAATTCCTATTCCAGGATTAAAAGAACCCGAAACTGCAACATACTCCATTGATCTAAGACAGATTCTTGATAGCCTAAACAATTTAGTTTGGGAAGAAGAGTTAGTTGTAGGAGATTTAACATTTACTGTTAAACCAATTAGTTACAAGCAAGGAACTGATTTCTATCAATCAACATACGAACAACAGCGTATTGCTAATATTCTTTCAAATGAAAAAATTTCAGATGAAGAAAAAATGCAAGCATTTAGAGAAGCCTTTAAAAAACTAAGTCAAACAACATTAGAAATTGTTTGTGCTCACGTTACGGAAATTAAAACACCCGAAGGTATTGAAACTAATCCTAAAGCAATTAGAGATTTCTTTGATAACACCGACAAAGAAACGTTTGTTGCTGTTAGTGAATTTGTTGATAAAAATCGCAAAGCATGGCAGATTCAATCAAAAACATTTCAAGTAGAACAGGAGTTACAAGACAAAGGTGCTCCGCCAACGGTTGAGGTTCCATTGCTTTTTGATCAATCAAATTTTTTCGCATCAAGGTAGCGACTCTCTCGATTTCTGAAATCGAAGAACTTGTAAAGGATCTAGAAAAACAAACCTCGGTTGTTCTAGAAGAGTTGGTTACCTTGTGTTGGTACATGAGGGGAGGCCTACAGTTGCGAGATGCTTATGATACCACATACGAAGAACGTCAAAAAATAGGTAAACTGGTTGAAAGAAATATGGAAACAACCAAAAAAACTGGAATTAATTTTATTTAGGATTTTTTCATCATCTTTGCAAGTTGCAACAGTCTTGTTCTTCCCTGCTGTGATTGCAAAGCGGCTTCAATTGTGTTAATAATAGGAGCCAGTGATGCTAGTTCTCTTTGATTTAGCGGCTTACCATCCTGTATTTTGTTAATGCCTCTAACAGCAAGTTCAGGATTTTCAATTCCCATTTCCTTGCTCATAAAACGCAAACCGCCCTTGGTTTTTGCATCTCCTTGTGCATCCTTTGAACCCTTATCGTCGGATCCTTTACCGCTTAGTTTATCCTTGATTGCCTGACCAATGTCAGTATTGCCCTTGGCAATATCTCCAAGTTTATCCAACTTGGTCTGTGTACCGCCAAATCCTTTTTGAAATCCTTTGATGAAACCGTCGCTTTTGCCCCAGTCTTTTTTCTTTGTGATTACATTAGGTTGTTCTTTAGCAAAAAATGTCTGCCGTATTGCTTCCGCTTCCTGCGGAGTAGGCTCGTTGCCAGCAATTTCAACTTCTTTAACACCGTCTGGTGTTTCTACTTTAATAACTGCCATTATTGAAACCTATAAATTCCGTCTTGGCCTTGTGCAAGTTTTCCTGTTCCGGCGCCTTTGTTGCCCGCATCCTGTTGCTGTTTTACATGGTCTTTGTATCCAGGTGTAAATTTGCCTGGCGCTAGATTTGCTATCTGGTCGTTTTCAAAACTCTTTTTAACAGCAAACATGATAATTTGCTCAACTTCCTTGTTGCCAATTACCTTTTGTTCTTTGTCTGTTCCAACCACCGGTGCTTCATACATACCAGAGGCTATTTTCTGATTAGGATCGTTGGTTTGTTTTCCTAGGCTTATGTCCGCAACGTTGTCATCACCACCCTTGTCACCACCAAACATGCCTCCTACCTTTTGACCCAGTTTGGTCATTTTGTCTTTAAGGCTACCAGGCTGTGTTTGGCTTGCTGTTGCCTGTGCCGCACCCATGCTTTGTTTTAGTTGAGCCATGTTTTTAACCGGAAAACCTTTTCCTTTAAGGAATGCAAGCAGTCCTTCTTCTGTGGGTTTACCGATTGTGGAGTTTTTGGCAATTGCCATAAATTCTTTATAAACTGCATTTGCTGTGGATTGTACCTGATCGGCCATTTTTGCTCCGGAAGCACCCGGAACCTTGGAAGCAATTTTTGTAGCCGCCCTTTTAAGCATGCCTACAGGCGCTTCATTAACTTTAGATTCATTTAAAACAGCAATTTCATTAATTTTCATACCAAATTCTCCTACTGTTATTTATATAATAAGTGTTACACCAACAGAAAACCAAATAGCGTAGTTTAATAGCGATAACTACTAATCTAAATATTTCTATGATTACAAAGTATAGAGTAATTGAAAACGGTACACAAGAAATATGCGTTGCAAATTCGCCAGAAGAAGCAAGCACGGTTGTTGCCTGTTATCAAATGCAAAATCCACACAACACTTATGAGGTTGTTGAATATCAAGAAAGTTCTGTTAAGCCGGGATTTGGAAGAGATCCTGATCTACATTAGTATGTAGTAAGAAGTGAACTGCGTTCACTTGTGTTTATCGCTATCGCTCAAACACCACTTTCTTTTTCTTAATATATAAGAACAATAATTGCGAAGCAATTTAGCATCATGTAGATTGTTTCAGTCAGACGGAACCTGCTAAAGGTCCCATCTAATCTTGAACATCATGTGAGTTCGTCACAGCCAAGACTTGGAAGTAGGTATTTTGTTTATACACCTGTTTGTGGGGCTCTGACCTTTCCCCTACCTACGTCGACATCACGTAAAATTTCTGCTAAAAACCGCTTTGCTACCGCAAGCCGCTTCGCGGGTCTCTACGCTACCGCCCACTTCGTTCCTTTGTGAGCGTTTTTTCAAACCTAGTGTTTTTGATTGACAGCATTCAATCTACATCAACCAGTGAGCCCGATTTGTTTGTTGGCTTCCTCCCATTGGGGGTCGATCAATGTGTACGAGTGTCCTTTTCAAGGGTACCTTTTACTCAGCGGTATTTGCAAACTGGCCCGCCAACCTTGTGTGCTGTTATGTGTTGCCTAATTTTTCTAGTGCTTCTTTTAGAACTTTTGAGCCGCCTACTCTTACATTAATAATTCCGTTATAATACTCGTCTGTTTCTAATACTCTGCGGTCAAACTGTTCTTTTGCCTCGAGGTAACTCATCAAGCCTCTGCTATTACAGTAGTGGAGAATTTCGCGTGTGAACTTTTCTGGGCCTAGTGCCTTAACGTCTGCCTGTAAATGATCTGAAGATCCCCAATAGTCTCTCCAATCACTTTCAACTTTGCTTCTTCGTTTGTTTTTCTTGCCTTTAAGAGGTGGCTTTGTTTTCTTGAATTTTGCTAGTTTTTTGCCTACGTACTTGCGATTGTTGGTAGTGTTTGTTATCAGGTATACAAAACCTTCGCAATCTGCGGGAAGTTCTTGTACTATTTTGCCCTGATAAGTCCACTCCATAGTGATACTTACCGATGCCTAATCTTCTATGTCTCGATTCTGGTTTTGAGCCTTGTTTTCTCGTTTTTGTGCTTTTAGTGCCTTGCGTTTAGCCTGTATTTCGTTGCGCCTTTCGGTCGCTAATTTTCGTATATCACTAAGGATAACTCGTGCCTTGCGGCCAGTTTCGTCGAAACCTTTTGCTTCAAATCGTTCTTGTGCGTTATAGTAATCCATCATTGCTTGGACAAGCAATTCATGGGTAGACTTAGCCACTTACAACCTCCGTGTCGTTGGAGTATGAAGTGAATCCGTTATCCTTAATTACCTTCAAAATGTTATTCACCCTGGAAGATAGTTCATCTTTGTGCGAAATGAGATATATGTTTTTACCTCGTTCTCTAGCCATCTTTTTAAGTATACCAATTGAACTTTCTACACCAGCGGCATCAAGACCGTTATCGATAAGTTCATCAATAAACAACAAATTAATGCTCTGATATAGGCTTTCCCAAACATCACGGAACGCCCAACTCATGGATAAAATGAGTCTATTTCGTTCACCTCTACTGAGGTTATCAAAGTCTAAGTCACGTCCTAGTTCTGTAATTTCCACAGTTAAATCATTCAAAAATATAACCTGATGTGGTAATCCTGTGCGTTCTAGGTAATATTGTAAACGCTTGTTTAAGAATGCTAAATTTTGATCAATGATACGTTTACGTATAAAACTGTCTTTGCTTGTAAGCAATTTATACAAGAAATCCATATGCTCTTTCATTTCTGTTAGTGCATTTATATTTTCCCAACTTACTTCTTGTAGTGCTTGCTCACGAAGTTCTTTCATTTGTTCGGTATATGGATTTACTTCTTCTTCTTTTTCAATTTTGCGTTCTTCTAAACTTGCAAGATTGTTTCTATGATTATATGCTTCTTCACTGGTTTCATAAAATGTATTAGGACATCCATTAATATCACCAATATCATTTATTTTTTCATTTACAGTTTTAAGTTCTAAAGTAATTCCGTCAATGTATGTTTGACTTTCATTAACATCATTTTGTTTTTCAGCAAGAATTTTTCCATGTGCTTCGTCATGTAAATCCTGACCACATGTAAAACATTTTTTACCTGCAATATCTTTAAGTTCTTGTTCATATTTTGAATGTGTACGTTCAGCACGTAGCAAACTACTTTCTAAACTTGCTTTTTCTTTGTTAAGATTTGTAAGTTCGTTGTTTTTGCTATCCCATTCTTTTTTATCTTTGTGTGCTTGAATTTCAGCATCAATATCAACAGTGATTAATTGACTAATTGCTTTGGTTGTTCTTGCAATTTCTTCTGCTTGGTTAGCGTCCCATGCTTTTGATTTAATTTCTAAATTGTCAATTGATTCCTGTACTTTTTTGTTTGCGGTTTCAATACCTTTGATTGTTGCTTCTTCTTCACTAATAGCATCACGTATTTTTTTCTGTTCTTCTTTTAAACGTTCTGCTTTTTCAGATAAGATGGTGATGCCCAATAACTGCTCAATGATCTCTCGTTGATCGTTGGCTTTTAATGAAAGGAAAGGCTCTGTGTAGGTATTGAGCGCCACCAAATGCTTGAACATAGTATGAGTCATGTCCAGTAATCGTATAATATCTTCTTGTGTTTTTCGACTATCGCCTTGCGATTCGTCAACATCATCTGCTGTTACATCAATGTTTTCTTTATAAAATTTAAGTATGTTAGGTTTGCGTCCACGTTCAATTCTGTAGTTTTGACCGTCTTTTTCAAATTCAACAGTAACCAACATGCCTTTGCCGTTGGTTTTATTGATTAAATTTTCTCTGCGAATCTTAGTAAGTGCCTCGCCATACAGTGCATAACTTAGTGCATTTACAATGGTTGTTTTACCAGTACCGTTACGTGAACCAGCATCGTCACCACCTAAATCTAGGTTTTCTCCTAGCACAAGTGTTAGCAAGTTTTTATCAAAATCAACAGCCTGGGTTTGATTACCCACACTCATAAAGTTTTTTACTGTTATTGTTTTAATTTTAAACATTACAATCCTCGATAGATATCCAACAACAAATTAGGTTTATATGTTGTGCTATCTATTTTTGTTATTTGATCTGTTACAATTTGATCCACCGATTCAAAATCAATCTCACCTGGTTCTAGTTTATTCATTTCATCATCAGCACTTGTGTCTGGTAACAAACTGATTTCTCTAATGTCGTACTGTGCTGAAAAGTTTTCTTTAATAAAGTTTGCTTCTTCGTATGAAATATCAATGTCTAGTGTTACTCGCAAATACAAGTTTTTAGGTGCAAGTATTTCTTCCGTTTTATCTAGTAATCTGCTAAGTGGTATAGTTCTGTATTTTGGACAATCTGGCCAATCGATGAACTCAGGCTCACTTCCCCATTCTAATACCATCATACCACGCTCATCATCCCATGCATCGGCGTAATTGTGTGGAAAGGCATTACCGATGTAGTAGATGTTTTTGCGTTGTTGACGTTTGTGGAAGTGGCCTGTGAACACCATTTCTTGGTTAGCAAAATCGTCTGCTTTGATTTCACCTGTATCAGGCATTTCAACCATAGCATTCATTTTAAAGTTAGGAAGTTCAAAGTGTCCAAACATATATTTGCATTTTAGTTTGGCAACATCTTTCCATTCTTCTCCTACCAACCACGGAACCAAAGCAACATCGTCTATTACTTGTGGTTCGTTTACCACAGTTATACCCGGTACATGTTTACCAAATACAACACTGTGAATCTCACGCTTGTCCTTATAGTACAAGTCATGGTTACCTGGAAAAAAGAAAAACTTATCAAATGCTTTTCCTAGTTTTTCCAAAGAACGCAAACTTGCATCCATTGTGGTTAAGTTTAATGCACTTCTGTTATGATGCCAGTCACCTGTAAAGATACCTACATCACAACCTTGTGCTTTTGCTTGTTCAATGTACCAATCTACGAATCTTTCGCAGTCGTCATTGTGAATTTTAGAATTACTTTTAAGACCAAAGTGTATATCTGTAAAAACTGCGGCCTTTTTGAATAACTGTGCCATGCCTTTCCTCTAATAATCTTAATATTATACGTTCTTATAGATCAAGAAGTCAACCTAATAGTCCGCCTTTGGACGTCTAATACTCTTATAAAATTCTGCCAATTTTTCTTTGTCCTCTTTAAACACTTCTTGGTTTTGTCTAGTAAAGGACGGATTAAGGCCATTCTCCTGTAGAATATCGTCACGTATATTTTGATTTTTCTTTTCTATGTTTAGTACTCTTGTAAAACTGTTAGTAACCGCGGCAGTGTAATAGGCAAAAGGATTTTCACTTTTGCTTTCGTCAAACTGTAAACCAATCTGCGAAAGTTGTAACACAGCCTGTGCCCTCATTTCATCATTGTAGGTGTAACCACGCCAGTTTGAACGTGTTCCGTATCTATCAGCAAGTTTTAGGAACATACGTCCTAGTTCTTCTGTAATTCTTCCGTGTGTTTTGTTAAAATGTCCATTATGCACACCACCTTCCCAATGGCTTTTACCAACACAAACTAGGTTGTCCTTTACATCATACTTCCAATGTTGAAAAGGAGGAAAGTTGCAACGTTCATGTTCATCTGCTACTGTTTTGGTTTTGCGTTTGCGGCCAGGCGCTAGTGGAATATGATCAAACGTCATAATCCTAAAAATTAAGTCAGTCTTTTCAATTTTACGCCAATCTGGTGTAACATCCGCTAATTTTGTCTTTTTATCACCTGCTTCACGTGCGGCTTCGTAGGCTTGTTTTCCAATCCTGTCTGCACGATTACGCTTTGCTTCTGCTACTGTTAATCTGTTAACCTTGTCTAAACTAGGTAAAATTATATCATAAGTCGCATACTCATCATCGGCATACGAACTGAAACTGTTCTTGCTTTTATGTATCTGTTTAAGCAGATCTCTATTGTTCAAATATTTTACTTTTCTCATGAGATTCTCCATGTATAAGTAGTATTATAAACTACGTAGTTAATAATTGCAATAAATATTGTTACCAAAAGGAGCCAAAACGATATGGGAATTTTAGATAATTTTAGATTTACTAATTCAAATAGTAAAGTAACTGCTGGTAAGCAGGGAGCCGATGTACCTGCTGAAGAAACAGGACTTACGGGTTTTGGCAATTCTCTTGTAGACAATTTGAAAAAGGCTACCGGCCTTGGTGGGGCATTTGAAAGACTTGAAGGAAAACTGGGTAAGGGAGGAAAAGAAGAAGAGAAAGCCGAACCAACAAAACAGTTTTTCCAAGCAGGTGGTAAACAGTATGAACGTGATCCTCGTATCAAAATTAGAATTCCAACAAGTTATTTAAAGGGTCCGGCAGGCCATTTAGCGAGCGTAGGTGACAAAGCAGTTGTATTTCCTTACACTCCGCAAATAGTTGTGCAAACAAGAGCCAATTATAATGCAATAAATCCCACACATACTAATTATACGTTTTATGCTTACCAGAACTCAATGCTGGATGCAATATCAATTGTTGGAACATTTTCAGCACAAAGTTTAGAAGACGGAAGGTATATGCTTGGTGCAATTCATGCACTAAGATCTGTTACCAAAATGAATTTTGGTCCAAGCCAAAACTCAGGTGCGCCGCCACCTATTTGTAGACTAGATGGTTATGGTGCATACCAATTTAATAATTTGCCTGTTGTTATCAGCAGTTTCTTTTACACACTTAATGAAGATGTAGACTACATGCAGATCACAGATAAAAATAGTGGAAAAGCAACAAATGTTCCGACCAGAGCAGAATTTACAATTGAATGTTTACCAGTGTTCTCAAGAAGAGATCAAGCAAACTTTAATATCGATAAATTCATAAGCGGTAGTTTAACTGAAACTAAAGGAATGATCTAATGGCAGTGTATGCTAAAACAAGTCTGTACGCCACAACAGAACAAACAAATCGCAGTTTAGGAATTTTAGACTATACAGAAATTCCTAAAATATCTGGTGATGTTTTATATGAAATTAAATCTCAATATAATTATAGACCAGATTTGTTGTCTAGCGATTTATATGATGATCCTAACTTATGGTGGGTATTTAAATCTAGAAATCCAAGTGTGCTAGAAGATCCTATTTTTGACTTTGTTGCAGGCGTAAAGATATACATTCCTACAATCGACACAATTAGATCCGTTATCGGAGGAGTATAATGGCAGTAAAAGAATCTCCAAATGTTACAAGGGAGCGTGACGGGCAAACTGTAGAGTTTAGAAATGAAATACAATCAGCAATAAACTCTGATTCAGTTATCACCGGCGACGGTGTAACAGTAGAAGTTGGTCCTATCGAGTTTGGCGGTTCGTTTGATGATCCTTCTCCTTGGGGAACTTTTTATAAAGGTGTAAAAGGAAGACACAACCGTTTGCATGATTATAATGTTTACAATTATAACATTGCACTTGTTGCATTATCAAAAGACCAAGTTGAAAAACCAGAAACATATCAGGGTAGAGTTTTTACTAATGGTCAGGAAAACAAAGGATTTTATGTTGTAGCACGTAGTGGCGGCTATGGTAGAACCGAAGAAGGTGGATT
>Ga0255778_10000586_pt1 | contig 33206 bp, 30 predicted proteins | sample 071ome_31_FD_179976 | JGI IMG/M metagenome (GOLD analysis project Ga0255778, IMG submission 179976) | Coastal salt marsh microbial communities from the Groves Creek Marsh, Skidaway Island, Georgia - 071405CT metaG (version 2) | ecosystem: Environmental > Aquatic > Marine > Intertidal zone >...
TTCGGCCATAACGTCGTCCTAGGCCCCGGCGGCGCACCGCCGGGGCGCGGGGTCCTTAGGAAACCTTCGGGGGCTCGGCAAAGGTGTGGTACGGCGCCGGCGAGGGCACGGTCCACTCAAGCCCTTCAGAGCCTTCCCACACTTCCGTGGTGGCCTTCTTACCCGCCCGGGTGGCCTGCACCAGGATCCAGAGGAACAGGAGCTGGGAAAGGCCGAAGACGAAGGCTCCCACGGTGGACCAGGCATTGAAGTCCGCGAACTGCAGCGCGTAGTCCGGAATCCGCCGCGGCATGCCCGCAAGGCCGGAGAAGTGCATGGGGAAGAAGGCCACGTTCACCCCGATAAAGGACAGCCAGAAGTGCAGCTTGCCGAGGCCCTCGTCGTACATGTAGCCCGTCCACTTGGGCAGCCAGAAGTACACGGCACCAAAGATGGAGAAGAGCGCCCCGGACACGAGCACGTAGTGGAAGTGCGCTACCACGAAGTAGGTGTCGTGGTACTGGAAGTCCGCGGGGGCGATGGCCAGCATGAGCCCCGAGAACCCACCGATGGTGAAGAGGAAGATGAACGCCAGGGCGAACAGCATGGGCGTTTCAAAGGTCATGGACCCGCGCCACATGGTGGACACCCAGTTGAACACCTTCACCCCGGTGGGGACGGCGATCAGCATGGTGGCGTACATAAAGAACAGCTCGCCAGCCAGCGGCATGCCAACGGTGAACATGTGGTGCGCCCACACAATGAAGGACAGGAACGCGATGGAGGCCGTGGCGTAGACCATGGAGTCGTAGCCGAAGAGGGGCTTCCGCGCAAAGGTGGAAATGATGTGGGACACAATGCCGAAGGCCGGCAGGATCATGATGTAGACCTCGGGGTGCCCGAAGAACCAGAACACGTGCTGGAACAGCACGGGGTCGCCGCCACCGGAGGCATCAAAGAAGCTCGTCCCAAAGTGAATGTCGAAGAGCATCATGGTCACGGCGCCCGCGAGCACGGGCATCACGGCGATGAGCAGGTACGCGGTGATGAGCCAGGTCCAGACGAACATGGGCATCTTCATGAGGGTCATGCCCGGAGCCCGCATGTTCAAGATGGTCGCGATGATGTTAATCGCCCCCATGATCGAGGACGCACCCGCGAGGTGGACCGCGAAAATGAAGTAGGTCACGGAGTCGGGCGCATAGGTCGTGGAGAGGGGCGCGTAGAAGGTCCACCCGAAGTTCGGCCCACCGGACTCCATGAACAGCGTGGAAATCAGCATGGTGAAGGCGAAGGGGAGGATCCAGAAGGACAGGTTGTTCATGCGGGGCAGGGCCATATCCGGCGCCCCAATCATGAGCGGAACCATCCAGTTCGCCAGACCCACGAAGGCCGGCATGATGGCCCCGAAGACCATGATTAAGCCGTGGTTCGTGGTCATCTGGTTGAAGAAGGCAGGTTCCACGAACTGCAGGCCCGGCTGGAAGAGCTCGGCGCGAATGACCAGCGCCATGAGCCCGCCCACAAGGAACATAATGAAGCTGAACCAAAGGTACATCGAGCCGATGTCCTTGTGGTTCGTGGTGTAGAGCCAGCGAGTAATGCCCTTCGCCGGACCGTGATCATGATCGTCGTGATGGGCTTCGATAACCGCGCTCATATCAGAGTCTCCTGGTCGAAGGGTTGAGTTAGTTGGCCATGGCCAGCGCCGCGGCGGCGCTGGGGTCTAGCTGAGCGGCGTACCACTGCTCGAATTCCGCCTTAGGCACGGCGCGCACCACCACGGGCATGAAGCCGTGATCCTTGCCGCATAGCTCCGTGCACTGGCCGCGGTATACGCCGGGCTCCTTAACGTTTACCCAGGCTTCGTTAATAAAGCCAGGGATGGCATCACGCTTAAGGCCGAAATCGGGGACCCACCAGGAGTGGATAACGTCATTGGAGGTGAGCAGGAAGCGAACCTTCGTATCCGTGGGGATGACTAGCTCGTTATCCACCTCAAGAAGGTAGTTCTCACCCTTCTGGGATTCGCCGAGGATTTGCTGACGAGGCGTGGAAAGGTTCGAGAAGAAGGACACCTGCTCATTGAGCTCTTCGTCGAGGTACTTATATTGCCACTTCCACTGGTACCCGCGGACTTCCACCACCATGTCTTCGCCGCCGGTGTCGTAGATCTTCACAAGCACGTCCGTCGCCGGATAGGCCATCACCACCAAAATGACGATGGGAATGACGGTCCAGAGGAGCTCGAGCTTGGTGCTCTCATGGAAGGTGGCCGGCTCCGCCCCCGCCGCCTTGCGGTGGAGAATCATGGAGACCAGCATGGCCCCGAAGACCAGGACACCAATGGCTACACAGATCCAGAAGATGGTCATGTGCAGCTCTTGGATCTCTCGGCTGACGTCCGTGACGCCGACCGGCATGTTGTACTCCGCGGCAATCGCAGCGGCGCCGGCCAGAGCAAAAGCGGAGGCGAGCACGGCGCGCGCAAGTGAGCTGATTTTCGACATCATTGCGGTACAACTCCGTCTGTTCGACTTCGGGATTTAAATACTGTGTTAGGCGGGGGCATGGTATGACGGCAGGCCGACGGTTGTCCGACTGCAGATCCAGGCGTTCCCCTTACCCCTTCATCGGTGCTAGGCACCGTCCACCGCCCGTGGATGGTTGTCGGCCCTTAAGGCCAGCGGGTGTTTCCGCCCGTTCTGGGGCAGACTTCCGCGGGGCGGGATTATAGCAGCGAGGCGGCTCAAAACAACGAAAGGCTGCGATTTTTGCCCGGCGAAATCCGACCAAAAGCCTCTGATAATCAATTTCTTGGTCGCGCGATGGAGAATTTTTGTAGATTCATGACACCCCTCACCCACCCCCCAAGACAGGGGAGTCTTTGGGCCCTGGCCTGGCCCATGATGCTGTCCAACTTGAGCCTTCCGGCCCTGACCTTGGTCGATGCGGCCGTGCTCGGTCACCTGCCCGAACCCCAACATCTAGCTGCCGTAGTCCTCGGAAGCACTCTATTTAGCTTTTTCTACTGGGGCTTCGGATTCTTGCGCATGGGGACCACGGGGCAGGTGGCCCAGCTCCTTGGCGCCGCTTCAGGCGAAGAGCCGGAGGTTACGGGGCAAGCGCTTCGTAAGCTTCTAGGGCAGGGGTTGGGGGTGGCGCTCGTGGCCACCGCGGGATGTTGGGTCCTGGGGCCATTTTTAATTCCCGAAGCCCTTGGCTGGCTCAACGGGCTAGGCGAGGTCGCGGAAGAGGGGGAGCGCTATGCCCTGATTCGCCTCTTCAGCGCCCCCGCGGTGCTGGCCACCTACGTCATGGTGGGGACCCTCATCGGGCTCGGGGAGACGCGCCGGGTGCTGGCCCTAACCCTTCTCACTCAAATTCTAAACATCGGCTTTGACCTGTTTTTTGTGCTTGGGCTGGGCATGGCCGGTCCCGGCGTCGCCCTGGGCACGGCCCTAGCGGAAGCCCTCGGCGCGCTCTTCGCTGCGGCCCAACTTCAACCCGCCCTCAAGCGGTGGCCAGGAAAGGTGCCCTGGCAAGCCCTGCGCAGGGGCTATGGCGCCTTTCTTCGGGTAAATGGGGATCTGTTCCTTCGAACTTTGGTCCTTTTGCTCAGCCTGTCCGTGTTTACCGCCCAAGGGGCAGGCCTAGGCACCACCGTGGTGGCCGCCAATGCGCTCCTGATGAATCTCTTTATGGCCGTCTCCTACGGCCTCGATGGGATCGCACACGGCTGCGAGACCTTGGTCGGTCAGGCGCTCGGGCGCCGGGACCTAAGGGAAGCAAGGGGCTGGGTTTGGCTCGCGCTGAAGCTGGCCGTCGGCGGCGCAGCGGCCAGCAGCGCGGTGTTCTGGGCTTTTGGTCCGGAGCTGATCGCCCTACTTACGGACATCGATCCCGTCGCGACCACCGCAGAGGGCGCCCTGCCCTGGCTCATTGCCCTCCCCCTGCTGGCCGCCGGGGCTTTTGTCTTTGATGGCGTCTTTATTGGCTCCACGCAGAGCGCAGTGCTGCGCAACACCATGCTAGCGTCGGCGCTGCTCATTTACGCGCCCGCGCTCCTGACGCTTCAAGCCCATGGCAATGCGGGTTTGTGGTCGGCCCTGGCGCTATTCTTTCTCGCCCGAAGCATCACCTTGGCCTGGGTTTATGGCCGAGGCGGCCTAGCCCTGCCCAGCCCCTAAGGAAGGCGCGGCCCGTCGCTCAGGTCGAGCGCTTCGGCGGGGGGAAGAACTTCAAGGGCTGGGCTGTGGTTTGGGCGGCGGGTCGGGGCTGATCGTGCTTTCCCGCCGGGGCTTGCGGTAGCGGTCCCGCCGGCGCCATAGCCTCTTCAAAATCACAGGCGACGCAAGCGCGCCGCGGGGGTTCGGCACCCTCTGGATCTTCTAGGATGACCACCCGGTCCATGGCGCTGCACCGAGGGCACACCGCGCCCGCAATAAAGCGTCTGCGCAGGGTCACGGCGTGGTCCCTTCGATGCCGCAGTGCCGGAGCAACGCGTCGATCTTCGGGGGGCGGCCCCTGAAGCGCTCAAATAAGGCCTCCGGTGCTTCGCTCCCACCCCGTTCGAGGATGTTTTGACGGAAAGCTTCGCCCACCGCGGGATTCATCACCCCCTCTTCCTCGAAGCGGGAGAAGGCATCCGCCGCCAGCACCTCGGCCCATTTATAGCTGTAATACCCCGCTGCGTAGCCGCCGGCGAAGATATGGGCAAAGCTGTTTTCGAAGCGATTCTCTGAGGCGACGGGGACCACGGTGGTTTCCCGGCGCACGGCCTCAAGCACGGCGCGAAGGTCGGCGATTTCCCTCACCGGGGTTTGGTGGAGGCGAAAATCAAAGAGCGAAAGCTCAAGCTGGCGCATGAGCCCGAGGGCAGACTGGAAATTCCGGGCGGCCAGAAGGTTTTCTCGGAAGGCGTCGGGAAGGGGCGCGTCCGTTTCATAGTGGCCGCTGATGGCGTTCAGCCCTGCTTCGGTCCAGCACCAGTTCTCGAGGAATTGGCTTGGCAGCTCCACCGCATCCCAGGGCACCCCGTTGATGCCGGCAAGGTCCATGATGTCGACCTGGGTCGTGAGGTGGTGCACCGCGTGTCCAAACTCATGGAACAGGGTGAGCACCTCATCGTGGGTCAGGAGCGGCGGCGTGCCCTCGCCCCCGGGGGCAAAGTTGGCGACCACATAGGCTCGGGGGTTCTCCACGGTGTTACCCAGGCGTCGTCGACTGAGGACGCCGTCCATCCAAGCGCCAGCCCGCTTGCCCTTTCGAGCAAAGAGATCGCAGGTGAGATGGCCCACCAACTGTCCCCCCCGGCGCACGGAAAAGCTTTGGACGTCAAGGTGATAGGGGGCGGTTTCGCTTTCCCGGGCCAGTTCAATGGCAAAGACGGTGCTTAGGATCTGAAAGAGCCCGGAAAGCACTCGATCGAGGGGGAAGTAGGGCCTAAGCGCCTCCGCATCAAGGGAAAAGGTGGCCTTACGCAGCAGTTCGCTGGCATAGGCGACATCCCAGGGGGCCAAGGTTTCAAGCCGAAGCTCGGCCTTAGCGAAGGCCGCAAGGGCTTCAAATTCGCGCTCCGCCTGGGGCTTGGCCCGGTGCGTCAGATCCTGCAGGAAGCTAAGAACGGTGTTGGCATCTCCAGCCATGCGATCCACTAGCTGGCGCTCGGCGTAGTTTTCGAAGCCAAGCAGCTCAGCGAGGCGCTGGCGAAGCCGAAGGATCTCCACCATCACGGGCGCGTTATCCCACTGGCCGTCCCCCTCCCCCCGTTCCGATGCCCGGGTGATCCATGCTTTGTGGAAGGTTTCTCGGAGGGATCGGTCTTCGGCGTAGGTCATCACCGCCAGATAGGTCGGGGTGTTCAGTAAAAGGCGCCCAAGCCCTGCCCCGCTCCCCTCGGCGAGGGCCCGCTGGCACACATCCTCAGGCAAGCCCTTAAGCGCAGCCGCCTCAACCTCTAAGGAAAAGGCATCGGTCGCATCGAGGAGGTTTTTTGTGAAGCGATTGCTTAATTCTGAAAGCTGGTGGGTCAGCTTCCGGTACTCCGCCTGCTCCTCCGGGGGCAGATCAATGCCACTCAGACGAAAGCCGCGGAGGGCCTGGGCCAGGGCCCGCTTGGCGCCCGGTTCAGGCCCCGCACCTGCCTCCGCGAGCCTTTCGTAGGCCCCATAGAGGCCCCGATGCTGCCCTAAGGTATTGAAATAATTGGTAAGCAGAGGGAGGCAGGCGTCGTGACAGGCGCGCAGGGCTTCGCTATTGCTCACCGCATTAAGATGCCGAAGGGGGCCCCAAAGGGCGGCGAGCTCGGCTTCTAGAGCTTCTAAGGGCTCCATAATCCCCGACCAGGTCGGGGGAGCGTCCGCCAGTGCATCAACTTTATCCAAGTTCGCCTGAAGCATCGCCTCAAGGCGCGCGGGAAAGGTTTCCGGATCCAGCGTTGATAAATCCAACAGTTGAACGGCAGCCGCTGCGGCCATGGGGACTCCTAGGGCGTATTGTCGTTAGGGGTAGGGGCTACGGGATTTAAGCGACCCCGAACGCCTTCCGTGCTCGGGCGAACGCCGCGCCACAGGGCAAAGGCTTCCGCGGCCTGCTCCACGAGCATACCGAAGCCGTCGGCCCGAGCGCCAATTCCGCAGCTTTCCGCCCACTGGAGAAAAGGGGTCGCCGTCGCGCCATACATCATGTCGTAGGCGAAGGCCTCCGGAGCCCAAAGGGATCGAGGGAGAGGAGGACGCTCGCGGGAGAGACTTGCGGCCGTGGCGTTGATCACTCCGTCGAAGGTAAGGCGGGTATTGAGCCCCCCAGCGGCAAGCTTGCTGGCCCCGGAAACATTTTTGAAGCGATCGCATAACTCTTCGGCGCGGGCCTCGGTCCGGTTGAGAATCACGAGCTGCTCAGGCCCCTCCGCGAGGAGCGGCGCGATCACCCCCGCCGCAGCGCCTCCCGCCCCCACCAGCGCCAAGCGCCGGCCCTCCAGAGACCAACCCAAAACCTTCAAATCATTGATGAGCCCAAGGCCATCGGTGTTGTGCGCCTCCCAGCCCCCATCGGCCCAGCACAGGGTATTGGCGGCGCCGGCGAGGGAGACGGCGGGGCTGCAGCGCTGGGCAAGCGCCGCGGCAGCGGCCTTATGAGGAACGGTGACATTCGCCCCTCGCCCACCGGAGGCAGCAAAGGTTGCCAGGGCCTCCTCAAATGCCCCAGGAGCAGCCTCGATTGCTTCATAAGTAAGCACTTGCTTATTTTCTAAGGCAAATTGAGTGTGGATTTTCGGGGAGAGGCTATGGCTAACGGGGAAGCCAAAGACGGCGTAGCGATCCATTGCCTCTCCTGTGACCAGCGGCATGCCGGGGCGACGATCCTGAGCGCTCATCATAGCCCGCTAGCGGCCCCACCCCAACGGCACCCAGGCCCGTTGACGCAAAAGGGGGCTCCTAACGCAAATAATGTACCTGCTCACCCCTGAGCCAGAGACGCCCAGCAAGCTCTAGGGCACTAAGCTGGGCGAGCAGTTCCGGCGGCGAAAGGGCCGGCAAGGCGGTAAGAAGCGTCTCCAGCGATTGCGGGGAGTGGTTTTGAAGCATTTGCATAATTATTCCCCCACAAGCGCCACCCTCGACAATTGAAGCATTCGCTTCACTTGCGGGCGTTTCTTCAGAAATAAAGGCGCGCCGCGCTTCCGATCCACCGCCAAGGCCGGGGAATAGGGAGGGCTGCTGGCCCTCGGGAGTAAGGCTCTCCTCGATATCCCGAGCATCTCGGATAAGCGTCGCCCCCTCACGAAGGAGGCGGTGCCCCCCGGCACCAGCAGGATCAAGCGCATGGCGCGGCACCACGAAAACCTCTCGCCCCTGGGCGACGGCCAGGCGGGCCGTGATCAGCGCTCCGGAGCGATGGCCCGCTTCGATGACCACGACCCCCTGGCTGAGCCCGCTCACGATCCGGTTGCGCGCGGGAAAATGGTGCGGACGAGCACTCATGGTGGGAGGGAACTCGCTGACCACGGCACCCCGCTCCAGAATTGCTTGAGCCAGGGGGCGGTGGGCCGCCGGATAGATGCGCCGATGGCCACTTCCGAGTACCGCGAGGGTAAGCCCCCCTGCCGCGAGGGCTGCGCGATGGGCAACCCCATCAATACCCAACGCCAAGCCGCTGGTGATCACCCAGCCGCTGCGGGCAAGATCGCCCGCGAGGCGCCGGGCGTCTCCCTCCCCGAGGGCGGTCATGCGCCGAGGGCCGATGATCGCCAGCTGGGGTTTGGCCAGGGCCGTGAGATCCCCTTCTAGGTAGAGCACGGGGGGGCCGTCGGCGCTGGTCAGCAGCGTCAGGGGGTAGGCGGGATGCGCCGGGGTAAGCAGGGTGACCCCGTGGGCCTCCGCCTCTTCTCGCGCTTGCCGAAGGCGGGCCTCGGAGACCGTTTCCAGGAGCCGCGCCGCGAGGCTCGCGCGGGCCGGCCGGGGAAGGGTTCCCACGTGACCCGGAGCAAGGGTGTACTGGCCTTGCAGCGCAGCGGCTAGCCAGCAGTCTTCCGTGAAGGGCTTGAGATTCACGCGGTTCATCGGACGAGTATGGCCAGGCTCAGGGCGTAAAGGGTCAGCGTTTGCCGCTCGGGGGGCGCCGGCCTTACTGCTGCTGAGCTGCGCCCTTTCTTAAAGAGGCCTAGGCATTCGCGGCGTCTAGCGGAGCGCGGTAAACTGACGCATCTGGATTTTCAAAGGTTGACCCATGGCTCGCCTGGAGATTTTAGAATTCCCCGATCCGCGACTGCGCACCGTGGCTAAGCCCGTAGGCGTCGTTGACGACCGCATTCGAGCGCTCTGCGATGACATGCTTGAAACCATGTACGACGCCAAGGGCATCGGCCTCGCGGCCACGCAGGTCAATGTCCACGAACGAGTAGTGGTCATGGATTTGAGCGAAGAGCGGGACCGCCCGCAGTTCTTTATCAATCCGGAAATCGAACCCTACGGCGAATTTGTCGAGGGCGAGGAAGGGTGCCTGTCCGTTCCCGGCTATTACGACGCTGTCACCCGGGCAGAGCGGGTACGAATTAAGGCCTTAGATCGGGAAGGAAACCCCTTCGAGATCGACGCCGAGGGTCTGCTCGCGGTGTGCATTCAACACGAGTGCGATCACCTCGCCGGAAAGGTCTTCGTCGATTATCTGTCACCCCTCAAGCGCACCCGGGTCCGGAAGCGGCTAGAGAAAAGCAAAAAGCAGTCTGCCTAGGTGAGCCTTCGCCCCGAGCGCGTGGTCTTCGCCGGTACGCCGGCCTTCGCCGCAACCCTGCTCTCTGCCCTTCTAGCGGCCAAGGTGCCCCTGGTTGGCGTGCTGAGCCAACCCGATCGCCCCGCCGGGCGGGGCCGTAAGCTCACCGCCAGCCCGGTAAAAAGCCTCGCGCTTGAGGCGGGCCTACCGGTAGCGACGCCCCCATCGCTCCGCAAGCCCGAACACCGGGAGACGCTCGAAGCCTGGGCCCCCGATCTCATGATCGTGGCCGCCTATGGTCTTATGCTGCCCCCGGCGGTGCTGTCCCTACCTAGGCACGGCTGCCTCAATGTTCACGCCTCCCTTCTGCCCCGTTGGCGCGGAGCTGCGCCCGTGGAGCGGGCCCTCATGGCCGGTGACGAGGAAACGGGGGTGTGCATCATGCAGATGGACGAAGGGCTCGATACGGGGCCCGTTCGCTATCGCCTCGCCCTGCCCATCGAGGACACCACGACGGGAGGCGCCCTTGAAACGTCGCTGGCCACCCTTGGGGCCAAGGCGCTGCTCACCGTGTTAAGCGATCTGAGCCTTCCCGCTCATGCGCCGGAGCCCCAAAGCGACACCGGGGTCACCTACGCCGATAAGCTCAGCGCCAAGGATCGCGTTCTAGATTTTTCCGAGCCCGCCCTCGCCATAGCCCGGAAAATCAATGCTTTAAGCCCGCGCCTTGCTTGCTCTATTGAAAGCGAAGACTCACTCCGAATCCGCTGCCTGGGTGCGGCGGCAGCCCCCGAGGTCCCCACGGAAGGCGCAACCCCTGGCACCATGCTGTGCTGCAATAAGGAAGGCCTGTACCTTGCGACCGGATCCGGCGCCCTCCGCCTTCATCAGCTGCAGGTGCTAAAGGGCAAGGCCGCGGTGCTTGATGCACCGGCGTTCCTCAATGGCTATGGCCGCCACTTTCCAGAAGGTTTGCGCTTTGCCTCCGCTCACTAAAGGCGGCACCAGCCGGGCCTGCGCAGCCCGAGCCCTAGGCGCCGTGCTTCAGGGCCAGGGCAATCTGAAGGGGCAGCTGGAAGCACAGTTTCAACGAACCCCCAGCCTATCCCCCATGGATCGGCGCTTCGCGACCCAGCTGGCCTTTGGGGGCGCCCGGGTTAGCCTTCGCCTCCTACCCCTAGTCGATGGCGCCCTTAAGCACCCCCTGAAGGATCGGGACCAGGATCTTCGTGCGCTGATGGTGGGGGCGCTCTACCAGATGCATTGGTTGGGGGCGGCCCCGCCCCTGTGCGTCAACGGCGCCGTGGAGGCAACACGAGCGCTGAAAAAGCCCTGGGCCAGCAAGCTGGTGAACGCCGTGCTCCGAAAGTTTCCCGCCGAAGTCCTTTCCGCCACGCTGGCAAACCAAAGCCCCGAGGATCAAAGCGGCTTGCCCCGTTGGTGGTACGACGCCCTAGCCCACGCCTACCCGAACCAGCTTGCGGAGGTCATTGCCGCGGGCAATAGCGAGCCCCCCCTTACGCTTCGCGTGGACGGGGACCGGGAAGCGGTGGCCGCGGAACTGGAAAGCTTAGGGTTTGGACCCCGCCTAGGGACCCTAAGCGCTAAAGCCCTCTACCTCCATAAAGCGCCGCCGCTTCAGGATATCCCGGGCTTTCTCGAGGGGCGCCTCACCGTTCAAGACGAAGGGGCACAGCTCACGACCGAGCTCCTTGATCTTGCGCCGGGACTAGCGGTGCTCGATGCCTGCGCGGCTCCCGGCGGGAAGGCCAGTGCCCTGCTGGCGGCCTGCCCCGGGGTTGAGCTCACCGCGTTGGATCCAAACCCGAAGCGCGTCGAGCGCTTGCTCGACACCCTCAAGCGCACCGGAAGCAAGGGGTTTACCGTGCACTGCGCCGACGCCTTGGAGCCCGGCCCTTGGCAACGGGAACAGGGTTTCGATCGAATTTTGGTCGATGCCCCCTGCAGCGGAACGGGGATCCTCCGACGCCAGCCCGATATCCGCCTGCTGCGGCAGCCGGGGGAGCTTGCTAAGCTCAGCACGCTCCAGGGGGCGCTCCTTCGCGCCCTCTTCCCCCAGCTCAAGGCTGGGGGGCGCCTGGTGTATTGCACCTGCTCCGTGCTACCGGAAGAGGGGGAAGCGGTGGTCGCAAAATTCGTTGCGGAAACCCCTGAGGCACGCGCGCTTTCCCTACCGGAAAGTTTCGGCCTAGCCGCAGGCCCTGGTCGGCAAGGCCTGCCTACGCGGCAAGGCCCCGATGGCTTTTTCTATGCCGTTCTTGAGAGGGTGCCCACGCCATGAAAATTCTCATCCTGGGGGCTGGGCAAGTGGGCGGCACGCTGGCGGAGAACCTGGCCAGCGAGAATTTTGACATTACGGTGGTAGACACCAACGGTGACCGGCTCCGGGAACTCCGGGATCGGCTCGATATCCAGACCATTGAGGGCATGGCCAGCCGCCCGGACGTGCTTCGAGCCGCCGGGGCCCAAGATGCGGACATGCTGGTGGCCGTGACCAATTCTGACGAAGTGAATATGGTCGCCTGCCAGGTGAGCTTCTCCCTCTTCAAAACACCCACCAAAATTGCCCGAATTCGCGCAAGCGCCTACACCACACAAGCGGGGGGGCTGTTCTCCAAGGAACACATGCCCATTGATGTGCTCATCAACCCCGAACAGGTGGTGACGGAGCACATCGAGCGCCTTATCCAATTCCCTGGGGCCCTTCAGGTGCTGGATTTCGCCCAGGGGCGGGCGCAGCTGGTGGCCGTTAAGGCCTATGAAGACGGTCCCCTAGTCGGCCAAGCTCTCGCCACCCTTCGCGAACACGTGCCTGGGGTCGATACCCGGGTAGCGGCCATCTTCCGTCGTGATCGGGCGATCATGCCCCAGGGGGATACGGTCATAGAGGCCGACGACGAAGTGTTTTTCATCGCCGCCAAACGCGATATCACCGCGGTGATGAGCGAACTTCGAGGCCTCGAGGCTCCCTACAAGCGCATCATCATTGCCGGCGGCGGCCATATTGGGGAGCGCCTCGCTAAGGTTACGGCGAAGGGCCATCACGTGAAGATTATCGAATACGACGCCAGCCGAGCCATGGCCCTGGCCGATGCCCTCGATGGGGCGGTGGTCATTCAAGGAGATGCGACGGACGGCGATCTCCTCATGAACGAAAACATCGAAAGCACCGACGTCTTCTGCGCCCTAACAAACGATGACGAAGCCAACATCATGAGTTCGATGCTGGCAAAGCGTCTCGGGGCGCGAAAGGTCATGACCCTTATCAGCAAACCCGCTTATGTGGATCTCGTGCAGGGGGGGGTTATCGACGTAGCCATCTCTCCCCAGCAGGCCACCATTTCCGAGCTTCTGGCTTATGTTCGCCGAGGCGATGTGGCCCGGGTGCACTCCCTTCGGCGGGGCGCCGCAGAGGCCATGGAAGCCATCGCCCATGGCGATAGCCACTCCTCTAAGGTCGTGGGGCGGCGCCTGGATGAAATTCGCCTGCCCCCGGGGGCTAGCATCGGAGCCCTCGTGCGTGGCGATGACGTGCTCATTGCCCATGATTCCGTGGTCGTCGAAAGCGATGACCACGTATTGCTCTTTCTAACGGACAAGCGGCAGGTTCGGGCCGTGGAAAACCTTTTCCAAGTGGGTCTGACTTTCTTCTAAGGTCTGCCATGTTACGCAGTGCGCTGTTTCTTTTGACCTATGTCGTTCTGACCATTCTCTGGGGCTCGCTAGGGGTGCTCGTTGGTTGGATGCTGCCCTATCGCCAGCGCTTCGCCTTTATTATCGGGACATGGACAGCCATGGTGCTCTGGGCCTTCGAGCACCTCTGCCAAGTGCAGGTTGAGGTGGAGGGCCAGGAGCATCTTCCCGCGACCCCCTGCTTGGTGCTCGCCCGACATGAAAGCACCTGGGAAACCCTCTTTCTTCAGCAGCTCTTTGCCCCCCAGGCCACGGTGATCAAAAAAGAGTTGCTCGCTATTCCCTTCTTTGGGTGGGCCTTCAGCCTCCTACGACCCATTGCCATTGATCGTAAGGATGGTCGCGGCGCCCTTAAAACCCTCATTCGCGAGGGAAAGGCGAGGCTTGAGAGTGGAAGCTGGGTGGTGCTTTTTCCCGAAGGCACGCGCCTGGCGGCAGAGGAGCAACGACGCTTTGGCCGGGGCGGTCCGGCCCTCGCCCTTGCGGCGAAGGTACCCGTCCTCATTGTGGCCCATACCGCCGGCGATCGCTGGCCCGCTCGGAAGTGGCGCAAATCCCCGGGGAAACTTCGTGTCCGCATCTCCCCACCCTTTGTAGCAGACGGGGAGAGCTCGAGCGCCTTTACGGCGCGCCTAGAGCACTGGCTCGAAGAGGCCCAGCGCGATCTGCGGACCTAAACATCGAGGTTCGCGACGGAGAGGGCGTTGGTCTCGATGAACTGCCGGCGAGGCTCCACCGCATCCCCCATAAGGGTCGTAAACACCCGATCCGCGGCGATCGCGTCCTGCACGGTCACGCGCAGCATCCGTCGAGTCTCTGGATTCATGGTGGTTTCCCACAGCTGCTCCGGGTTCATTTCCCCGAGGCCCTTATAGCGCTGAATATCCTGACCACGCCGGGAGTCCTTCATCAGCCAGGCGAGGGCCTCCTCGAAGCGGGCCACGGGCGCGGTACGCTCCCCCCGACCGATGCGCGCCCCCGGGCCCAGGAGTCCTTGGAGGGCTCGCCCAAGCTCCGCCACGGCGCGGAAATCCCCGGACTGGAAGAAATCGACGGAGAAATTCACGGGCTTGCTCAGACCATGCTCGCGGATTTCCACCTGGGGAACGTAGCGGCTGCGCTCCGCGTCAAAGCGTAGGGTGACGTGATACTCAGCGCCATCGTCTCCATCTTCCGAAAGCCGCGCCTGCAATCCGTCACAGAACGCCTGAGCCTCAGCCTGGGCGGCCCAGCCGCCTTCGCTCGGCGCCGGAACCCAAATCATCGCTCGAGTGATGACTTCTGGGTAAGTTCTGGAAAGGCGCTGAAGACGCTTCTCCACCCCTTGGTAGGCGTGCACCAGCTGTTCTAGCCCCTCCCCGGTGATGGGCGGGGTACCCTCGTCGGGATACAGCGCGGCGCCATCGAGCGCTTGCCCCGTGAGGTAGGCCGTAAGTGCATCGTCATCCTTAACGTACTGTTCCTGCTTGCCCTTCTTCACCTTGTAAAGCGGCGGCTGGGCAATGTAGATATGTCCCGAAGTAATGAGCTCGGGCATCTGGCGGAAGAAGAAGGTGAGCAACAGCGTTCGAATGTGAGAGCCGTCGACATCGGCGTCCGTCATGATAATGACTTGATGGTAACGAAGCTTCTCAAGGCTAAACTCATCGCGACCAATGCCGCAGCCCAGCGCGGTGATCAGCGTACCCACCTCCTGACTGGAGAGCATCTTATCGAAGCGGGCCTTTTCCACATTTAGGATCTTACCTTTTAAGGGCAGAATGGCTTGGGCGCGCCGATCCCGACCCTGCTTTGCGGAGCCGCCAGCGGAGTCACCCTCCACCAGGAACAATTCCGATTTGGCCGGATCCTTTTCCTGGCAGTCCGCAAGCTTCCCGGGGAGGCCGGCGATGTCCAGGGCGCCTTTCCGACGGGTCATTTCCCGCGCCTTTCGAGCGGCTTCCCGTGCCCGAGCCGCGTCAATGATCTTTTGCGCGATGCCCTTCGCATCCGCGGGGTTCTCGAGAAGGAAGTCCGCAAAGGCGCGACCCATCTCCTGCTCCACCACGGGCTTCACTTCACTGGAGACCAGCTTGTCCTTGGTTTGGGAAGAGAATTTCGGATCGGGGACCTTGACGGAAATGATCGCCGTGAGCCCTTCCCGAGCGTCGTCTCCCGTCATGCCAATTTGGGCTTTCTTGCCCAGACCTTCCTGGTCAATGTAATGGTTAAGCGTCCGCGTCAGGGCCGCCCGGAACCCCGCGACGTGGGTGCCTCCGTCGCGCTGGGGAATGTTGTTGGTATAGGCAAAGACGTTTTCCTGGAAACCGTCATTCCACTGCATCGCGATCTCAACGGAAATGCCATCCTCTTCTCGCTCCGCGGAGAAGTAGAAGGGCTTGGCGACCACTTCCTTGTTAGCATTGAGGTAGTCCACAAACGCCCTCAGCCCGCCATCATAGAAGAAAATCTCTTCCCGTCCGCTGCGCTCATCGCTTAACCGGATACGAACCCCGGAGTTCAAAAAAGCCAGCTCCCTCAATCGCTTAGCTAAAATATCGTAGCTGAACTGAATGTTGCGGAAGGTCGCCGCGGACGGCTTAAACCAGCACTCGGTTCCCGATTCCTCCGTTTCTCCAACCACGGTCAGGGGTGCATCAGGGACCCCATGGCGGTAATGCTGCTCGTGGACCTTGCCTTCCCGGCGAATGGTCAGGCGAAGCGATTCGGAGAGCGCGTTCACCACGGAAACCCCCACGCCGTGGAGCCCACCGGAAACCTTATAGCTGTTGTCATCGAACTTACCGCCGGCGTGAAGGATGGTCATGATGACCTCAGCCGCGGAAACACCCTCCTCCGGGTGCAGATCGACGGGAATACCCCGGCCGTTATCTCGTACGGTGACCGCTTCTCCTTCATGCACAATCACCGCAACTTCCGTGCAGTATCCTGCGAGGGCCTCATCGATGGCGTTATCCACCAGCTCCTGAACCATATGGTGCAGGCCCGTGCCATCGTCCGTATCGCCGATGTACATACCGGGGCGCTTACGCACCGCATCAAGGCCCTTTAGGACTTTGATACTTCCGGAGTCGTAGCGATTTTCCTCAGCCATGCCCTATCTCCCTCGCCTCAGGTCGGCGTTATTCCACCCTGTTCCACGTGGAACAGTGCTATCTCGTCTGCGAAGCTCAGCCCCTTCAGGACCAGCTCCGGCTCAACGGCGGTCATCAATACCTGACCGCGCTGATCCATCAGCGCCGAAGCGAGCCGCTGTCGATGCGCCTCATCCAGCTCCGCCGCAAGATCATCAACCAAAACCACCGCACCGGAGCCCCGGCTCTGCTTCAACAGTGCGTTTTGGGCCAACAACAGCGCGCAAGCCAGCACTTTTTGTTGTCCCCGGGACAGGCTTTCCGAGGCCTTCCGTCCCTCGATATCGAAGCGCAGCTCGGCGCGCTGCGGCCCGGAGCGGGTAAAACCGCTCTGCCGGTCGAGCTCCAGTTGCTCGGCAAGCGCTTCCCGTAAGGTTCGCCGGCGATCCCAGCCAGGCTGGTAGCGCAGCGCCACACCGCCTACGCCCTGCAATTGTTCAAGAGCAGTCTGCAAGGGCAGCCTTAGGCGTTCTACGTACTGCTCCCGAGCTTCATGAACTTGGTCCGCAACAACCGCGAACTGCCGCGTCCAGCTTTCTAAATCTCGAGACCCCATCCGCAGCGCTGCGTTGCGATGCTCCAAGGTCCGTCGGAACGTCGTTGCTATGGACCCGAAGGGTTGTTCCACGTGGAACACACCCCAGTCGAGGAACCGGCGCCGCTGCTCCGGGCTCCCCATAATCAGGTTCATGGACTCTGGATGGATCAATAAAACGGGGAGGGCTTCTGCGAGGGGCCGATTTGAAGAGACGCGTTCGCCGTCAACTTTCAGCACCCCGGCTCCAGAGGCCTGACGAGTCACCCCAAGCCTCGAAACCCGTCCAGAATCGTGTACCACCTCGCCGAAAAGCGTTAACGCTCCAGCGCTGTAGTTTAGCACTGAGGCGAGACGATTGCTGCGGAAGGAGCGGCCCGTGGCCAGGGTATAAATGGCTTCTAGAAGGCTGGTTTTACCGCTGCCGTTGGGCCCGTAGATGAGAGAAACCCCGGGCGGAAAGGAGAGTTCCAGGGGCGCAAGGTTTCGAAGACCTTGCGCATGTAAGCGGCGCAGGATCACCCAGCGCCCCCTGGCTTAGAGCCGCATAGGCATGACAACGTAGCTGGCCTCAGAGGACCCCTTATCTTCCAAAAGCGCTGAACTATTGGCGTCGGAAACGCGCACAGAAACTTCATCTGCCTCGAGCGTGCTCAGCACTTCGAGTAGATAAGAGACGTTAAAACCGATTTCGAGCGCAGGGCCCTGGTAACTCACCGGCATGCTCTCCTCGGCCTCTTCCTGCTCCGGATTGTTAGCCTGAATCGTAAGGTTCTCTGGAGACAGGACCAGGCGCACACCGCGATATTTCTCATTGGACAGAATCGCTGCGCGCTGGAACGCTTCCCGAAGCATCTTACGATCAGCTTCCAACACTTCCGTATTCCCTTGCGGGACCACCTTTTCGTAATCGGGGAAGCGACCGTCAATCAGTTTAGTCGTGAAAGAGAAGCCCCCCACCTTCGCGCTCAAGTGGTGCGTACCAAGGGAAAGGGCAACGGGGTCATCCCCGTCCGCAATCAGCCGCGCAAGCTCTAACACGCCCTTTCGTGGCACAATCACTTGGCGCTCCGGCCCTGCACCGGGGCCCGGGGTGAGGGTGCACATGGCCAGACGGTGGCCGTCGGTGGCAACGCTTCGAATGTGCGCCGGCGCAAGCTCAAGCAGCATGCCATTTAGGAAGTAGCGCACATCTTGCTGAGCCATGGAAAAGCTGGTTTTCGAAATCAGCTGACGGAGCTGGGCTTGGGACAGGGTAAAGTCCGCGTCGGCCGTCCCTTCCTCAAGGGCGGGAAACTCCGCCGCCGGCAAGGTCGCCAACTGGAAGCGGGAACGCCCGGATTTAAGCGTTGCTCGCTGCTCATCAACACTGAAGCTCACCTGGGCGCTATCGGGAAGCGCGCGCCAAATATCCATCAGCTTACGGGCGGGGACGGTAATCTCACCGTCTTGCTCCGCGGGCGATTGAAGCTCGAGCTCCGCAACGAGCTGAACTTCAAGATCCGTCCCGGTCATCAAAAGCTTTTTCCCGCTCACCACCAAGCACAAATTGGAAAGCACCGGCATGGTCTGCCGCCGTTCCACTACCCCCGTCACCAGCTGCAAGGGCTTTAATAGGTCTTCGCGCGAAACGGCAAATTTCATGGACGGTCACTCTCCCGCTATTCGCTTCGGTAAGGGCGCCGAAGCTCTGTCACTAGTGTAACGAAATCAAAGCCCTAGGCGGTAAGGAGGCGGACGAGATTTTTGTAGTCTTCCGCCAAGTCCCCGCTGCTCTCCCGGAGCTCCCCGACCTTTCGGCACGCATGAAGCACCGTGGTGTGGTCCCGCCCTCCAAAGGCGTCGCCGATTTCTGGAAGGGAGTGACTCGTTAGCTCCTTCGCAAGCGCCATGGCCACCTGCCGGGGCCGCGCCACGGCACGGTTGCGTCGCTTTGAATGAAGATCGGAGAGCTTGATTTTAAAGTAATCCGCCACGGTACGCTGAATGTTATCGATCCCAACCTGGCGCTCCTGAATCGCAATAAGATCGCGCAAGGCAAGGCGCACTTGATCGATATTGACGGGCTTACCAGTGAAGTGAGCGTTCGCTATCACTCGCTTCAGAGCCCCTTCTAGCTCACGCACATTGGAGCGAATGCGCTCGGCAATAAAAAAGGCCACGTCGGGCGGAAGCTCAACCCCTTCCTGCTCCGCTTTCTTTAAGAGAATGGCAACCCGATGCTCTAGCTCGGGCGGTTCCACGGCCATGGTCAAACCCCACACGAAGCGCGACTTGAGTCGCTCCTCTAAGCCTTCGATTTCCCTGGGGTAACGGTCGCAGGTCAGCACCATCTGATGCCCCCGCTCGAGCAAAGCATTAAATACGTGAAAGAACTCCTCCTGGGACCGGAGCTTCTTCGCAAAGAACTGGATGTCGTCGATCAAAAGCGCATCAACGGACCGGTAGTAGTTCATAAAGTCCTGCATGGTGCCCTGCTGAAGCGCAGTCACCATATCTTGGACAAAGCGCTGGGAGTGCAGGTACACCACCGTTTTTCCAGGGCTATTCTTCTGGATCTGATTCCCCACCGCCTGCATGAGGTGGGTCTTTCCAAGCCCTACCCCTCCGTACAGCAGAAGCGGGTTGTACGATTGACCCGCGTTCTCCGCCACCTGCTGGGCCGCAGCCTTGGCCATTTCATTGGACCGACCCACCACAAAGGACTCGAAGGTAAAATCGGGATTAAGATCATAGGCGCTGGGTGCCGCGCTCCGGCTTGCCATCCCCGGCGCAACCCGAGCTTCCTCTGCCGAAAGAGGAAGCCCCTCCGCAGCCATGGAACCCACCTCAAGAACCACGGAAAGGGGCTGCGTGGCCACCCGATCAACGAGGGAACGAATGCGGCTTAAAAATTCCTCGGAGACCCGATCCCGAACGTAAACGTTAGGGGCGAGCAGGCGCAGGGATTCCTCACTGGCAACCGGGTGCAGGGGGCGAATCCAGGTGTTGAACTGCTGCGCGCTAAGCTCGTCTTGGAGATACCCAAGGCACTTGCGCCACACCACTGACTCCATCCCTTGCCCCTCGCCTTTTGTTGATCAAAAAATGATCAATTATTCTTATTTTCTGGTGACCGGTTCCCAATTTACCGCGCTGCACCGGTGGTTGGATAGGCTTTTCGGAAAAAACACAGCGTCCAAAAAAAATCCAGGAATCATTGCTGCATCAAGCACCTGTGATGAAACGCGCTTCCGCGAGGGATGGCAAGGCACAACTCTGTGCGAATCCCTGGGGACAGCCTTAGGATAAGCTGTGGATAACTTTTCCAAGCCCCTTCAATGTGGATAAGTCCCTCCCCTATCCCCGCCTTCTCCCCCCCCTATCCCAGTGCTTCCCCAAGCTTTTTCACAGCCTTTGCGCGCCATAATTCTCTGTAAGAAGAAGACCCTAGGGCTCCTATCCACATGCCCAGGGCTCCCAAAGGGTTAACAAGAAACAATCAGTTTTAAAGAAAATTCTATTTACTTACGAGCGACCTTCTTACGTAGAAAGGTGCGTTTTACTTTCTTCTAAGCGAGAAAGGGCAGCGATTGACACAGGCCAGGGGCACTTCTAGAATCCGCGTCCCTTTTGAGACGAGTGCCCGATTTTGCGGGGACTTGCTTTAGACACCCTAACCTTGGATGTACGCCATGAAGCGGACCTTTCAACCCAGTGTGATCAAGCGTAAGCGGACCCATGGCTTCCGCGCTCGCATGGCCACTAGCAACGGCCGTAAGGTCATCGCTCGTCGTCGTAGCCGCGGTCGTAAGCGTCTGAGCGCTTAAGCATTCTCTTGCCGACGGCGCCTAACGCATTCCCCCGGGCGCACCGGCTTCTTGTTAAAGCTGATTTCGATGCCGTCTTCGCGTCGCCTGATCTAAGGCAACGCGGAGTCGGCGTTCTTTTGCTCGTTCGCTTGCGCCCTCAGCAGGGCCCTTCTCGCCTGGGTTTTGTTCTTGCCAAGCGCCACCTTAAGCGCGCCGTTGACCGAAACCGAGTGCGTCGAGCCTGTCGAGACGCTTTTCGGCGGCACCGCTTCCTCCGGCCCGTGGACGTCGTCGTCTTGGCTCAGGGAAACGCCAAAGCCCATCTCAAGGACCCCTTACCAGGGAAATTTACCGCCCTTTTCCAGCGCGTTGACAGTAAACTGGGCGCCGCAGCGAGCGACGAAGGGTAGAGCCCGTGGCAAAGACCATTCTCCTTCGCCTGCTTGATGTCTATCAGTGGGCGCTTTCTCCTTTGCTCCCCAGGTCCTGCCGGTTTTATCCAACCTGCAGCGCCTACGCGCGGGAAGCGATATCGGTCCATGGTGGGCTAAGAGGCTGTCTGCTCACGCTTAAACGCCTGCTAAAGTGTCATCCGTTTCACCCTGGAGGGGTCGATCTCGTACCCCCTCACCACCCAGCTCAGCAGAAGGACGGCCCATGAATCTGAATGAAATCGCCCGCTACGGCCTCATGGCAGCGATGGCGGTACTGGCCTACTTCATGCTGCTTGCGTGGAATGAAGACAGTGCGCGACGTCAGGCGCTAGAGCAATCCGTGGCGGTTACGCCCTCGCCACCGAGCGTCTCTACGCCCGCCGGTGTTCCGGAGGAAGGGGTGCCGACGGCCTTCGAAGCCGAGCCAAGCGCTGACGAAATCCCTGGCGTTGCCGCGTCGCGCAGTCCCGCAGCAACCCCTCAGGGGGTGCTCGTTGAAACGGACGTGCTACGGCTCCGCCTTGATGCTTTCGGCGACCCCGCCTATGCAGCCCTTCGCGATCATCCGGTGTCCCTCGATGCAACGGACCAGCCCTTTGTCATTCTCGAGCAACGCAGCGGCTTCACTTATCTGGCGCGGAGTGGGCTGGTGGGTACGGATGGGTTGGACGGCGCCGGGCGCCGGGCACGTTTTAGTGCCTCTCAAGAGCTTTTCCGCTTGGCCCCGGGAGCCGGGGAGCTTGAGATTCCGCTGGTTTATGAGGATCTGGAGACTGGCCTGCGGGTGGAGAAACGCTACACCCTAGCTCGAGGCGACCACGCGATTCGCGTCACCTATCACGTGGAGAATCGGGGCTCCATGCCCCGAGCCCTTGCCCTTTATGGCCAGCTCAAGCGGTCCCCAGGGCTTGCGCCTGGGCAAAGTGAAAATGGAATGGGGCCTCGGTCCTACGTAGGCGCTGCCTTCACCACGGCAGAGTCGCGCTATGAAAAGGTCGATTTCGATGATCTCGATGATGGCCCTTTCTCCCTGAGCCAAGCCGGGGGCTGGCTGGCCATGCTTCAGCATTACTTTCTGTCTGCCTGGGTGCCGAGCGCCGGCGACCAGACGCTTCGCTATAGCGGTCGCGCGCTCGGCGATGGCACCTATGTGGCGGAGTTTGTGCAGCCCCAGGTTACGGTCCCCGCCGGCACCGCCGCGAACTTCGAAGCGACCCTTTATGTGGGTCCCAAGGCCCAGGCGCGGCTAGAGGCCTTGGCACCGAACTTGAGCCTCACCGTGGATTACGGGTTCCTCTGGTGGATCGCCGTTCCCCTTTTCCAGCTCCTTGAGCTCCTGAATCATTTGGTACACAACTGGGGACTTGCCATTATCTTGCTCACCCTAACGGTGAAGCTGCTCCTCTACCCCCTTTCCGCAGCGGCCTACCGGTCCATGGCGAACATGAAGAAATTCGCCCCGGAAATGCGCCGGCTGCAGGAGCTCCATAGCGATAACCGGCAGAAGCTGTCGGAAGAGATGATGGCGCTCTACAAGAAAGAGAAGATCAACCCCATGGGAGGTTGCCTCCCCATGCTGCTTCAGATGCCCGTTTTTCTGGCGTTGTACTGGGTGCTCTATGAATCCGTAGAGCTCCGTCAGGCGCCCTTCCTGTTCTGGATCCAGGATCTGGCCGCCATCGATCCCTACTTCGTTCTTCCCCTTTTGATGGGGGCGACCATGTATTTCCAGCAAACGTTGAATCCCCCGCCGCCCGATCCCATGCAGGCCCGGGTGATGAAGCTCATGCCGGTGATGTTTACCGTGCTGTTTCTCTTCTTCCCCTCCGGCCTCGTGCTGTATTGGTTGACGAACAACGTGCTGTCCATCGCCCAGCAATGGTGGATTACGCGGCAAATTGAAGCGGCGGCGAGCCGCTAGGCCCCCATGGGCGATACCATTGCGGCGATTGCCACCGCACCGGGTCTTGGTGGCATCGGCGTTATCCGGCTATCGGGACCGGAAGCCCTGGCAGCGGGTCTAAAACTGACTGGCCGGCGCAGCCTGACGCCCCGCTATGCGCACTATGCGCGCCTGCGCGATGGCGCTGGGGAAACGCTCGACGAAGGCCTCGTGGTCTACTTTCCCGGCCCCCATTCCTTTACGGGAGAGGACGTCGTAGAGCTTCAGGGCCATGGCGGCCCGGTGGTGCTCGCCGCCCTCCTCGAGCGCTGCCTTGAGCTTGGAGCCCGGCAAGCGAACCCCGGGGAGTTTACGCAGCGCGCCTTCCTCAACGATCGGATGGACCTGCTCCAAGCTGAAGCGGTGGCTGATCTTATCTCCGCGCGATCCCTTGGGGCCCATCGAGCCGCCCTCCGATCCCTTTCGGGCGCGTTCTCAACCGCCGTTCATGCTTTGGAAGCCCAGCTGAGTTCGCTTCGAGTGTGGGTAGAAGCCGCCCTCGATTTCCCTGACGAAGACCTCGACCTTCTCGCCGATCCCGCGGTAGCGGAACGGCTGTCGACCCTCGAGTCCGATCTCGCGGCGCTCCTTGCGCAAAGCCAAAGCGGCCGCGTGATGAATGAGGGGGTCCGTGCCGTGCTGCTTGGGGAGCCAAATGTTGGTAAGTCTTCACTTATGAATCGACTTACGCAGCATGAGACCTCAATAGTCACCGACCGCCCGGGAACGACCCGGGACATCGTTCGGGAACAGGTGCTCATCGACGGTATCCCCCTGCTTCTATTGGACACCGCGGGACTGCGGGATAACGCTGATGTGATCGAAGCGGAAGGGATCCGCCGAGCCCAAGCGGCCGCGGGGGAAGCGGAGCTCCTGCTGTATGTCAGTGACTTCCGGGACACGGCCCAGGCGGGCCTTACCCGCGGGGAGTTAGAGGCGCGCCTCGGCTGGGCCCTGCCCCCCGTGGTGCTCCATCTGCGTAACAAAAGTGATCTCTGCCCCGAGGCGCTCCAGCCTTCCGCTGCTGGAGAGAAGGGGAGCTTACCCGCCGTAGCGGTCAGTGCGCGCACCGGCGCAGGGCTTGAAGCGCTAAAGGCGGCCCTGAAGTCGGCTCTGGGGGCACAGGCACCGGAAGGCAGTTTCTCGGCGCGCACCCGGCACCTCGCATTGCTTGAAACGGTCAAAGGTTCTCTTGCCGAGGCCCGTAGCATCCTTCAGAGCTTTCCGAGCGCGGATCTCGTCGCCGATCAGCTGCGACGGGCTCACGATGCCCTCGGGGAGATGACGGGAGAAGTGACTCCGGATGATTTGCTTGGGCGGATCTTCTCCACCTTTTGCATTGGGAAATAGGGACGATGGACGTTTTTCGGCATAACCAGGCCGCTTGGAATCGGGAAGCGCAGGCCGGGGAGCGCTGGTCGACGCCCGTGTCCGAAGCCGCCTTGAAGGCTGCCCGGTCCGGGCACCCGGAGATCTTTTTAACCCCCAACCGATCCGTCCCCGCGCCGTGGCTTCATTCCCTCGCTGGGTCCCGGGTGCTGGCTCTCGCCTCCGGCGGAGGACAGCAAGCCCCGCTGCTCGCCGCCGCCGGCGCTGAGGTTTGGAGTTTGGATGCCTCTCTCGAGCAGCTTCGCCTCGACCAAGCGACCGCGGCCCGCGCGGGCCATCGCGTGCGCTGCGTGGTCGGGGATATGGCTGATCTTGGCGCCTTTCCTTCGGACCTCTTTGATTGGGTCATTAACCCTGTCAGCACGGTCTTCGTTCCCAAGGTGCGCCCGGTTTGGAGCGAAGTCGCTCGAGTTCTCAAACCGGGCGGTCGCTTTTTGACCGGCGTAATGAATCCCGCCTTTTTTCTCTTTGATCACGATCCCCTGGCCCCGGAGCAGCGCCCCGAGGTTCGCTACGCCCTACCCACCAACGACCTCTTAGAAGGGGCCGATGTCAGCGCCCGGGCCATCGAGTTCAGCCATAGCCTCACGGATCTCATTGCCGGTCAGCTGGAGGTGGGCCTGGCCCTGGAGGGGTTCTTTGAGGACGACTGGGACGATGACGCCAGCCCCCTTAATCGGTACTTTCCTATCTACTTGGCAATGCATAGCCGCAAGCGGGGCTAGGGGCCCCGGGGGGAGGGGAGAATCATGGAGAAACGGCTACCCGGCACGGCGGAACATGAAGCATGGCTTCGAGAGGTTTCGGAACCGATCATCGACCCCGAGCTTCCGATCTGCGACCCGCATCACCACCTGTGGGATAGAAATGGCTACCGCTATCTGCTCCACGAGCTCCTCGCAGATATTCAGTCGGGTCACCGGATCGTCAGTACGGTCCACATTGAGTGCGCAAGCATGTATCGCGCCCGGGGTCCGGAGTCCCTGCGCCCCGTAGGGGAAACGGAGTTCGTCAATGGTATTGCGGCCATGAGCGCCAGTGGCGACTTCGGGGAAACGGAGGTCGCGGCGGGGATCGTAGGCTTTGCCGATCTTTGCCTCGGAGAGGGGGTGGGTGCGGTGCTCGATGCCCACCTGGCAGCGTCGTCGCGCTTTCGGGGCATTCGCCACGCAGCCAGCTTTGATCCCAGCCCCCAGGTCCGCAACGCCCATACCAACCCGCCCTCGGGCCTCTATGGCCGCGAGGACTTCCGCGCAGGCTTTCGACAGCTTGCCCCCCGGGGGCTGTCCTTTGAGGCCTGGCAATATCACCACCAGCTTCCTGAGGTGACGGCGCTGGCTAGGGCCTTTCCCGACACCACCATCATTCTCAATCACTTCAGTGGGCCCCTGGGCATCGGACCCTACGCAGGGCAGCGCGAGACCATCTTTGCGCAGTGGCGAAGGGACCTCGCGGAGCTGGCAAGCTGTCCGAATGTGGTGGCGAAGCTCGGAGGGCTTGTCATGCCAATAAACGGCTTTGACTTTCATTACGCGGCCCAGCCCCCCACGTCTGATGAAATCCTTGCGGCCACCGAACCCTTTTATCGGGAGGCGTTGGCCTGCTTTGGCGCTGATCGTTGCATGTTTGAATCGAACTTCCCCGTGGATAAGGCCAGCGTGTCCTACCCCGTGCTTTGGAACGCCTTTAAAAAGCTGGTGGCCGACGGGTCCAAAGGGGAGCGGGCGGCCCTCTTCCACGATACGGCGGTGCGTTGCTATCGCCTCGGGGCGTCCTAGGCGGCGCCCCGGAAGGTAGGCAGGGGGCCCTATGGCGATCGCAGCGCCTTCTTTATACTTCCGCGCCCCAAACCCCGGAGGGCAAGTAGGTGGACTTCGAGAAACGCTATGACGTGATCGTCATCGGTGGCGGCCATGCAGGGACGGAAGCGGCCCTGGCGGCGGCTCGCCTCGGGGCGGACACCCTACTGCTGACCCAAAGCATCGAAACCATTGGCCAGATGTCCTGCAACCCGGCCATCGGCGGCATCGGAAAAACCCACCTCGTTCGGGAAATCGACGCTCTAGGGGGCGTGATGGCTCTGGCCGGGGACCGAGCAGGCATCCAATTTCGAACCCTGAACGCACGTAAGGGCCCCGCGGTGAGGGCGACCCGAGCTCAAGCGGATCGCGCGCTGTACCGGGCGGCCATCCGGGAGTTCGTTGAGAATCAGCCTGGCCTCTCCCTCTTCCAGCAAAACGTGGTGGATTTGGTCGTGGAAGGGGATCGGGTTACGGGGGTGGTCACGCAACTCGGACTGACGTTCCGGGCGGCGACCGTAGTGCTCACCACGGGGACCTTCCTTGGGGGGAAAATTCACGTCGGAGAAGCGCAGCACGAAGGCGGCCGGGCCGGGGATGCGCCAGCGAATGCGCTGGCTCAGCGCCTTCGAGCCCTCCCTTTTCGCGTGGGACGGTTGAAGACAGGAACACCGCCGCGAATCGATGGGCGCACCGTCGATTTCTCTGTGATGACGCCCCAGCCTGGAGATGAGCCTCGGCCGACGCTCTCCTTTCGCAGCGACCGGAGCGTACATCCGCGCCAGGTCCCCTGCTGGATTACGCGCACCAACGAAGCCACCCACGCATTGATCCGTAGCGGGCTCGATCGCTCGCCCATGTATGCGGGACGGATTGAAGGGGTGGGACCGCGCTATTGCCCCTCCGTGGAAGACAAGGTGGTGCGCTTCGAAGACAAGGACTCCCATCAGATCTTCGTGGAGCCCGAAGGGCTCAGCACCCATGAGCTTTACCCCAATGGGATCTCTACGAGCCTGCCCTTCGAGCTTCAGCAGGCCTTCCTGCGCACCATTCCCGGCTTCGAAAGGGCGCATATCACGCGCCCGGGCTACGCCATCGAGTACGACTTCTTTGATCCCCGGGATCTCAAGCCCACCCTCGAGACCCATTGCGTTGAAGGCCTTTATTTCGCTGGGCAGATCAACGGCACCACGGGCTATGAGGAGGCTGCGGCCCAGGGCCTGTTGGCGGGAACGAACGCGGCGCTACGGTTGAAGGGGGCCGCGCCCCTACTTCCGGAGCGGGACGAAGCCTACCTCGGGGTACTGGTTGATGATCTGATTCGCCTGGGCACCCAGGAGCCCTATCGCATGTTCACCAGCCGAGCGGAATACCGCCTGCTGCTGCGCCAGGACAACGCCGATCTTCGTCTCACCCCCAAGGGTCGAGCCCTGGGTCTTGTCGGCGATGAACAGTGGGCCGCCTTTGAGGCAAAGCGCCGCACCGTAGACAACACTATCGAAAAACTTCAGCGCACCCCCCTGGTGCCCGGGAGCCCTTTGGCGCAGGCGCTGGAGGCCCGGTGCCAGGTAGCTTTTGATAAGGAAGGCTCTCTCGCCCAGGCGCTTCGGCGCCCGGAAGTGCAGTGGGAGGATGTGGAAGCGGCCCTCGGCTGGGCGCCCCTGGGGGAGGCCGAGGCCGAGCAGGTGGCGGTGCAGATCAAATACGATGGCTATATTGCACGCCAGCGCGCCGAGGTGGAGCGGCTCAAGGGGCAGGGTGCCACGGCCCTCCCCCAGGACCTCGACTACACCACCGTTGCAGGCCTTTCCCATGAGGTTTGCCAAAAGTTAAGCGATGCACGCCCTGATAGCCTTGAACGGGCGGCCCGCATTCCCGGCGTCACCCCGGCGGCGGTAGCGCAGCTCGCGATCCACCTGAAGAAGCAAAGCCTTCGGTCCACCGCGTGCTAGCGGCCGAAGGTGCGCTGAAGGTCCGCTTGGAAGCAGGGCTAACGGAGCTTGCGGTGCCCCATGATGGCCCGGCCATCGATCGCCTGTGGCAATGGCTCGCGCTCCATGAACGCTGGTCCCGGGCGTTCAACCTCACGGGAACGCAGGACGCGGAAACCCTCGTGGAGGGCCACCTTCTGGACTGCGCCGCAGTGCTGCCGGCCCTGACCGATCCCGGCGTGCTCTACGACGTCGGCACGGGGGCGGGCCTACCGGGACTCATTTTAGCCGCCCTGGCCCCGGAGCGCCCTTTTGTGCTGGTGGAATCGCTGGGGAAGCGCGTGCGCTTTCTCGAGCAGGCCATCGCCACCCTCGCCCTCCCCCAGGTGACCGTTCTCGAACAGCGGGCCGAGCAGGTGACCTTCGCCCCCGGGGCTGCGGGCATTCTGGTCCGGGCCGTCGCGCCCCTCGAGCGGCTCTGCGCCCTCCTCCAGGCGCCCCTTGCAGCGGGGGGGCGGCTTCTGGCCATGAAGGGCGCTCAATGGGAGCAGGAATGGGCGCCCCTCAACGACCGCTACACGCTGGAAGCGCGCTATGCTTATCGAGTGCCCAGCTATGATCACGAGCGGGTGCTCCTCAAGGTTCGATCCAAGGACGCAGCATGACGGGCCAGGTCGTCGCCATTACCAATCAAAAAGGGGGGGTGGGGAAAACCACCACCAGCATCAATCTGGCCGCCGCCCTGGCAGGGCTGGGGGACCGGGTGCTGCTGGTCGACCTAGACCCTCAGGGCAACGCCACCACCGGTTCGGGGGTGGAAAAGCGCGCCCTTGAGTACACCCTTTGTGATGCGCTGCTCGATCCCGAGCGGTCCTTTGAGGCCATCGTTCAGTCGACCCAAGGGGGGTACGACCTCCTTCCGGCCAACGGGGATTTGGTGGCCGCAGAGGTGGGCCTTCTTGAGCGCGGGGGTCGGGAGCGGCAGCTGAAGCGGGTGCTAGAAAGCGCCCCCGAGCCCTACCAGTGGGTGATGATTGACTGCCCGCCGGCGCTCTCCCTTCTGACCGTCAATGCCCTCGTGGCGTCCACGGGTGTGCTGATCCCCATGCAGTGCGAGTTCTACGCCCTCGAGGGGCTTTCCGCCCTCCTCGAAACCCTAGAGGGGGTCCGGGAACACAGCAATCCATCGTTAGAAATTCTGGGGCTACTGCGCACCATGTACGACCCTCGAAACGGCCTCACCCGGGATGTGTCCCGGCAACTGCTGAGCCACTTCGGCGACCGCGTGTTCCGGACGGTGATTCCGAGGAATATCCGCCTAGCGGAGGCCCCGAGCCACGGCCTTCCCGCGGTGGCCTATGATCGCCTCTCTCGAGGGGCGGTGGCCTACGAGGCCCTAGCCCAGGAGCTTCGACGCCGCCAATCTCGCCCAGCTGAGGAGCCTGCGCACCTATGAGCACAAAGAAACGGGGCCTTGGCCGAGGCCTAGAATCCTTGCTCGGCGCGGCGCCGGCGCCGGTCAGCCCGGCATCGGAGGCCCCGTCAGCGGCAATCTCTGAACCTAAGGAGGCCCCTGCGGTCGATGGCTCGGTGCTTCGGGCGCTCCCCATCGAACAGCTTGAGCGAGGCGCCTTCCAACCTCGGCAGCACTTTGATGAAGAGGCCCTCGAGGAGCTCGCCGCCTCCATCCGCAGCCAAGGCCTCATGCAGCCCCTGGTGGTTCGCCCCCTGGGTAATCAGCGCTTTGAAATTATTGCCGGGGAGCGGCGCTGGCGGGCGGCGCAGCGCGCGGGCCTCGATCGGGTTCCGGCCCTGGTGCGGTCCTTGGACGATCAGAGCGCCCTGGCCCTGGCGCTGATTGAAAACGTTCAGCGGGAGGATCTAACCCCACTGGAAGAGGCCGCTGCTCTTGAGCGCCTCATGACTACCTTTTCCCTTACCCAGAGCCAGGCGGCGGAGGCTGTGGGTAAGCAGCGGGCCACGGTCGCCAATCTTCTCCGCTTGCTTCGCCTTGGCAGTGAGGCCCGACGCCTCCTCGAGCGAGGCGATTTGACCATGGGGCACGCCAGAGCCCTGCTCGCCCTTGACGATCCCCAGCAAGGAACCCTCGCCCGGGAGGCCGTGCAGCGGGGCTGGACCGTTCGCGAGATGGAACGCCAGGTGCAGCGGGCCCTCGCGCCGCCAAAGGACGGGCCACCCAGCGAAGCGAGCGAGGCTTCCCGGGAAACACGCCATCTGGAGCGGTCCCTTTCGGAGCGACTCGGAGCCCCGGTGCGCATTGAGCACGGGAAGAAGGGCGGCCGTATCGTGATTCGCTACGGCTCCCTCGATGAGCTCGATGGTGTCCTTGCTCACCTGCGGTGATGCTTGACCTAAAAGGAGGCGCTGGGGCGCCTTGCCCCGGGGCAAGGGTGTGCCTATAATTCGCGCGCTTTTCCCTTGGGGTCATGGAAATAAGCGCCGCTGGCGGGACCAATTATGCCTGCAGGGGCAGGCGCCGAAGATGACCCTAGGGCGGAGGTAGGCGTCGTGCGCCGGATCGTAGGGACGCAGCTTGCCGCGCTTGGTCTTGCGGCCCTGGGGGTTTGGAGCCTCGACCTTGGCAGCGAACGACAGGCGCTCATCGGTGGCCTCGTGGCCCTGGCGCCAAACCTTTGGATGGCCCGGCGCGTGCACCGCGCGGGGGAAAGCCCCAAGCCGCTGGTGGCGGCCGGGGGGCTCTTTGGAGCCATGATTGTAAAGTTGCTGATCGCAGTGGGCCTGCTTGCCTTGGCCCTTAGGCAACTCCCGGAAGGACAGGGAGTCGCCTTTTTCGTCGGCTTCATCGCCGTGCACCTCGCCCATCGGGTGGGGGCGGTGCTGACGCCGGCTTAGGGTTCGCGGCAACGCGACGAAAAAATCGACCCAATTGGAGCCACATATGGCATCTGGCGGCCCCCTCACCGCGGAAGGTTATATCCAGCACCACTTGACGAATCTGGTCTATGGCCAATTCAACGAGGGGCACGCGCGCGCCCAGGCCGGCTGCCAGGAGCATTGTGTGGCCGTAGGGGATTGGGGTTTCGCGCAAACGGCGGAAGAAGCGTCGCAGATGGGCTTCATGGCCATTAACGTCGACACCATGGGCTGGTCCCTGGTGCTCGGGCTGATCTTCCTCTTCATCTTTGGCCGCGCGGCGAAGCAAGCCACCACGGGCGTGCCCTCTGGGCTTCTCAATTTCGTCGAGACCATCGTCGACTTTATCGATGATCTCGTCCGCAGCACCTTCCAGCACTCCGGGAACGCCCTCGTGGCCCCCATGGCGCTGACCATTTTTGTGTGGGTGTTCTTCATGAACCTCATGGATTTGATCCCCGTGGATTGGATCCCCTTTGTGGCCGAGCACTATCTGCACATCCCGTTCATGAAGGTGGTTCCGAGCACGGACCCAAACATCACCCTGGGCATGGCCTTTGGGGTGTTCATGCTCATCGTGTACTACAGCATTCTTAAGAAGGGCGCCTGGGGCTTCTTCTCTGAGCTCGCCTTCCATCCGTTCCCGAAGTGGATGTTCCCCGTCAACCTCATTCTTGAGGGGGTGAACCTCATCGCTAAGCCCGTTTCCCTGGGGCTGCGACTCTTCGGCAACCTTTATGCAGGGGAAATGATCTTCATCCTGATCGCGCTGATGTACGGCGGTCTGGTGATGAGCGTGGCCGGCGGTGTGCTTCAGCTTGCCTGGGCCCTCTTCCACGTGCTCGTGATCACCTTGCAGGCCTTCATTTTCATGGTTTTGTCCGTCGTGTACCTGAACCAGGCCCACGACGTGATGGAAGAGCACTAAGGCCCCGCCGCCCTCGGGCGAACGGGATTCTTACGCACACAGCGGAACCTTATTTTTTTCGCGACAACACTCGGGAGCAGTCATGGAGTACATCTACATTGCAGCTGCGGTTCTCATGGGCCTTGGGGCTCTGGGCGCCTCCATCGGCGTGGCCGTGCTTGGCGGTAAGTTCATCGAAGGCGTGGCTCGCCAGCCTGAGCAACTGCCGACCCTTCGGACCCAGCTCTTCATCGTGCTCGGCCTCGTGGACGCCGTTCCGATGATCGCTGTGGGTATCGCTCTGTACCTTCTCTTCGCGGTGGCAGGCGGCTAATTACGCCCTCGGCCGCTTTCTAAGCGGCCTCGCAAACGCGCAGCGGAGGACAACGCGACATGAGCATTACCCTCACACTCATCGGTCAATCGATCGCCTTTTTCGTCTTCGTGTGGATTTGCATGAAGGCCATCTGGCCGCCGATCACCGAAGCCATGGCCGCCCGGCAAAAGCAGATTGCTGACGGCCTCGCCGCCGCTGAGCGGGCCTCCTTGGATCTCGAGCTGGCGCAGAAGCGCGCCACGGACGAGCTCAAGGACGCCAAGGCGGAAGCCGCTGCCCTGGTCGAGGAAGCTCGCCAGCGCGCTGCGCAGATGGTTGACGAAGCGAAGGAAGACGCTAGGGCGGAAGGGGCGAAGCTCCTGGAAGCCGCGCGGGCCGACATCGAGCGCGAAGTGAACCGGGCTCGGGAAACGCTTCGCAAGGACGTTGCCGTCCTCGCCGTAGCGGGTGCGGAAAAAGTTCTCGGGCAGGCCGTCGATGCGGGGGCCCACGCGGCGCTCCTCGACGACCTCGCCAAGCAGCTTTAAGGCACGGAGGCCGGCATGGCAGAGCTTGCGACCCTTGCACGCCCCTACGCCCGCGCGGTCTTCGCCGTGGCCCAGGACAGCGGCGCTGTAGATGCCTTCGGCCAGGGGCTCACGCTCCTGGGCGCGGCGGCTGCGGCGCCCGAGGTGGCCGCTATGCTTGCGGCCCCTCGCCCGGGCCCTGCGGTGAAGGCTCAGGAGCTCGCAGCCTTCCTTCCGGAAGGCGCTCCTGAGGGGCTTCGAGCCCTGCTGACGGTGCTGGCGGAGAACAAGCGCCTGGCGCTTCTGCCGGAGATCGCGACGCAGTACGCCGTGGCTCGCGATGCCCTAGAGCAGAGCCTCGACGTTGAAGTGGTGCTGGCTCAGCCCGCTGACGATGCGGCTCTGGAGGCCCTCAAGGCCGCGCTAAGGGCCCGTTTCAAGAAAGACATCGTGCTTACCCACCGCATCGACCCCGCCCTCCTGGGCGGCGCCGTGATTCGCGCGGGTGACACGCTCATTGATGGTTCCGTACGCGGCCGCCTCGGCCGCTTGGCCGACGCCCTACGCGTCTAACCGAGGTCCGGGGCCCCCGGATTCGAACGCATTCTGAGGATGGACCGATGCAGCAACTGAACCCTTCCGAGATCAGCGACATTATTAAGCAGCGCATCGCGTCGATGGATCTCCAGACCGAAGCGCG
>Ga0255778_10000591_pt1 | contig 33072 bp, 30 predicted proteins | sample 071ome_31_FD_179976 | JGI IMG/M metagenome (GOLD analysis project Ga0255778, IMG submission 179976) | Coastal salt marsh microbial communities from the Groves Creek Marsh, Skidaway Island, Georgia - 071405CT metaG (version 2) | ecosystem: Environmental > Aquatic > Marine > Intertidal zone >...
AATGACGTTATCGACGACGAGCACGATCTCCAGCAGGGCCAGGGTGACGAGGCTCGCCCACGCGGCCGGATCTGTCAGGAGTTCAAGCATCGGCGTCGGAACGTCGGGCCTTGCGGCCTAGTACATGTGCTGACCGCCGTTGATCGACAGGGTCGAGCCGGTGATGAAGTCGGCGTTGTCGGCGGTCAGGAAGACCACGCCGCGCGCGATGTCGTCCGCCTTACCGAGACGGCCGACGGGGATGCGCGCGATGATTTTCTCCAGCACGTCCGGCGGCACCGCGCGCACCATGTCGGTATCGACATAGCCCGGCGCGATGGCGTTCACGGTGATGCCCTTGGCCGCGCCTTCCTGCGCGAGCGCCTTGGTGAAACCGTGGATGCCCGACTTGGTGGCCGCGTAGTTGACCTGGCCGTACTGCCCTGCCTGGCCGTTGATCGAGCCGATGTTGACGATGCGGCCCCAGGAACGGTCGCGCATGCCCTCGATGACGGCGCGTGAACAGTTGAAGACGCCCGACAGGTTGACGTCGATCACCTCTTTCCACTGCTCATAGGTCATGCGGTGCATCGTGCCGTCGCGGGTGATGCCCGCGTTGTTCACGAGAATCTCGACCGGGCCAACGTCCTTCTCGATTTTCGAGATGGCCTCGTCCACTTCCTCATGGTTCGAGACGTCGAACTTCACCGCCTTGATGCCCGTACTTTCCTCGAACTCACGCGCGCGGTGTTCGTTGCCTGCATAGTTCGCAACCACGTCACGGCCCGCGCCTTTCAGCGCGATGCTGATGGCCGCCCCGATTCCCCGGGTACCGCCTGTTACCAATGCCACTCGACCCATGAAACTCTCCCTGGAGTTGCTGTCCGGCTGTACCCTTATCGAGCTTCACTGGCCGGGTGTTTGACGTTTCCCCCAATCGGACCTGTGTCAGTCGCGCTCGACGCACATGGCGATGCCCATGCCGCCGCCGATGCACAGGGTCGTCAGACCCTTCTTGGCATCGCGCTTCTCCATCTCGTGCAGCAGTGTGACCAGCACGCGGGCGCCCGACGCGCCGATCGGATGACCGATGGCAATGGCGCCGCCGTTGACGTTCACGATGTCCGGATCCCAGCCCATGTCACGGTTTACCGCGATGGCCTGCGCTGCGAAGGCTTCGTTGGCCTCGACGAGATCGAGGTCATCGACGCTCCAGCCGGCCCGCTCCAGCGCCTTGCGGCTGGCCGGGATCGGGCCTGAACCCATGATCGACGGCTCGACGCCGGCGGTCGCCCAGGAGGCGATGCGGGCCAGCGGCTTGAGGCCGCGCTTCTCGGCTTCGTCCGACGAGGCCAGCACAATGGCCGCCGCGCCGTCGTTGATGCCCGACGCATTGCCGGCCGTGACCGTGCCTTCCTTGTCGAAGGCGGGGCGCAGTTTGGCGAGGGTGTCGGTGGTGGTGCCGTGGCGCGGATACTCGTCCACGTCGATGACGATCTCGTCCTTGCGGGTCTTCACAGTGACCGGCGCGATCTCGTCGGCGAACTTCCCGGCGTTCTGGGCCGCCTCGGCCTTCTGCTGGGACCCGGCAGCGAATTCATCCTGCTCGTCGCGGGTGATCTGCCACTTTTCAGCGACGTTCTCGGCCGTGTTGCCCATGTGGTAGCCCATCAGCGAGCACCACAGGCCGTCCTTGATCATGGTATCGACCAGTTTTACGTCGCCCATCTTGGTACCGTTGCGCATCTGGGAGGCGTGGGGGGCCTGGCTCATGCTCTCCTGGCCGCCGGCGACGACGACGTTGGCCTCGCCGAGCTTGATGGCCTGGAAACCCTGGGCGACCGAACGCAGGCCGGAGCCGCAGACCTGGTTGACCAGATAGGCAGTGCGGTCATCGGGGATGCCTGCCGCCAGCAGCGCCTGGCGCGCCGGGTTCATGCCCGTCGCAGCCGTCAGAACCTGCCCGAGAACCACTTCATCGACATCCGACGCGGGGATGCCGGCCCGCTCCAGCGCGGCGGAAATCGCCACCGTGCCCAGTTCCGCGGCGCTTAGGCCCGACAGGGAGCCGTTGAACGCACCGACCGGGGTCCGGGCCGCGCTCGCAATCATCACGTCAGACATCTTGAATCTCCTGCTTTTGGGCGGAAAAGCGGGGTTTTCATCTCGCTGAAGAGTGCGGAAACCCGCCGGTTCCGTCCGTTTCGAACGTTGATTTGGATATAGCCCCCGGGCCCGGCAGAGTCCAGCATGGGCCGGGTTGCAAGACCTTCAACCGGGGGGGCTCAGGGCAGTCTGGCAAGCCAGTCGGCCATCGCTTCCCAGACGGCTTCACGAGCGCGCGAGCCCGCGACCATGCCGATATGGCCAAGCGGCGGCTGGATGATTCTCGCATTCGGGAGTGCTTCACCAAGCGCCAGGGCGGAGGCGGGCGGCACGATCCGGTCCTGCTGCGGAATCAGGACAAGGGATGGGGTCGTGACGGTCTCGGGCCGGATCGCCTGACCGGCGACGGTCCACTCGCCGCGATGGGGCGTGTTGCGGCCATACCATCCGCCCATGCACTCGGTTGCGACCGGCCCGGCGAGCGGAACACCGTCGTTCAGCCAGTCCTCCAGCGCGACGAAGTCCTCCGCCGCCTGGCTCGACGGGTCGAGAGACGCGAACTTCACGAACTTCCGGGTGATCATGAACGGGTCGAGCGCGGAGAACATTGACTGGATGACATCGACCGGCAATTCGCCATAGGCCTCGAACAGCGGCCCGGCGGCCTCTACAGCGCGGGCCAGCGCCTCGGCCTGGGCGACCCGTTTGGCATGGAAGTTCCAGGGCGTGGCGAGAAGGACGAGGCCAGAGATGTCTTCGGTGCGCCGCGCGGCCAGCGCCAGCGCAAGAAGTCCGCCCATGCAGTAACCGACGACCGGCACCGGGCCTTCCGACAGGGCGCGCGTGGCATCGAGCATCGCCTCCAGCGGGCCGGTGATGTAGTCGCTCAGGTCGTAGCCGCGCTCTTGCGGGCCCGGCGCGTCCCAGTCAACGAGGAGCGGGCGCAGTCCGGTCTCGGCGGCCATCCAGCGCAGCAGGCTGCGCCGTTCGGACAGGTCGAGGATATAGGCGCGGTTGACCAGCGAGGGGACGAACAGCACCGGGTGCCCGTCCTTCGGTCCGTAGTCGAGCAGGCGGATATTGCCCTCGGTCCAGATCGTCTCCGGATCGGTCAGCGAACGGCGGTAGGGGTGTTCGCGGTAGGCGCGGATGCCGGCGGAAAAGGCCGCCAGCCGTGTGCGGATTTCCTGATCGACGGCGGCTGCGAACGGGTCGTCAGCCGGATTTTCCGGCGGCGGGTTTTTTGCGAGTGCGTTTTGGAGTTTTTGCGCGCGCGCTGCCAGGGCCGGGTTCCAGTTTTGCGACCCGCTTCTCAAGATCGGCAACACGCCGCGCGAGCTGATCCAGCCGTTCGTCGCGGTCGTCAGGTGCAGAGGCAGGGGTCTCGGTCCCAGACGCGGCGGCAGATCGCGAGTCTCGGTCATCGGCGGTTCCCGTTGCGGCGGATGGCGTGGAGGTGCGCAGAAGCGCAGCAAGCTGGGCGCTGAACAGCGGATTGGCCTGCGCCCCGAACGCGCCCAGCGCATCGAAGAAGCGGGAGGTCTGGCGCGCAAGGTCCGGGTCGGACGTCATCGCCGTGAGCTGATCTTCCCACAGGTCCAGGTATTCGCGTGCGAGTGCGGCGAGGTCCAGCTTGTCGTTCATGGGTCGCGACTATACCCGCGGCAGGCATTCGGTCACCACCTCGTGCGTGCGAATGTGCATTGCAGCATTTTTTTCACGATCTGTTATAGTCGCGGTCATCAATCAACGGTAGGACGTGCGTTCCATGGCCAAGTCCGATGAAAAAGAGCCGATCACAATCAAGAAATACGCCAACAGGCGGCTCTACAACACGGCGACCAGTAAGTACGTAACGCTGGATGACTTGTCGCAGATGGTGAAGGCGGGTGAGGAGTTCGTGGTCGTCGATGCCAAATCCGGCGACGACATCACACGGCCTGTTCTGACGCAGATCATCTTCGAGGAAGAGGCGAAGGGGGAAAACCTCCTGCCTGTGAGTTTCCTGCGCCAGCTGATTCAATTCTATGGCGACAGCCTGCAGTCGATGGTGCCCAATTACCTGGACGCCTCCATGAGCGCGTTTTCCAACAACCAGGACCGGATGCGCAGCTACATGGAAAGCGCGGTTGATCGCAGCATGTTCCCGCTCCAGCAGTGGGAAGAGATCGGGCGTCAGAACATGGCGATGTTCGAGCGGGCGTTCCAGATGTTCACTCCCTATGCCGCGGGTGGCAACGACGCTCCCAAGAGTTCGGATCGTGGGGATGAGAAGCTCGACGACCTGAAGACCCAGATCGAGAATCTCCGCAAGCAGCTCGACGAGCTGTCCCGCTAGCGGGACGTCCGCAGCGTCAATTCAGCCAGTCGGGGTCGATTTCGGGCTTGCCGCAGTGCCAGCCCTGCAGAAGGTCGATGCCTTCCTCGCGCAGGAGTTCGGCCTCTTCGGCCGATTCCACCCATTCCGCGACGCATTCCAGCCCGATACCCTTCGACAGGTTCACCAGGGTCCGGACGAACAGCAGGTTCTCCGGGTTGTTCAGGATGTCGCGGATGAAGGAGCCGTCGATCTTGACCAGCGCCACGTTGAGCGCGCGCAGGTGACGGAACGAGGTGAAGCCGGCGCCGAAGTCGTCCAGCGCCACGCGGCAGCCGAACCGGTTGAGGTCGGCCACGAAGCGTGAGGATTCGTCGATGTCGTCCAGCGCGACGGTCTCGGTGATCTCCAGGATCAGGCGATGGGCGAGGCCCGGGCTTTCCTGCAGCCGGTCTTCGAGACGCCGCAGCCAGACCGGGTCCACCGCAGTCATGCCCGACACGTTGATTGAAAGGTTCACATCGGGGTTGTGTTCCAACGTGTCGAGACTGAGGTCGAGGACCTTGCGGTCGATCAGGCGCACCAGCCCCATCTGTTCCACGACGGGCACGAAGCTCCCGGCGGGAACCGGCGTGCCGTCCCTGTCGATCATCCTGGCGAGCGCCTCGTAGAAGATAACCTCGCCGTTCTCCGACGAGACCACTGGCTGGTAGGCCAGTGTGAACCGGTTCTCGTTGAGGGCCTGCTTGACCTGCTCGGCGACAACCAGGTCGGGCCGCTCGGTGCGCTTGTGCTGCGGCACATCGCTGTATTCGAGATAGCAGTCACAGCCGAGGCGCCGTGCGCCACGCAGCGCATCGTCCGCGCGGGAGACCACCTCACGCGCTGAAGATGCATCTTCGGGGAAAACGGTGATCCCGATCGAGCCGGTGACAGTCATCGGTCCTGAAGGCGTGGAGACGGGAGTCTCCCGCACGGCGGCGAGGAACCGCGAGGCGACAGTGATCAGTTCGGCGCGCTTGCACTTGTTGACGATCACCGCGAAACGGTCGTAGCCCACGCGGCCGATGATGTCGCCCGTGCGCATGCATTCCTCGAGGCGCTGGGACACGGAGAGCACGATGGCGTCGGCCGTTTCCTCGCCATACACATCGCCGACGGCATTGAGCTTGTCGAGCCCCAGGAGCAGCAATCCGCCCTGCTGGCGGGTGAGCTGGTTCTGGGCGATGACGTGTTCGAGCGATTCGCGGAGCCGGATGCGGTTGTAGTGGCCGGTCAGCGCGTCATGGTTGGCGAGGAAGCTGACTTCCTCTTCGGACCGCTTGCGATCGTCGATATTGCGCACCACACCGGTCAGCCGGGTCGGGCGTCCCGCCGGGGACCTGGTAACGATGGCGCGTTCCTGGACCCAGACAAACTGTCCGGTGTCGTCGCGCAGGCGTAGCTCACGCTCGAAGGTCTCACGGTTTTCGAAGTGCCGCGACAGCGCGATCATGCGATGGGGAAGGTCTTCGGGGTGAATGCGGTTCAGGAAGGCATCACCCGAGGCGATGGCAGACGTGTCCTTCACCCGGATTGACGATTGCGTGTCGCCGGTCCAGGTCACATTGTCGGATTCCAGATCCCACTCGTAGAACAGGTCGCCCGAGGCAACCAGCAAATCCACCAGTTCGGACAGAGGGGCGTTTTCGTCCTCCTGCCGGGGGAATTCCGTCACGGCCGTGTGGGCCAGATCAGACACGTTCTGTACCTCCTACCTGAGGCCTGAATTCTTCAGTCGCACTTCCTGTGCGAACGTTTCGGAGATCATTTGTAGGGGTCAGGTGTTAACAAAGGGTAAGAATTGCCGGTCATTACTGCCGGTCGGCAAATTTTTCCGCTTTTATGTATCGAATGTCGAATAATTATGGTTAACGAAGCATAAAATTGTCAGTAATCCATATTTGAACTTTAAGAAAACTTATATAAATTTCGATGTATCAGGTGATCGCAACTCTGGACGCGAAGTGACACTCAACCTTCCAGCCGCAATCGGATCGAACGCAGGCGCCGCCGAAAACGCTGCCCGCCTGCGTGCGCTCGCTGACGACGCCATTCGCCGCACGGCGTTTGCGCCGGCAACGGCGAATGCCGATTGCCGCGATCACCGCCCGGCGGTGCGAGAGGACCGCGCTGCATCGCGTGTCCCCGCCGCCGGTGACGCCGAGTCCCGGCGTTACGATCAGACCGCAGCGAGCGGAGAGCGTTCCCTTCGCCGCGGCGCCAACCCGCTGTTTGTTGCGCAGATGCTCGCCCAGGGCGCCGAAGATGCTGCTCCGGCCCGTATCAGTGCTGACCGTGCGGCAGCGGCCTATCCGTCGCTGACCTTCGACAACGATATTTTCCTGCCGGGTGAGGACATCAGCTTCCGTCCTGCCGGTCCGCGCATCGACATCCACGTCTGATTGTTGCGCTGCGGGGCAGATCGCGCCGCGGCCAATTTGCCGCCTGCATTGCAGTCACGGGGCCGTTTCGCCTATTCAATGGGGTGACGCAGCGCGCGGGGCGTTGCGGTCAACCATCTGTGGGACGATTCCATGGCCGAAACCATTCTTGATCTGATCGCCGGCGGTGCCGGCGACGCGGTGGCGCTGTCCGCGCCGGAGCGCGAGTCGCTGACCTATGCGGGCCTGCGCGACCTCTGTGCGAAGACCGTTGCCGATATGAACGCGCTGGGCATCGGCCGCAACGACCGGGTGGCGATTGTCCTGCCGAACGGGCCGGAGATGGCAGCGGCCTTTATTGCCGTCGGGGCGGGCGCGACCACGGCGCCGCTGAATCCGGCCTACCGGGCCGACGAATTCCGGTTCTACCTGGAAGACCTCGGCGCCAAGGCGCTGTTCGTCGAGGCAGGCAGCGAATCCCCGGCCATCGGGGTCGCGGGCGATCTGGGCGTGTCGGTCTATGAACTCAAGGTGCCGGCCGGTGCACCGGCGGGCGTGTTCGAGATTTCGGGTGATTCCCAGGGCGCGGCGGCGAATCCGGGCCCGGCGGGTGTGGACGATATAGGCCTCGTGCTCCACACCTCGGGCACGACTTCGCGCCCGAAGATCGTGCCGCTGTCCCAGACCAATATCTGCGCCTCGGCGCGTAACATCGGAAACACCCTGTCGCTGACCGGGGACGACCGGTGCATGAACATCATGCCGCTGTTCCACATCCACGGCCTGATTGCGGCCGTGCTGTCGAGCATCGCGGCGGGCGGCAGCACCTACTGCACGCCGGGTTTCAATGCCCTGCGCGTGTTCGGCTGGTTCGATGACGCCAAGCCGAGCTGGTACACGGCTGTGCCCACCATGCATCAGGCGATCCAATCCCGCGCGAACCGGAATCAGGAATCCGTGGATGCGATGAACCTGCGCTTCATCCGTTCCTCATCGTCCTCGCTGCCGCCGCAGGTGATGGCGGCGCTGGAAGAAACCTTCGGCGCGCCGGTGATCGAATCCTACGGCATGACCGAGGCCGCCCATCAGATGGCGTCCAACCTCTTGCCGCCGGGTGCGCGCAAGGCCGGCTCGGTCGGAGTCGCGGCGGGTCCGGAGGTGGAGATCATGGGCGAGGATGGCACCATCCTTGAGCGCGGGCAGGTCGGCGAAATCGTCATTCGCGGCGACAACGTCACCAAGGGTTATGAAGCGAACGAGAAGGCCAATGCGGAAGCCTTCACCGATGGCTGGTTTCGCACGGGCGATCAGGGCCAGTTCGATGCCGACGGCTACCTCAGCATCACGGGCCGCCTGAAGGAGATCATCAACCGCGGCGGCGAGAAGATCAGCCCGCGCGAGGTGGACGAAATCTTGCTCGATCATCCGGCCATCGACCAGGCCGTGACCTTCGCGCTGCCCCACGACAAGCTGGGTGAAGAAGTGGCCGCGGCCATCGTGCTGAAGGAAGGCCAGGAGGCCAGCGAGACCGAGATCCGCGAATTCGCGGCCGGCCAGCTCGCCGACTTCAAGGTGCCGCGCAAGATCGTGTTCCTTGAGGAAATCCCCAAGGGTGCGACCGGAAAGCTGCAGCGGATCGGCCTGCACGAAAAGCTCGGGCTCTAGGCGATGAAGGTCTGCATCTTCGGTGCCGGCGCGATCGGCGGTTTCATGGCCGCCGAGCTGGCGCGCGCGGGTGATGCAGAGGTGACGTGCATCGCGCGCGGCCCGCATCTGGAGGCCATGCGCAAGAACGGCCTGAAGCTCGTCTATAAGGACGGCAACGAATTCGTGGTGCCGGTCAACGCGACCGACGACCCGGAGGAAGCGGGTCCGCAGGATTTCGTGATTGTCACCCTGAAGGCGCATTCCTCCGCGGCGGTGGCCGACAAGATGCTGCCGTTGATGGGGCCGGAGACGGCGCTGGTGACGGCGCAGAACGGCGTGCCGTGGTGGTATTTCTACAAGCTCGACGGGCCGTATGAGGGCACGCGTGTGCGCTCGGTTGATCCCGAACAGCGCCAGTGGGACCTGATCGGTCCCGAACGCGCCATCGGCTGCGTGGTCTATCCGGCTGCCGAGATTGCCGAACCCGGCGTCATCCACCACGCCTATGGCAACCGCTTTTCCATTGGCGAGCCGTCGGGCGAGAAGACCGAGCGGGTGCAGGCGCTGGCGAAGCTCCTGTCGGATGCGGGGCTGCGCACCCCCGTGCGCCCGCGCATCCGCGACGACATGTGGGTGAAGATCTGGGGCAATGTTTCCCTCAATCCCATCTCGGCACTGACCGGCGGCACGCTGGCCCAGATGATCGACGACCCGGACGTCTGTGGTGTGATCCGCCAGTCCATGCTGGAAGCCCAGGCGGTGGGTGAGGCGCTGGGCGTGAAGTTCGCCATCGATGTCGAAAAACGCATCGAGGGTGCGCGCGAGGTGGGCGACCACAAGACCTCGATGCTGCAGGATCTCGAACTCGGACGCCCGATGGAGATCGACGCGCTGGTCGCGTCGGTCCAGGAACTGGGCCGGATCGTCGAAGTGCCGACGCCGACCATCGACACGGTGCTGGGCCTCGTGAAACAGCGTGCCCGTCTGGCGGGTTGCTACGACGGCTGAGGCGGTCTAGGCGTTCCGGAACACGGCCTCGACCACCGCCTCGGTGCGCACGCCCGCGCCCATGCCCTCGCTCTGGTAGTTCGTGATGTAGCACATGGCGAGGTTGCGTTCGGGGTCGGCCACGGCGCGCGCGCCGCCGGAACCCGAATGCCCGAAGGCCTTGCGGCTGGGGCCCATATGGACGCTACCCTCCGGGTTCATCGCATAGCCCATCGAATAGCGCATGGGCCGTCCCGTCATGGCGTCGGATTTCGATTCCCACTGCGGCGTTGTGGCCCGGGCCACCGCCTCGGGCGACAGGATTCGGGCGCCGCCCAGTTCTCCGCCATTGGCCAGCATGGCGTAGATGCTTGCCATGGCCCGCGCCGTGCCGAACCCGCCGAAGGACGGGATGCCCGCAAGGCGAAATTCCCGGCTGTTCTGGGCATCCGGCCCGAAGGGCTTGGGCAGCGGCTTCCAGGCGCGCGACAGGTTGGTTTCCGTATCACCGCCCTTCTTGAGCATGGCGTTGCCGAGCGCGTTGGGCGTGAGGTCGGCGATCCGGTCGAGATCGGTCTCCGCGACGCCGATCCGGTAGTCCGCGCCCAGTGGGCCGCAGACATTTTCCTGCAGGAATTCGCGAACCGGCATGCCGGAGACGCGGCGCACGATCTCACCGGCCAGGTAGCCGATGTTGACGGTGTTGTAGGCGCCGTTGGACTCCACCGGCCAGGCCGGCTCCTGCTTCTCGATGGCGGCGATCATCCGGTCGTAGTGGAAGATGTCGCCGGCCTTTGCGGCGTCCGCAAAGCAGACCCCGCAATTGTGGGAGATGACGTGCCGCACCTTGATGTCGGCCTTGCCGGCCTGCGCAAACTCCGGCCAGTAGGTTGCGACCGGCGCTTCCAGATCCACCTCGCCCCGGTCGGCCAGAATGTGCACGCAGGTCGCGCACATGCTCTTGGCGATGGAATACATCAGGCAGAGCGTATCTTCGTGCCAGGGCCTGGTGCGCGTGGCATCCATATGCCCGGCCCAGAGATCGACGACCTTCTCACCTTCCAGATAGACGGCAACGGCGGTGCCGATCTCATCGTGTTCGTCGAAGTTCCGCACCAGCGCATCGCGCACGGGCTCGAACAGGGGGTCGCAGAAGCCTTGGATATCCATCGGGTCCGGTCCGTTCAGGAAAGTTCCGGACGAGTATCCGCTTCGCGTCGGGCGATAGCAAACGCACCGTCGCTGATTACTCGGGACGGTCGCCCATCAGCTTGAGGATCATAATTGTACCGGTCAGGCCCAGGGTCACGGCGTTGGCCAGGATCAGCGGGAGTGAATTGAGCATCAGGCCATAGACCAGCCAGAGTACGATGCCTGTATTGAGGATGGTGAACATCCCGAGCGAGATATCGCGGGTCGAGCGCGTCTTCCACGACTTGATGACCTGCGGCAGGAAGGCAATGGTCGTCAGCACGGCGGCAACGCCGCCGATAGCGTCCGGATGGACCGCGTCCAGCATGTCGGGGGTGTCTCCTAGCGCACGCAGAATGACTGCATCGCGACAGCGAGGTCGAGCAGCGCCTCGTCGCCGTCGGGCCAGCCGATGAAGGACAGGCCGGCCGGACAGCCATCCACTTCGGCGGCCGGGATGGTGATCTGCGGCAGGCCCGTGTGCCCGGCGATGCAGGTCAGTGCCATGGTGTTGGCGCGGAAGAATTCGAGATCGTCCGGCGCGGCGTCCAGTTTCGGTGCGATCACCGGTGCGGTCGGCAGGCACAGGATGGTGTCCGGCTCCGCGAAGGACTGCACGCGCGTCTGCACGCGATGGCGCACTTCCTGCGCGGCGTGAATCTCGGCCGGGGTGATCGCCGCCGCCATGGCGAAGCGTTCACGGATGCCGGGGCCGAGGTCAGGATTGTGTTCGGCGACCCAGGGCCCATTGGTGGCCGCGACCTCGCTACCCTGAAGCACGCGGAACGCGTCCCACCAGATCTCCAGCGTGTCGTCGCCCGCAATCTGGATGTTCTGGGCGCGAGGCAACGCATCCGCTGCTGTGTCGATCACCTTTTCCAGTGCGCCCGCAACCGCCGGGTCGGCATGTGCGAAGGCGTCTTTCAGGACCAGCATGCGTTTCGGCGTGCCCGGCGAAACCGTGCTGTCGAGAAGGACCCGGCCGATGTCTCGAAACAACTTCGCGTCGTTGGCAAACCAGCCCGCTGTATCGAATGACGGCGCCATGGCATGCGCTTCCGAGAGATCGACCCGGCCGTGGGTCGGGCGGATTCCGTAAAGCCCGCAGAATGACCCGGGAATGCGTACCGATCCCCCGGTGTCCGAACCCAGCGAGAAGTCGCACATTTCTGCCGCCAGTGCAGCGGCGGAGCCGGAGGACGAGCCGCCGGGCATACGGCCCGGAGCCCGCGCATTCTGTGGTGTGCCGTAGTGAGCGTTGGCCCCCGTCAAGCTGTAGAAGAACTCGTCGCAGACCGTAATCCCGACGATGTCCGCGCCGGCATTCAGCAACTTCTGGACACTGGGCGCGGTCTTCGATGCCGGTTGTGCCCAGGCGTAATAGTCCGGGCTGCCGTTCGACACCTTGCGTCCGGCAATATGGTACTGGTCCTTGATGACACAGGTTTTCCCGGCGAGCGGGCCCTTGCCCGACCCGCGGATCGGCTCCGCGATGTTGTGCGGCACAAAGGCGCCGACGGTATCTTCGGGAATGACGGGATCGGTCATGGGTGTCTGTCCTATTTCTTTTTCTTCTTCTTTGCCGCTGCCTTCTTTCGCGGCTTCGGGGCGGGGCTTTCCCTGTTGAACCAGTCGAGGATCTGCTCGCCGTCCCAGCACACGACACCCGGATGGGACAGGATGTGTTCGAAGGTCTCGCGCACATACTTGATGCGGTGCGGGGAGCCGGAAAGATAGGGGTGCATGGCGACGGCCATGACCTTCACGGTCTCGTGGCTTTCCGCGTAGATCGTCTCGAAATAATCGAGCGAGCGGTTCTTATAGACCTCCGACGGGTGATGCTGGATCGCCATCATCACGATGTCGTGGAGCTCGTAGTTGTAGGGCAGGGCGACCATGGGCTGACCGCCCGTGGTCTTCAGGCGGACCGGCTGGTCGTCCAGCACCCAGTCGCCGATATATTCGACGCCGGCGGCGGCCAGATGGTCGATGGTCTGGTAGGTCTGGGTCAGGCCCGGGCCGAACCAGCCGCGCGGCTTCCTTCCCGCGAAGTCCCCGATGATCTTCAGCGACTTGTCGATGACGGCGCGCTCGTCGCGCAGCTTGTGCATCGGCATCTGCTCGTAGGAATGGGCGTTGAATTCCCACCCCGCTTCCAGCACCGCCTCGGCGGCGCGGGGATATTCCTCGATGGTGCGCGCGTTCAGTGTCACCGTCGGGCGCACGCCCAGATCGTCCAGCATGCGCTTGATGCGCCAGAAACCGACCCGCATCCCGTATTCGTGCCAGCTCCAGTTCGGGTGGTCGGGAATCATGGGCACGCCCTGCGGCGGCGGGATGACCATGCGCGCCATGGCACGCACGATGTCCCACACTTCCAGCGCCAGGATCGGCCACAGGATCATGCGCGCGCCGTCCGGCAATGTCAGCGGCTTGCGGTCATCGATGGCGGAAAAGGGCAGGCGGTCGCCCGGACGCATACCTTCCATGGATTCCTCCCAGGGGGTTCTGAGGCATTTTTTCGGGAGGCGGTGCACCATCCCGGTTCGCGCGGACTATACTGGGCGGCAATGATCGACAAAAGGGTGCTCCCGGCAGGAGAGGCATCGTGAACGGGGAAGAGATGAACGACACCGACGTGATCCTGGTCCGGCGTGACGGCGACATTGCGACCGTGGTGCTGAACCGCCCGGAAAAGCTCAACGCGCTGAACAAGGCGATGTGGCGGCGGGTCGGCGAGGTGATGTCCGAACTGGGCGCGGACGAATCCATTCGCTGCGTCGTGCTGCGCGGTGCGGGCGACAAGGCGATGGGGCCGGGTGCCGACATTTCCGAGTTCGCCACCGAACGCTCTAACGCCGAGCAGGCCACCGAATATGGCGGGCTGATGCATTCGGCGATGCACGCCGTGCGTGACTGCCCACATCCGGTGATCGCGCTGATCAAGGGGTTGTGCGTCGGCGGCGCGCTGGAAATCGCCCTGATGTGCGATATGCGCATCTGTGGTGAGGGCTCGCGATTCGGCGTGCCGATCAACCGGCTGGGTCTCGTAATGGCCTATCCCGAGGTGGAGGCGCTGGTCGGGCTCGTGGGCCGGTCGGTCGCGCTGGAAATTCTTTACGAGGCGCGCGTTTTCGATGCGGCCGAGGCGAAGGACAAGGGCCTCGTCAACCGGGTGGTGCCCGATGACGAGGTGGAAGACGCAGCCTATGCGACGGCCCGGCGTATCGCCGACGGCGCGCCGCTGGTCAACCGCTGGCACAAGAAGTTCGTCGATCGCGTGCTGGCCGGCGGGCCGCCGCTGACGGCCGAGGAGCAGGCGGAAGGCTTCGCCTGTTTCGACACGGAAGATTTCAACACTGGCTACCGGGCGTTCCTCGCCAAGGAGAAGCCGAAGTTCAAGGGGAAATAGTCCCCCCACCCCGACCCTCCCCCACAAGGGGGGAGGGAGCTAGACTGGTGGTGACACAAAGACAAAAGCTCTCCCCCTCGATGGGGGAGGGTTTGGGTGGGGGTGAAGGCCCGTCCGAAGACAGGTGAGGATTACCAATGACAGACAAGAACACCGGCATGCTTCACGGCCTGAAGGTCATCGAGATGAGCCATATCATGGCCGCGCCGACCTGCGGGCAGATGCTCGCCGACATGGGCGCGGACGTCATCAAGGTCGAGCGTGTGCCCGGCGGTGACGACACCCGCCGCTTCGGCGAGGGTGAGCAGGGCGATTCCGCCGCCTTCGCGATGATGAACCGCAACAAGCGCGGGCTGGCCGTGAACACGAAATCCGAAGAGGGCCGCGCGGCGCTCCGCCGGGTCATCGAGCAGGCGGATGTGTTCATCGAGAACTACCGCAAGGGCGCGATGGAGCATTTCGGCATCGGCTGGGAGGAGATGCATAAGGCCAATCCCCGGCTGATCTATTGCTCGGTCTCGGGCTTCGGGCGCACGGGCCCCTATGCGGAGCGCGGCGGCTTCGACCTGATCACCCAGGCCATGTCCGGCATCATGAGCATCACCGGCGAGGGGCCGGGCCGCCCGCCGGTCAAGGTCGGCGCGCCGATCACCGACATCACCGCCGGTATCCTGTCCGCCGTCGGCATCCTCGGCGCACTCGCCCACCGCTACGAGACGGGCGAGGGTCAGTTCGTGGATTCCTCGCTGTATGAGGCGGGGATCATGCACACCTTCTGGCAGACCGCGATCTATCACGCGACGGGTGAGATCCCGCAGCCCATGGGCTCGGCCCATCCGCTGTCCGCGCCCTATCAGGCCTTCCCGACGAAGGACACCTCGCTCGTGGTCGGTGCGGCCAACCAGAACAACTGGCTGAAGTTCGTCGAGGCCATCGGCACGCCCGAACTGGCCGAGGATCCGCGATTCGAGACCAGCAACAAGCGCATGGAGAACCTGCAGGCGCTGGAAGAAACGCTGACGGACATCCTCGGGAAGGATACCACCTCGGCCTGGCTGGAGAAGCTGGAAGCCGCCGGTGTGCCCGCCGGTCCGGTCTATGACGTGAAAGAAATGTCGGAAGACCCGCACACCGCCGCGCGCGGCATGATCGACCATGTGCCCGCCGCGACCGGCGGTGAGCATGCGGTGATCACCCATCCGGTGAAGTACTCCGCGACGCCCGCGACGGTCCGCCGGGGCGCGCCGCTGATGGGCGAGCATTCCCGCGAAGTGCTGGCCGAGTTCGGCTTCTCGTCACAGGAAATCGACGGCCTGATCGCGTCGGGCGCGATCACCGAGCCGGAGGTCACCGCGAAGGCGGCGGAGTAAAAGAAAACAACCCTCTCCCATAGGGAGAGGGTGGTGAACGAAGTGAGCCGGGTGAGGGGTTACGGTCTTTCGTGGTCCACTCGGCGAGGTCTTACCACCTCACCCCAAACCCCTCTCCCCTTAGGAGAGGGGCTTTCTACTCCGCCGCCTTCGCCGCGCGCACATCCAGATGCCGCGTCAGAAAGTCCCACACCTCGCCCTGCGGGTCTTCGAGGCCCTTGAACACGTCGAAATGGTTCACGCCGGGCACGCCGACCAGCTTCGCCTCGCCCCGTTCGGCGAGCGCGGCGTGCCAGGTGGTTGCCTGGCGCTCGAACTCGTCGCTCTCCAGCCCGCCATGGACGACCTGCACCGGGGGCATCGGCCTGTTGAGGGTGAGCAGGGGCGACATGGCGATGGTCTCCGCGTCGCTGAGCTGCATGAACTCCTGCCGGTAGCTCAGCATCAGCGGGCGCATGTCGTAGTTGCCGCTGACGGTCATGCCGCAGGCGATGCCGTCGAGATCGTTTTCGTTGGCCAGACGCACGAGGGTCGCCGCGGCCAGATGCGCGCCCGAGGAATGCCCGGCGATGCAGATGCGGGCGGGATCGACGCCCAGTTCGGCGGCATTCGCCCGGATGTAGCGGGTGAGCGCGACCGCATGATCGACCATGTCGGGGATGCGCACATCGGGCAGCATCGGGAAGGTGCCGGCCACGAACGAGATGCCGTTCGCCAGCGCCGCGCCTGCCCAGCTGCAGGACACCTCCGTCGAGCCCACCTGCCACTGGCCGCCATGGGTGAAGACGATCACGGGCGCCGGTGCCCCGTCGGCGCGGTACAGGTCGAACCGGTCATTCGTGTGGCCGCCGTAGGACAGGTCCTTGGCGGTCCGCAGGCGCGCGGCGACATCCGCTGAACGGGCGTGCAGGTTGCTGCGTGTCTGCGCGTCCGCGTCCGTCTTGATGTTCATATACTGCGCGTCGAGTTCCTCGCGCGTGTAGTCGAGATAGATTTTCTCGGTCATGGCACCTGTCCTGTCGTACCTGTCACGTATTCCCGGTGTTCTAACCCAGGCCCAGCCGTTCGCCGACGAAGTTCCAGGACGGTGTGCCTTCGGTGGCGAGATCGTCCGCGACACTGAAGTGGTTCGCGTCCGGCACCCCACGCAGTTCCGCCGGGCCGATCGCCGCGAGGGATTCGGCGAAACTGCTGCTCTGGCGCAGCATCTCGTCGGTCTCACCGCCGCCGATGGCGACCATGGTCGGGGGCAGCGGGTTCACCAAATTCAGCAGCGGTGACATGGCAATCGTCTCTGCGACGGAGAGTTGCAGGTATTCCTTGCGGTAACAAAGCATCGCAGGCCGCACGTCGTAGTGACCGCTCATCAAATAGCACCCGGAAATGCCTTCGAGATCGTCGGCGTTTGCCATCCGCACCAGCGCCATGGCAGCCAGATGCGCCCCCGAGGAATGGCCGGTCACGAGGATATTCGCGGGATCGATCCCCAGCTTCTCGCCATTGGCGCGGATGTGGCGGATCAGGATGACGATGCTGTCCACGATCTCGGGCAGGCGCGCGTCGGGAATTTGCGGGAAGCCGCCGTCGATGAAGGTCACGCCGCGCGCGACCACGCTGTCGGCCCAGGAGCAGAACTTGCCGGGCCCGCCGTTCTGCCATTGCCCGCCAGAGATATAGATCATCGCCGGCGCACCCTTTCCGGCGCGGTAGATGTCGAACACCTGCGCGCCGCCGCCGGCATAGGAAACCCCGCGCTCGGGGTTCAGCTCCGCCACGTTCCGCGCCGCATGTTCCTGCAGCGCCGCCGCGTCGGCCTTCGCCTCCTCGGTCGTGAGGTTGGTGTACTGGAGGTCGAGTTCCTCGCGGTTATAGCCGCGGTAAATCGTGTCGGTCATGGCGCGGTCCCGGCGCAGGTGGAAGCGGTGATTGACGCCGATCTGGTCCGGCGTCACGCTGGTCTGGAACCTGAAAGGAACACGCGATGCCGGACGATATCAAGACAGTCGAGGAACTGGTCGCGCATTTCGGTGCGCCGAAGGGTCATCTTGCGGAGAAGGAAAAGCCCGCGCTGAACCATCACTGCCGCCGGTTCATCGAACTTTCGCCCTTCTGTGTGCTGTCCACCTCGGCAGCAGGCGACGGCCCGGCGGACTGTTCGCCGCGCGGCGATGCGCCCGGCTTTGTGCGTGTCCTCGACGACACCACCATCGCCATCCCCGACCGGCCCGGCAACCGCCGCACGGATACCTTCCACAACATCATGGAGAATCCGGAAATCGCCGTGATGTTCATGGTGCCGGGGCTGAACGAGGTGATGCGGCTGAACGGCCGCGCGCGGCTGACCACCGATCCGGCGCTGCTGGAGAAAATGGTGGCCAACGGCAAGATGCCGCTGGCCGCGCTGGTGATCGACATCCGCTATGTCTATTTCCACTGCGGCAAGGCGATCATCCGCGCCGATCTGTGGAACCCGGACAACAAGGTCCAGCGCACGGACTTCCCCACACTGGGGAAGATCAACGCCGACTGGTACGGCGTCGATGCCGAGGAAACCGACCGCGCCCTGCAGGACGCCTACAAGAACAACCTCTACTAGGCGGTTCGGCTAGTCCTCCAGCCCGGCGTTGAAGGTGTAGCCGAGGCCGAGCAGTTCCTCGACCACGGGCTCGCCGAACTTCTCGCGCAGTTCCTCACCCAGCGATGGGGCGAACTCCACGTCGCGCAGCGGACCCTGCAGGGTGACGTGCAGCAGGCCGCGTTCGTCGCCGATGTTGGAGAAGCGCCGCATCACGCCCGGCGGCACAGAGATGGTGTCGAACTTGTCGAGTTCGATGGAGTGTTCGCCATCGTCGCCCCACTCGATCAGGAAGCGGCTCTGCAGGCACATGAAGGTCTCGGTCGTGTGGGCATGGGAGTGCAGGCCCGGCCCGTTGCCCGGCTCGCACTCGGCAATCACCACCGCGAAATTCTCCGGGCCCGGGATGACGCCGTTGCCCCAGGGGGTGTCCTTGCTGACGGTCGCCATCACCGTGCGCGTCGCGCGGGCGGTCATCATCTCGCGCGCCTCGGGAGGGATCTTGCCTGCCGTCCGGTCCTTGTTGGCGGGCAGGTCCGCGAAGCGTGCGATATAGCGCTGCATTTCCTCGGGGGTCGGCGTGATGGTTTTCATCGTGACGTGTCCTTGTTGTTGCCGCCGAGGGTGCCACCCAGCACCTCGGCGATCCAGTCGGCCATGTAGTCGATTCCGATCTCGGCATTGTCGCACTGGCAGTGCTCCGCGCCGCCTTCCTCGAAATCGAACACTTTCAGTTCCGCGCGAGGCGAGTTTACCGCCCGCTCGATGGTGGTCTCCGCGTTCCACAGGGTCACCTGCCGGTCGTTGACGCCATGGGTGACCAGGATGGGGCAGGCGATCTTCTCGACCGCGCCCTCCAGGCTGATGTTGCGGGTGATCTTCCGGGTCTCGTCGAGCGAGTCCCGCCCGAAGACCCAGTTGAAATGGTCCTCGATATGGGAGACCGAGGGCTCGCCGGTCTTCGCACCCTCGAAGCGCTCCTCCCAGCGTTCGCCGAAATTGAAATTGCCGCCCCATGCCACGCAGCATTTGAAGCGCGGCTCGTAGGCCGCCGCGCGCGGCGCGAAATATCCGCCGAGGCTGAGCGCGATGATCCCGGCCTTGGCGGCGTCCAGATCGCCGCGGCCTTCCAGCCAGTCGAGGCAGGCCCCGGCGGGCTTCTCGGTCTCGGCGATCTGGTGCAGGCCGCGCAGGCGCAGCGCCTCGCCGACGCCGGGGTGATCCACGATCAGCGTCGCGATGCCGCGCAGCGCCAGTTCCTGCGCGATGCCGGACATGTAGATCCATTCCTTCATCACGTCGAAACCGTCGAAATGGACCATCACCGGCGGTTTCTCGATGCCCGCCGGCTTCACCAGCAGCGCGGGCAGGGAGGCATCGCCGTAGGGAATCTCCACCCGCTCGACCGGCTCGCGGCGCAGTTCGGTGTATTTTGCGAAGCAGGCGAGCATCTTTTCGTAGATGGGAATCTTGCGGGGGTCGCGCCCGCTCAGCTGGCGCTCGTCCGCCATGTGATACAGGCAGGCGCGCTTGTACTTGCGACCCGCCGACAGGGTGTGTCCGGCGGCCTCGTCGGCCCGGGCGTAGCGTTCGGCGCGTTCAGCGATCCGCGACCAGGATTTGTGCCACGCCTCTACCGCCGCGTCGTCGCCGGCGCCCGCGATGTCACGCAGCGGCGCACAGGCCTCGTCGATGTCGCTCATGTTGCCGCCGAGGTTGACGGTCATCATCACCGACATGGACCATGTGTAGTTGTCGGGAAAATATTCGTACATGTCTGGCGTTCCCCGCTTCCCGCATGTTTTTGTTGGGCTGATTGAGGCACGGCGCCAGGCCGGGATCAACCGGCGCGCACGCAGGAGAGGATTGCCATGACCGCAACCGATGCGACCTTCTATGCCGACGGGGTTCGGCTGGCCGGAACCTTCACGACCGGTGAGGGCAATGGGCCACGTCCGGCGATCATCTGCGTGCACGGATATACGGGGCGCAAGGAAACCTACATGCCGCCGTTTGTGCGCGACCTGACGGCGGCGGGATTTCACACGCTGGATTTCTACTGCCGGGGCTTCGGCGACAGCGAGGGTGCGCCGCGCCGCGTCGATCCCGAGGAGCAGATGCGCGACATTCTGGCTGCGCGGTACTGGCTGGCCGCGCGGAGCGACGTTGATGCCGACCGGATCGCCATCATGGGCCTCAGCCATGGCGGTGGAGCCTCCATCAAAGCCGCTGCCATCGAGCCGCGCTTTGCCGCCATTGCCACGGTCGGCGCGCCGGGCAACGGTGAGCGCTGGCAGCGCTCCAAGCGCACGGCCGACGAATGGGCGGCGCTGCAGGACGAGCTGGCGGAGGATCGCGTGCAACGCGCGCTGACCGGCCAGTCGAAACAACTCCCCTATCAGGAACTTTCACCGCCGGGCCCCGCCGAACGTGAGGCCTTTCGCACCATGTACCGGACCGAGGATGCCTATCCTGAAGGCTACCCGCTGGAGAACATCGACCTTGCCTGCGGCTTCCGGGCCGAGGACTGGGTGGACCGGATCGCGCCGCGCCCGCTGCTGCTGATCCACGGGGAGAAGGATACCATGGTCCGGCTGGAGGAGGCCGAGAGCCTGTTCGCGAAGGCGGGCGAGCCGAAGGAACTGCACATTGTGCCCGGTATCAACCACGCGGAGGTCTATGAGCCGCGTAACCCCGAGGTCTATGCGGGCGTGATTGCCAAACTTCTGGAGTTCTACCGTGCGAACCTGGGCTAGCGCGTTCGCGGTCGTGACCCTGCTGCACACGGCAGCGGTGGCCGACGATGTTCCCGTCGATGTGGAGCTGGTGCTGGCGGTCGATGTGTCGGCCTCCATCGACGGTGGAGAGGTGAACCTCCAGCGCGCCGGCTATGTCGCGGCGCTGACCGACCCGCGCGCCATTGAGGCAATGACCTCGGGCCCGCTGGGCCGCGTGGCCGTGACCTATGTGGAATGGTCCGAGACGGCGCAGGTGACCGTGCCGTGGACGGTGATCGGCGGGGCAGAAGATGCGCGCCGGTTCGCGGCGGCGATCCAGGCCTTTCCGATCCCGCGCGGCGGGCTGACCTCAATCGTGACGGCGCTCGATTTCTCCGCACCGCTGTTCGAGGCCAACGGCATGGAGGGCACGCGGCAGGTGATCGACATCTCGGCGGACGGACGCGATTCCAAGGGGCTGGAGAACATCGTCGCGGCGGCGCGTGACCGGGTGCTGTCGCGGGGAATTGTCATCAACGGGCTGGTCATCAACCCGCAGCAGGAACAGAGCGAGGTGGAGGGCGTGAAGTACGACCTCGAGGGCTATTTCCACGAAGTGGTGATCGGCGGACCGGGGGCGTTCACCGTCGTCACCCAGTCGCCGGAAGATTTCCCGAGCACGGTGGTCAACAAGCTGGTCCTGGAGGTCGCGGGCGTCCCGGTCCCCGGCGCACAGTCTGCCGCAAGATAGCCGCTTCCGGTTTTGTGTCCGGATGTGATAACCAACCGGCATTCGATGCCCGCCGGTCGGCGGGCAGGACTACATAAAATTCTCCAGGGGAACTCGAGACTGTGTCTAACGAAATTCGCGATTGCATCGCGCCGGATCGCAATCCGCGCAAGCCGAACATCACGCTGCCGAAAGGCTCCATCGACACCCATGTACATGTCTTCTACGACAAGTACCCGCTGTCGCCGGATCGCGGCTACAACCCGCCCCAGTCCACGCTGGAAGACCTGAAACACCTGCATGTCCAGCTCGGTATCGACCGGGTGGTGTTCACCCAGCCGTCGGTCTATGGCACGGACAACTCCGCCATTCTCGACGGCATGAACGCGCTGAACGCGGAAACCCCGGACCGCGCGCGCGGCGTCTGCGCCATCGAGCTCGACGCGACCGAAGATGATCTGGCGGCCCTTCATGCGCAGGGCATTCGCGGTGTCCGCCTGAACACCGACAACAAGGGCGGCATGCCCATGAGCTTCGACGAGCTGCCGGATCTTGAGGCCAAGATCCGTCCGTTCAACTGGCACATCGAGTGGCTGTTTCCGGGCAAGGACATCGTGTCCCTGATGCCGTATTTCGAGAAGATGACCACGCCGATGTCGATCGGCCATTTCGCCTACCAGCCGGCCACGGCGGGCATCGAGGCCGAGGGCTTCCAGGCACTGCTCAAGCTCGTGCGTGACGGCAACACCTGGGTGAAGATCTCGGGTGCCAACCGCGTCAGCGCGACCGACCTGCCGCCATACGACGACTGCCAGCCCATGGCGCGTGCGCTGATCGAGGCCAACCCCGACCGCATCATGTGGGGCACGGACTGGCCGCACCCGAACAAGTACGAGGTCAACCCGAACGATGCCGACCCGGTCGAGGCCTTCGGCCAGTGGGTGCCGGACGAGGCCATGCGCAAGAAGATCATGGTGGACAACTCGGAGAAGTTCTACGAGTTCGACAAGCCGCTCTGATCTGCGCAGACAGATAAGTGTTATGGAAAGGGCCGGTCCTGCGGGACCGGCCCTTATCGTTTTCGGCGCTATGTTTTGACGCCTGGCGCGGCGCTATTTGCCGCCGTGCATGTGCTGGCCTTCGCTGTCTTTACCGCCATGGCTCCCGCCATGAGAGCCTCCGTGGCTGCCGCCCATCATCGGCATCTTGGTTCCGGCCTTCATCACCGTGACCTCGACTGTACGGGTGCCGCCATTCTGGAATGTCAGTTCGAGCGGAAAGGTCTCACCCTCGCTGAGCGGTCCCTTCAGGCCGAAGAACATGACATGCAGCCCGCCCGGTTTGAGTTCGGCCTCGCCACCGGCGGGAATGTCGATGGCCTCGACCTGGCGCATTTTCATCACGCCGTCTTCCATGCGGTGTGTGTGGAGTTCCACGCGCTCGGCCCGGCCGGTCGATGCGGACACCAGGCGCTCGGGCGATGTACCGGCGTTGTGAATGACCATGAACGCCGCGCCGTTCGGCGCGTTGGAGGCGGTCGCACGCGACCAGGGATGTTCCACCGTGATGTCGTCAGCGGCGGCGATGTGGATGGTGGGTGCGCCCAGTTCCGCGGACAGGGCGAGGGCCAGGATAAGAAGAGGTTTGCGGATCATATGATTGGTTCCCTGACCGGCCCGTCGGCGTCGCCGTCCGGGTTCCGGTCGTCGTCTGATTGAAATGCCGCGCTGTCCGGACGGAATCCGGAATGGTGCGGATGTTTGGGGCATCAGACCGGAAGCGGGGGTGCGCGCGGATGTGCGCTCGAGGCCGCTTCACCCGGGCCGGGATCGTGCGTTTCGGGAATATCCAGTTCGGCGCGGGTTGCGATCCCGGCGGGACCAACCTCATGCGGCTCCGGTGAAACGGAGGCGCCTGCCAGCTTGCCGAAGGCGCAGACGGGACATTCCCAGCCTGCGTTGGCGGTCGGGTGCGAATTGTCCCCGTCCGTTGTGAGGCTTGCGGTCGGAACGGAGACGGCGCCGAACGGGGTGCACAGGATTGTCTGGTCGCCGAGCCCGGCAGCATTTGCGGCCATGCGGACGCTGTGTCCGGAGCCGATGAGCGCATTGAACAGAAGGCAGGCGATCCCGATCACGGCGGCGGTGCGGGTCCACTCGCGCCGCTGCGATGTTCTTGTCCTGCTGTTCTGGCCGTTGGTGGCGCTCATCTCTGTGCCGGACCGGACTGTGCGTTGTGGGCGGTAATATGCCAGCTATCGAGGCGGACTGGTTGCGACATAGTGTCGGCTTTGCCATGCGCCTTGCGTGCTTGCGCGTTTCGCGCGGACGCGGCTTTCGCTTACACTCGTTTCAGGATTTCAGGTGAACCCGGACGCAAGAGCCGGGGCGAAGGGAATGTGGGAGGCACACAACATGGACCATCACGTCACCGCACGGTTCGGCAGCGATGAAGAGACGTTGCGCAGCGAGGATTATCCGCTCCTGACGGGGGCGGGCCGCTTCGTCGATGACATCTCGGTGCCCGGCCAGGCCCATGGCGTGTTTGTCCGCTCGCCCGTCGCCCATGGTGTGATCCGGGGCGTCGATACTTCGGCGGCGCTGGCGATGCCCGGCGTGATCGCGGTGCTGACCGGCAAGGACGCGAAGGACGCGGGCCTGGGCGATATCCCGCCGGTGATTTCCTTCCCCGGCCGCGACGGCATGACGATGGCCTCCGCGCCGAAGCCGGTGCTGGCCTATGAGAAGGTCCGTCACGCAGGCGAGGCGGTGGCGCTGGTGGTCGCCGAGACGGCGGCCCAGGCGGCGGACGCCGCCGAGGCGGTGGAACTGGACATCGACGTGCTGCCCGCCGTGCCGAATGTGGCCGACGCACTGGCCGACGGCGCGCCGCAACTCTGGGATACCGCGCCCGGCAACCTCGCCTTCGACTGGACCGACGGCGACAAGGCGGCGCTCGACGCGGCGTTTTCGGCGGCGGCCCATGTCTCCAGGGTCGAACTGTTCGACAACCGTCTCGCGCCGGTCTCCATGGAGCCGCGCGGGGGCATCGGCGAATGGGACGAGGCCGAGGGGCGCTACACGGTGACCGCCGCGACCCAGGGCGTGGGCCTCGTCAGCAAGGTCTTCGCCGGGCAGGTCTTCGGCGTGGAGCCCGAGAAGGTGCGCGTCATCACCCATGATGTGGGCGGCGGCTTCGGTATGAAGGCGCATCCCTATCCGGAATATGCCGCGGTGATGTTCGCCGCACGCCAGGTGGGCCGGCCCGTCAAGTGGCGCAACACGCGTCTGGAAAGCTTCCTGTGCGACACGGCGGGCCGCGACACCCTGATCTCCGCCGAGATGGCCTTCGACGCGGATGGCAAGATCCTCGGGTTCCGGGTGAAGAATGATGTGGGCATGGGCGCCTATCTCACGACATTTTCGGCTGTGTTCTCGACAAACAACACCAAGAACTGCCTGTCGAGCGTCTATGCAATCCCGGCGATCGGCATCGATGTGCGTATGGTGCTGACCAATGCCGCACCGCTGGGGCCCTATCGGGGCGCCGGGCGGCCGGAGGCGATTATTGCCATCGAGCAGCTGCTCGACACGGCGTCGAAGGAAATGGGCATCGACCGGGTGGAAATCCGGCGTCGGAACATGATCCCGCCCGCCGCCATGCCCTACGCCACGGTGAACGGGCCGATCTACGATTCCGGCGAATTCGAGACCGCCATGGACAAGGCGCTCAGGCTCGCCGACTGGGACGGGTTCGCGGCACGGCGGGCACAGTCTGAAGCGAACGGAAAGTTGCGCGGCATCGGCATCGGCTGTTTCCTGGAGGTCGCGGGCGGCATCCTGGAGGAGACGGCGGATCTGCGCTTTGAGGGCGATGGAGCGGTCACGGTTCGCCTCGGCGTGCAGGCGATGGGCCAGAGCCACCTGTCCACCTACACGCGCCTGATCGGCAGCCGTCTGGGTGTGCCGCCGTCAAAGGTGCGCCTGATCGAGGGCGACAGTCTGGAAGCCCCGCCGGGAACCCCGTCGGTCGCCTCACGCTCGATGATGATGGCGGGCAGCGCTATGGCGGTGTCGTGCGATACGGCCATCGAGAAGGGCAAGGCGCTGGCCGGGCATGTGCTGGAGGCGTCCGCCAGCGATATCGAGTTCGACAACGGCACCTTCCGGATCGCGGGGACCGACCGTCAGATCGGGATCATCGACCTGGCCGACCAGGCCGCGACCATGGACCTGCCGGAGGAACTGGCCGGCGGCATGGACGCCTACGAAAAATTCGAGTCGCCCCAGATGACCTTCCCGAACGGGACCCATATCTGTGAGGTCGAGGTCGATCCCGAAACCGGCAAGATTGACGTGGTCGGCTACGCCGCCGTTGACGACGTCGGCAATGTCTTCGACGAGATGGTCGTCGAGGGCCAGATTCATGGCGGGGTTGCGCAGGGGCTCGGCCAGGTGCTGGGCGAGTGGGTTGTCTATGACGACGACGGCCAACTCGTGACCGGCTCCTTCATGGACTACATGATGCCGCGCGCCGACGACCTGCCGTCGCTGGCTGTGGGCCATCACGGCGTGCCGGCCACCACCAATCCGCTGGGCGCGAAGGGCGCGGGCGAATCCGGCGTGGCCGGATCGCTGCCGTCGGGAATGGCGGCCGTGCTTGACGCGCTGGCGAGCGCCGGGGCGGGGCGGATCGATCTGCCGATGACGCCTGCGCGTGTCTGGGCGGCGCTGAACGCGGCGGGGTGAGGCTTGCCGGCCCTTACTGCTTGGCCGGCGGCAGCGGCGGGTTGAGAGCCTGCATCGCCGTATAGGCGGCCGTGAAACCGCTCAGCGACATCTTCAGGTTCACAGGGGTCGTCGGCGCCGAAACGGCCACGATGCCGACGGTCGCGCTGGAGCCCTTCTTCATGGCCTCGATCTCGTCCGCCGTGATCCCGGCGCGGACGATGCAGCCGCTCTCGTCGCACCAGGCAAATGGGTAGCGCTTACCCTGCTGGCTATCGACCTGGAAGCGAAGCTGTGCCTGCAGCAGCGTCATCAGCGGCGTCACGAAGGCTGCGCCTGCGGCAGCGGGAACATCCGCCGGCACCGCGAAGATGTTGATCTCCGCTGTCGGTGTCCCGTTCGAGTCCTTGAGCTGTTGGTACATCTGGCAGCGCTCCTGTCCGTCACTGCGCTTGAGGCAGCGGATCTGCCACGCGCCGTGGGTCTCCTTGACATAACTGCTGCCAGTCGTGTCCTGGGCGGACGCGGCGGAGGGAGCGAGCAGGGCGAAAGCCGCCAGGGCGGCGCTGATAAGTGTGGTGCGTGTTTTCATGGGGCCTAGCATAGACATCGCGATATGATGCGCCAACGGGGACGTCGGCGAACAGTTCGGCGCATATCGCACGGGGAGGCGTCAAAATTATGGCGGACAAGGAACTTCAGGACACAATTCAGCTGCGCTACCCGCGCCTGCTGACGGCAGGTGTGGATTACAACGATGCGCAGACGGTTCTGCGACAGGTGACGCGCATGGACCAGTGGCCGGGCGTGTGGGAAGGGCTTGCCGACCTGCATGAAGGCCTGGGTGCAGCGGCACTGGATGCCGGCCACACACTGACAGCGGGCGAGGCCTACCAGCGTGCGGCGCTCTATCATCATATCGGCCAGTCGGTCTATTTCGCCGATCCGGCGGAGAAGGCGCGGATGCAGGGCCGCCAGCGCGCGGCCTATGCCAAGGCGGCGCCGCATCTGGTGTTTCCGGCGCGGATCATCGACATCCCCTATGACGGGGACAGCTTCCCGGCGAACCTGCGCCTGCCGGACGGCGACGGGCCGTTCCCATGTGTGCTGCTGACCTGCGGGGCGGATTCGACCAAGGAAGAGTTCCACACGCTGGAAAACGAATTCCTGCGCCGGGGTGTGGCGACCTGCGCCTATGACGGGCCGGGCCAGAGCCTGACCTGGACCAAGTGGCGGCTCCGGCCGGACTGGCATGTGCCGGTGGCGGCGGTCGTCGATGCGCTCGAGGCGCTGACCGATATCGATTCGGGCCGGATCGGCATCTGGGGGCGCAGCTATGGCGGGTATGCCGCGCCGCGCGCGGCGGCGGGTGAATCGCGTCTCGCCGCATGTATTTCCATCGGTGGCTTCTACCGCCTGTCGGACATCTGGGACCGCTGCCCGGCCGCCGTCCATGAGACGCTGGCCTTCGGGTTCGGTGACGATTCGATCGCTGCCGCCGGGAAGACGGCCGAGCAGTATTCGCTCGAAGGCGTGCTGGGCAATATCTCCTGCCCGCTGCTGATCGTGCACAGCGGACAGGACAGGGTCTGCCCCGTCGAGGAATCCCAGCGCATGATCGACGAGGCCGGTGACGATGCCGAACTTGTCGTCTTCCCGGAGGGCAACCACGTCTGCGACAACATTCCCTACAAGGCCCGCCCGGTCATGGCGGACTGGATGGCAGAGAAGCTATCGGCATAGGCGGGCTGCCCGGTGCGTCCGGCGGCCTACGGAAAATTGATCGTCCATTGTGGCTCAAACTGGAAAATGACCCTGTTTGATGTTAGAATTGGCGTAATTCCACATTTTCTGTGCGTGTTTTCGTCATTCCACGACGTTCAAGGGAGGGCCTGATATGTCGCAGCCGCAGCAGCCCGTTTACAACAATTCTCGCTTCCGCGTGGTCGATTACAACTTCGATACCTTTGTCGGGCCGCAGGCCGGCGATCCGTATATCGACGCCACACTGTACGACCTCGAGACGCGCGAAGAGGTCAAACTGTCCGATTTTGCGGGCAAATGGGTTGTTATCGAGACCGGCTCGTCCACCTGTTCGATGTACACCAAGAACATCAAGGTCTGGAAAGATGTCATCCCGAACCATCCGGATGTCGAATGGCTCATGGTCTATGTGCGTGAGGCTCATCCGGGCGAGCGCCTCGGCCCGCACCAGTCGATGGAGGAAAAGTTCAAGGCCGCGAAGCTGGTGGCGCCGCGCTACAAGGAATTTCGCCGTGTACTGGTGGACAATCTTGCCGGTGATTTCCACAGGGCCTACGGCGCGATGCCGAACGTCGTCTATATCGTCCGGCCGGACGGGACGATCCACTACCGCTGCAACTGGGCTGCACCGCACCTGATCGAGGCAGCGCTCAGCGACCGGGAGAACTATCACCGTGTCGAGAACGCGCCGACCAAGGAGTTGCGGGCTTCGCGCGCGGTTTTGCACATGGTCCGCACAATGTGGACTGGTGGCGTGGTCGCGCTCTACGACTTCTTCAAGAACACGCCGTTGACCGTGGCCAAGCACATCCAGGTGGATTCCTACTATGAAAAGCATGGCCGGTTCCGGAACCAGCCGCTGACGCAGGAGGAAATCCAGGCACGTATCGCCGCGGGTGAGGGCGGGGCCGAAGAACCTGCTGCGCCGAAGCAGGCGGCGGAGTAGCCAGACGCGTACACGCGACGTATTGAAGAACGGTTCCGTCGGCCGTCCGCTCCGTGCGGGCGGCCGATGCCGTTTGCAAGCAGGGTCTGAAACGTGAGTGCGCTGTCCTTGTCGGTTCGATTTGCCGCTTTCTATGGCGCGGTGTTTTTCGTTGTCGGCGTGCTGCTTCCCTTCTGGCCCATCTGGTTGCAGAGCCGGGGTCTGTCGCCGGGACAGATCGGTGTCGTACTCGCGGTCGGCCCGTGGCTGCGCATCCTGATCGATCCCGTGGTCACCAGCGTGGCCGACCGTGGCGGGCAGGGCCGCCGGATCATCGTCGTCGCGGCCGGGTTCAGCGTGCTTGCTTTCGCGGGGTTCGGCCTGGCAGGCAGCTTCTGGGCGATCCTGCTTATCATGTTTGTGTATGCGCCCGCCTTCCACGTTCTGATTCCGCTGGGCGATGCCCAGACCATGGCCGCCGTGCGTCGGCACGGCCTCGACTACGGGCGAATTCGCCTTTGGGGGTCGTTGGCTTTCATTGCCGCCGCGCTCGGCGTGGGCGAATTGCTGACGGGGCGAGACCCGGATCTGATCTGGCTGGTGGCGCTGGTCTCGCTCGGTGCGGTTTTCGCGACGACGCTCGCCTTGCGCGAACAGAGCGCCATACGCGGCCATGCGCGCTGGCCGGATATCCTGCGTTACCTGCGCACGCGCAGCTTCCTTGTCTTCATCCTGGCGGCAAGCCTCGTGCAGGCAAGCCACGCCGTTCTCAACGGCTTCTCGGGCATCCACTGGAAGGCGGCGGGCTACTCGGAATTCGCCGTCGGTCTGCTCTGGGGTGGCGGGGTGCTGGCGGAAGTGCTGCTGTTCTCGATGAGCGGCGCGGTGGTGGCCCGCCTGGGCGCGCGACGCCTGCTCCTGATCGGTGCGGGCACGGCATTGGTCCGCTGGATCATCCTGGCGCAGACGACCGATCTGTCCTGGCTGGTTGTTGCGCAGGTGATGCACGGCATCACTTTCGGCGCCACCTACCTGGCGACCATGCACTACATCTCCGACACCGCACCGGAAGGTATGAAGACAACAGCTCAGGGTGCGTACGCTTCCATCACCGGGGTGGTGATGGGGCTGGCGCTGATTGCCTCGGGCGATCTCTACGGCAGCTTCGGAGGTGGCGCGTTTCTCGCGATGGCGGTGGTGGCCGCGGTGGCGCTGGTGCTTGCGATTGTCAGTCCGCGCCCAGACCTGCCTGTCCGCGAATAGAAAACGGCGGCCCCTTCCGGGGCCGCCGTGATTTGTGTTCGTTGTCTATCCGCTACTTGGATTTGCGGTTCTTCGGGATCACCGGCATCAGCAGGTAGGACGGTGTCTTCGGTCCCGTATGGATCGTCGTTTTCCCGCCGAAGATCTCCTTCGGCCGGTCGGTCGGGTGATCGTGCAGGAACGGACCCGAGCCGCGCGACGGCACATAGGCCTCGACCGACTTGCCCGGCCGGTCGAAGTCCTGGCCCGCGATGTTGATCGAGATCTGGAAGCCCTTGGGCAGCACGATGCACTGCGGCCAGATTTCCACATCCACCTCATAGACCTCGCCCGGAATCATGGGCTGCTTGTCGTCATGGGTGTGGTAGGGGCGCCATTCCTCGCTCTTTTCCTCGTCCAGCTTGCGGTGCGACACGCGCAGCCAGCCCTGTGCGAGCGGCGTCTTGGGATCGACAGTGCCCTGGAAGAACACCTCCCGGCCCTTGTCGGACCAGCCCTGCACCGTGACGAACAGGTCGCAATCCGACGTCGAGGACGAGACGAACAGCTTGGCCGCCATCGGCCCGGTGAACTCCGTCTCGGATTTCAGCGGTGGCGACTTCAGCGTGATGCCGCGCGTCAGCGCCCTGAACTCCTTCTTGCGGTTCACCTTGGGCTTCGCGGTGTCGATCTTCCCCTTGCCGCCGGTATCCAGATAGTACTTCGTCCACTTGGTGCCCTTAAGCGGCCAGGAACTTTCCTTGCGCAGTTCCACCTCGTCGGTGAAGGGGCGGCGCAGGTTCACCCAGACGCGCGGTTCCTTGTTCCAGCCGTTCTTCTCGCCTTTCAGGTAGTAGTCGAAGAAGCGCTTCTGCAGCTCCATGCCGTATTCGAGATAGAACCACTCCTCGTGGCGGCCCGGATGGCCTTCCAGCCATTTCTCTTTCGATGCGGCCTGGGTAAAGGCCTCGAAATTGCCGCGCGGGTGCAGGCCGAACCCGGCCCAGCTTGCCGGTGACAGGAACGGCACCGTGACCTTCGACCAATCGGGCGAACGTGACTGGTACCAGTCGTCGTCCATTTCACGTACGCGGAAGTTTTCCAGCGTGTCGGCACGGTTTTCGACGAGTTCGCGAGAGCTCAGCTTTTCCGGACCGGTGGCGCTTTCGCCCATCCAGTGGTCCTTCGGACCCTTGGCGTTGCCGTGCTGGACGGCCTCGACCTGGCGCGGATACCAGATTTCCATGAACTTGTTGGACAGGATGCCGCCGTGTCGTGCCCAGTCGCGGTAGTGGTCCGCGGCACCTTCCCAGGGAATGATCGCCGAGAGGTGTTTCGGCTGCAGGGCCGCGACCTGCCACTGGTTGATGGCGTAGTAGGACACGCCGTTCAGGCCGACCTTGCCGTTCGACCATTTCTGCTGGCCGGCCCATTCGATGGCGTTGGCGAAGTCCTGAGTCTCGCGCGGCGAGAAAATATCGAGATAGCCGGGCGAGCGGCCTGCGCCGCGCGAGTCCAGGCGCACGCAGGCATAGCCCCAGGGCACCCAGATTTCCGGATCGACGGTCTCCCAGGTCAGCCAGCGGTGCTGCGAGCCGGACAGCACGTCCGGATGCATGGCCACCAGGGAATCCCAAAGGGGCTTGTAGTGCTCCTGGTACTTCACACCCTTGCCGTATGGGCCGCCGGCCATGACGACCGGAACTTTCTTGTTGGTGTCGGGACGATAGACGTCGGCCCGCAGGACCACGCCGTCATCCATCTTGATGGGCAAATCGCGTTCGATGATCACGTTGTGTCTCTCCCTTGGCACGGCCTTATTGTCTGGCCGGATTGGACTGCCGTTGCGGAACCATCCCGATTGCCACGGCTGATTTCACTATAGGAAACTTTCGGGCGGTCTCAACACCGCTCTTCAGACGAGAGCCTGGCGTTAGTGATTCCCTAAAGGGTGTCATTGGATGATTCCCGTTTGAGGGCACGCCACACTTTCCGGGGAAACTTGGAATGAACCCAGTAGCCGGATCGGATTTGCATTCCTTCCACGGTCCTCCGGATCGCATGGAAATACAGCGTGAGCTGATCTCCCAGCTTTACCGGTCGGCGCTGCTGACGCTTGCGTCGAGCTTCGGCGCGGCGTGCCTGCTGTCCTATGTTCTGTGGGTGTCGGCTGAACCGGAAGGCCTTTGGGCCTGGTACGCCGTTGTGGTGCTGGTCACCCTGTTGCGCTTCGTACATGTGCGCCGGGTTCTTGCGCGAGGCGTGTCCGTGGCGAGTGCGCGCGAGGATGAGCGCCTGTTCGCGATCGGGTCGCTGGCGGCCGGCGTGATTTGGGGCTGCTCGATCGTCCAATCGGTGCAACTGGCTCCGGCGACGGAGCTGCTCGTCGTACCGTGCGTGATGGCGGCACTCAGCACCTCAGCTATTGTCAGCTACACGAGAAGCCTGCGCTCCTTCGCCGGTTTCGTGATCCCCTCAATGACGCCCTATGCGGTGCGACTCATCTGGCCCGACGGCGTGTTCGAGCCGATGATGGCGGGCTTCATGGTGTTCTGGAGCGTGCTGCTTTGGGTCGCGGCTCGGCATCTGAACCGCGGGCACCGGAACCGCATTGAACTTGCGCTCAACAACGCGCAGCTGATCGAAATCCTCACCTCGGCGCGTGACCGGGCGGAGAGCGCAAGCCTTGCGAAGACGCGTTTCCTCGCGAATATGAGCCACGAACTGCGCACGCCCCTGAACGCGATCCTGGGTTATGCCCAGATGATGGACGAGCGCATTCTGGGACCCCAGGACTTCGGCAAGTATGGGGACTATCCGTCAATCGTTGTTCGGAGCGGCAAGCATTTGCTCCAGATTGTTGACCGGATACTCGATGTTTCAAAACTCGAGGCTGGTGCGGTCGATCTTTCGGAAGACCTGATTGATGTAGAGAACCTCATCGAAGGTGCCATCAAGTT
>Ga0255778_10000595_pt1 | contig 33008 bp, 44 predicted proteins | sample 071ome_31_FD_179976 | JGI IMG/M metagenome (GOLD analysis project Ga0255778, IMG submission 179976) | Coastal salt marsh microbial communities from the Groves Creek Marsh, Skidaway Island, Georgia - 071405CT metaG (version 2) | ecosystem: Environmental > Aquatic > Marine > Intertidal zone >...
GTTTGCAGATATCGTATTTACGATGCAGCCCGCTGAAGAAGGCAAAGTAGGTCTTGAATTCGTTAATGAAATCAAAGGAGGAAACGTTCCAAAAGAATACATTCCTTCTATCGAAAAAGGATTCAAAGAAGCCATGCACAACGGACCACTCGCTGGTTTCGAAGTAGATGCAATGAAAGTCACGCTCAAGGATGGATCTTTCCACCCTGTGGATTCGGACTCACTATCGTTTGAGTTGGCAGCAAAACTTGGTTTCAAAGAAGCCGCTCGCGCTGCCCGTGCAGTAATTATGGAACCCATCATGAAACTGGAAGTATTGACACCAGAAGAAAACATGGGTGACATTGTAGGTGACCTCAACCGTCGTCGTGGACAAGTAAACTCTATGGACGATCGTGCCGGTTCAAAAGTAGTAAAGGCAGAGGTGCCTCTTTCAGAAATGTTTGGATACGTAACCGCACTCCGAACACTGTCTTCAGGTCGCGCTACCTCAACTATGGAATTTTCACACTATGCTGAAACCCCTTCTAATATCTCGGAAGCGGTTATCGCTGAAGTAAATGGTAAAAAAGCTTAATCCAATACGATGAGTCAAAAAATCAGAATAAAATTAAAATCTTACGATTATAACTTGGTAGACAAGTCTGCCGATAAAATCGTAAAAACGGTCAAAACAACTGGAGCGGTAGTAACGGGTCCAATCCCATTGCCAACCCACAAAAAAATATTCACCGTCTTACGTTCTCCACACGTAAACAAAAAGTCTCGTGAACAATTCAAACTATGTTCTTACAAAAGACTTTTGGATATCTACAGTTCGTCTTCAAAAACCATCGACGCGTTAATGAAACTCGAACTGCCAAGTGGAGTAGAAGTAGAAATTAAAGTATAATTATTAAACAAAAATCATGTCTGGGTTAATTGGAAAAAAAATCGGAATGACTAGCTTGTATGACGATAAAGGAAAAAACATTCCTTGTACCGTCATCGAAGCAGGTCCTTGCGTAGTTACCCAAGTCAGAACCAAAGAGGTTGATGGCTATGAAGCACTTCAACTTGGTTTCGATGACAAAGCGGACAAAAAAGCCAGTAAGGCCGAACAAGGGCATTTTGCCAAAGCCAAAACTGCTGCCAAACGTAAGCTCGTCGAATTCCAAGATTTTGAACAAACATACCAGCTTGGGGACACAATCACCGTATCACATTTTATCGAAGGAGAATTCGTAGATGTATCCGGTATTAGTAAAGGAAAAGGATTTCAAGGAGTAGTAAAACGTCACGGTTTTGGTGGAGTAGGACAATCTACTCACGGCCAACACAACCGTCTTCGTGCTCCTGGATCTATTGGTGCTGCATCTTACCCAGCCCGCGTTTTCAAAGGAATGCGCATGGCCGGTCAAACAGGTGCCCAAAAAGTAAAAGTTGAAAACCTGCGCGTTATAAAAGTAATTCCTGAAAAGAATCTACTTGTGGTCAAAGGCTGCGTGCCCGGCCATAAAAACGCCTATGTAATCGTTCAGAAATAATGGAAGTAGCAGTACTAGATCGTACCGGTAAAGACACCGGAAGAAAAGCCAAACTTTCGAAAGAAATATTTGGTATCGAGCCCAATACGCACGCCATCTATTTGGACGTGAAACAACATCTGGCTAACAAACGTCAAGGAACGCACAAGTCCAAAGAACGTGCAGAAATTGCCGGAAGTACAAGAAAAATCAAAAAACAAAAAGGGACAGGTACCGCCCGTGCAGGAAGTATCAAAAACCCATTGTTTAAAGGAGGAGGACGTGTATTTGGTCCAGAACCCCGCGATTATAGCCAAAAAGTAAACAAAAAGGTAAAACGTCTCGCGCGTAAATCTGCCTTGAGCATCAAAGCCAAAGACAAGGCCATTATGGTCTTAGAAGACTTTCAACTCGAGCAGCCCAAAACCGCCGACTACCTAGCCTTACTTAACGCTTTAGGACTGGCCGACAAAAAAACGGTCTATGTCTTGGGCGAAGCAAATAAAAATGTATATTTGTCGTCGCGCAATTTAGCACATGCTGAAGTCATAACTGACTCAGAATTAAACACTTACAAGATAACAAATGCCTCAAACATCATCTTGTCTGAAAGTGCTATTGCTCGATTAGAATCGATTTTGAAATAAAGTAAACACAATGAGCATTTTAATTAAACCAGTGATTACCGAAAAAGCAACCACGGCAAGTGAGCTTGACAACCGGTATACTTTCTTGGTCGACACAAAGGCCAATAAAGTTGAAATCAAAAAGGCTGTAGAAGCCGCTTATGGTGTTACTGTTCAAAAAATACGTACGCTCAATTATGGTCCCGACCGTAAAGTACGTTACACCAAAACAGGAATTCAAAGAGGTAAAACCAACGCAACCAAAAAAGCCATTGTGCAAGTTGCAGAAGGCGATACCATTGATTTTTATAATAATCTATAACAGCGTCAAATGTCAGTTAGAAAATTAAAACCGATAACACCCGCGCAGCGTTTTAGAGTAGTAAATGGATTTGACGCCCTTACTACTGATAAGCCGGAGAAGAGCTTGCTCGAACCGAAAAAGCGAAGTGGTGGTCGTAACAACAAAGGAAAAATGACCGTTCGCCACCGTGGTGGAGGTCACAAAAAGAAATATCGTATTATCGACTTCAAACGCAACAAATTTGATGTTGTCGCCGAAGTCAAATCAATCGAATACGATCCTAACCGCTCTGCTTTTATTGCACTGCTCGAATATACCGATGGCGAAAAGCGATACATCATTGCTCCCAACGGTCTTCAAGTAGGTCAAAAAGTACAGTCTGGAGAACAAGCTGCACCTGAACTAGGAAATGCGATGCCTTTGGCAAACATTCCACTTGGTACAATCATTTCTTGTATAGAACTACGACCAGGAGCAGGAGCCAACATCGCACGAAGTGCTGGTGCTTTTGCACAACTCATGGCGCGCGATGGTAACTTTGCAACCGTAAAGCTACCTTCTGGTGAAACCCGCATGATCCAAGTTACCTGTATGGCAGCCATTGGAGCGGTATCTAACTCCGATCACCAATTACTAGTATCTGGTAAAGCAGGTAGATCCCGTTGGTTAGGCCGTCGTCCACGAACAAGACCAGTAGCCATGAACCCTGTCGATCACCCCATGGGTGGTGGAGAAGGACGCGCTTCTGGAGGACATCCGAGATCACGCAATGGAATTCCTGCTAAAGGATACCGTACGCGTTCGAAGACCAAGGCGAGTAATAAATTTATTATAGACCGTAGAAAAAAATAAGCAATGGCGCGATCACTAAAAAAAGGACCCTACGTACATCATAGCCTTGAAAAAAAGGTACAACAAAACGTAGAAGAAAATAAAAAGTCAGTAATCAAAACCTGGTCAAGAGCCTCATTGATTACACCCGATTTTGTCGGTCAAACCATCGGAGTACACAACGGCAAACAATTTGTCCCTGTCTATGTTACTGAAAATATGGTTGGACACAAACTCGGTGAATTTTCCCCTACCCGCTCGTTTCGAGGACATGCTGGGGCAAAAAATAAAGGTAAAAAATAAGCACGCTCATGGGAAATCGTAAAAGACAAGCCGCAGAAGCGATCAAGGAAGCTAAGAAAAGTAGTGCCTTTGCCAAGCTTAACAACTGCCCAACATCACCCCGAAAAATGCGATTAGTCGCTGATCAAATTCGTGGTGAAGAGGTAGCCAAAGCCCTAGCACTACTTAAATTTAGCCAAAAAGAAGCCGCACGTAGACTCGAAAAACTTTTGCTTTCAGCCATTGCCAACTGGCAAGCCAAAAACGAAAGCTCAGACATCGAAAAAGCAGCCCTATTTGTTAAAGAAGTCCGCGTAGACGGTGGAAGTATGCTCAAACGCCTACGTCCTGCTCCACAAGGTCGTGCTCACAGAATTCGTAAACGCTCTAACCACGTTACTCTCGTACTTGGAGCCCAAAATGTAGAAAGTTAATATGGGACAAAAAACTAACCCTATAGGCAATCGACTTGGAATCATCAGAGGATGGGATTCTAACTGGTATGGTGGTCGTAACTATGGCGATAAAATTGCCGAAGACGACAAAATAAGAAAGTACATACACGTTCGTCTTGCCAAAGCCAGCGTATCTAATGTTATTATTGAGCGTACACTAAAATTGATAACCATTACGGTTTCTACTGCACGCCCCGGTATCATCATCGGAAAGGCGGGTCAAGAAGTCGATAAGTTAAAAGAAGAGCTCAAAAAGATCACCAACAAAGAAGTACAAATCAATATATACGAAATCAAAAGACCCGAACTCGATGCACAACTTGTTGCCTCAAGTATCGCACGTCAAATTGAAAACCGTATTTCCTACAGACGTGCCATCAAAATGGCAATCGCCGCATCAATGCGTATGAACGCTGAAGGGATCAAAGTACAGATTTCTGGTCGTCTTAACGGAGCCGAAATGGCCCGTTCAGAAACCTACAAAGAAGGTCGTATTCCGCTATCTACTTTTAGAGCAGACATCGACTATGCCTTGGTAGAAGCACATACTACATATGGTCGTTTAGGCGTCAAAGTATGGATAATGAAAGGCGAAGTATACGGTAAACGCGAACTTTCTCCTCTTGTGGGGATGAGCAAGCCTTCTTCCGGAACGAACAACAAAGGCGGAGGACGTCAACGTCGAAGAAAATAATTGTTATAACACGAATCAAAAATGTTACAACCTAAAAAAACAAAATTCCGTAAAGCACAGAAAGGCCGCATGAAAGGACTCTCTCAAAGAGGGCACCAACTTTCTAACGGTATGTTTGGTATTAAAGCTTTGGACTCAGTCTTTATCACTTCACGTCAAATCGAAGCCGCCCGTATTGCAGCAACACGATACATGAAACGTGAAGGTCAGTTGTGGATTAAAATTTTCCCAGACAAACCCATTACCAAAAAACCTCTTGAGGTACGTATGGGTAAAGGAAAAGGAGCTCCCGAATATTTTGTCGCCGTGGTCAAGCCAGGACGTGTAATGTTCGAAATTGCTGGTGTTCCATTAGACATCGCCAAAGAAGCATTACGCCTTGCAGCTCAAAAGTTGCCCGTAAAAACAAAATTCATCACCGCTCGCGATTTTGAAGCATAAACTAAAGGAAGATGAAACAATCAGAAATTACAAATCTATCTATAGAAGATCTTAACGACAAATTGCAGCAAATGCAAAATGAACTTAATGACCTTAAGATGAATCATGCAATCACTCCTTTGGAAAACCCAGCACAGATTCGCACTGTTAGAAGAACCATTGCACGGTTGCTCACCGCAAAGACCGCAAAAGAACAAGAAACAAACTAAGACATGGAAAAACGCAATCTTAGAAAAGAACGTATCGGTATCGTAACCAGTTCCAAAATGGAAAAATCCATCGTGGTATCTGAGGTCAAACGTGTAAAACACCCGATGTACGGAAAGTTTGTCTTAAAGACAAAAAAATATGTTGCTCATGACGAACAAAATCAGTGCAACGAAGGAGATACTGTAAAAATTATGGAAACAAGACCTTTGAGCAAATCCAAATGCTGGCGTCTTGTAGAAATCTTAGAAAGAGCTAAATAACCATGGTACAACAAGAATCACGACTCAAAGTTGCAGACAACACCGGAGCCAAAGAAGTATTGACCATCCGTGTACTTGGAGGTACAGGACGTCGCTACGCTTCTATCGGTGACAAAATCGTTGTTACTGTAAAAGAAGCTTCTCCATCAGGAACAGCCAAAAAAGGACAAGTTTCTACTGCAGTTGTCGTACGTACGACAAAAGAAGTTCGCCGTGCAGACGGATCTTATATCCGTTTTGATGACAACGCTTGTGTGCTACTCGATGCATCAGGCGAAATGCGTGGAACCCGCGTTTTTGGTCCTGTTGCTCGTGAATTGCGCGACAAACAATTCATGAAAATTGTTTCATTAGCACCTGAAGTGCTCTAAACAAGAATTATGAGAAAATTAAAAATAAAAAAGGGAGATAAAGTACAAGTAATTGCAGGTGCTCACAAAGGAGTGTCCGGTTCTGTACTCAAAGTAAATGCTGCCAACAACACCGCTCTTGTAGAAGGCGTCAATTTGGTCAAAAAGCACAACAAACCAAGTGCTCAAAACCCACAGGGAGGCATCATAGAAAAAGAAGCTCCAATCCATATTTCAAACCTTTCATTAGTCACTGCTGATGGTGCGCCAACCCGTGTTGGATACCGTGTTGAGGACGGAGTAAAGGTGCGTTTTGCAAAAAAATCGAATGAAGTCATTTAGTTATGAGCTACCAACCTAGACTAAAACAAGAATATAAAGACCGCATCATGGCCAACCTTAAAGAAGAGTTTGGCTATACCAGCATAATGCAAGTTCCTAAACTTGAGAAAATAGTTCTCAGTAGAGGAGTAGGCGCAGCCGTTGCTGACAAAAAATTAATCGATCATGCGGTAGACGAGCTAACACAAATAACCGGTCAAAAAGCCATATCAACCCTTTCCAAAAAAGACGTTGCTACTTTCAAACTCCGTAAAGGCATGCCTATCGGGGCTAAAGTAACCTTACGTGGTGAGCGTATGTACGAATTTTTAGACCGTTTGGTAACTACTGCACTCCCTCGTGTTCGTGATTTCCAAGGCGTAAAAGCTACTGGCTTTGACGGTCGTGGAAATTATAACCTGGGGATTACAGAACAAATCATTTTTCCTGAAATCGATATTGATAAAGTCAATAAAATCTCAGGTATGGACATCACCTTTGTAACGAGTGCCCATACCGATAAGGAAGCAAAATCATTGTTAAACGAATTGGGCTTACCCTTTAAAAAGAAATAATATGGCCAAAGAATCTATGAAAGCTCGTGAAGTTAAGCGAGCCAAAACAGTAGCAAAATATGCCGAAAAACGCAAAGCGTTAAAGGAAGCTGGTGATTATGATGCCCTTCAGAAACTTCCTCGTAATGCTTCTCCAATCCGTTTGCACAATCGTTGTAAGCTAACTGGACGTCCAAAAGGATACATGCGTCAGTTTGGTATTTCTCGTGTTACGTTTAGAGAAATGGCCAATCAAGGTCTAATCCCAGGAGTCACTAAAGCCAGTTGGTAATTTAAATAAGAACTTATGTACACTGATCCAATTGCAGATTATTTAACACGTATCCGAAATGCCAATCAGGCTGGACACCGTGTTGTTACTATACCCGCATCAAAACTTAAAAAAGAAATCACAAAAATTCTTTTTGATCAAGGGTATATCTTGAGCTACAAATTTGAAGAAACTCCTGCACCACAAGGAAGCATCAAAATTGCACTCAAATACGATAAAATTACCAAAGAACCTGTGATCAAAAAATTACAGCGTATCAGTACCCCCGGTTTGCGTAAATATGCTCCGGCAGACAACCTACCGCGCGTACTCAACGGATTGGGTATTTCTATCGTCTCAACTTCACATGGAGTGATGACTGGGAAACAAGCTGTAAAAGAAAATGTAGGAGGCGAATTGATCTGCTACGTATACTAATAAGAAAAAATAAGAAGTAATGTCAAGAATAGGAAACAGTCCAATAAACATTCCCGCAGGTGTCACTGTTGATATCCAAAAGGACACGATTACCGTAAAAGGTAAATTGGGTGAATTGACACAAAATTATGATGCCGTAACCTTTGAGTTAAACGACAATGTATTGACGGTATCTCGTGCCTCCGATGCCAAAGAACACAAAGCCAAACACGGCCTCTATCGTAGTTTGGTCAACAACATGGTTATCGGTGTCAGCGAAGGTTTTACAAAACAACTCGAACTTGTAGGGGTAGGTTATCGTGCTAGCAACCAAGGGCAACAATTAGATCTTTCACTTGGTTTCTCACACAACATCCTTTTTGATATTGCTCCTGAAGTTCAAGTAGAAGCCATAGCCGAAAAAGGAAAAAACCCTATCGTAAAGCTTACTTCTCATGACAAACAACTTTTGGGATGGGTCGCCGCAAAAATTAGATCCTTCCGCAAACCCGAACCTTACAAAGGAAAAGGGGTCAAGTTTGTAGGTGAACAAATCCGAAGAAAAGCAGGTAAATCAGCATAATAAAATAGAATGGGACTTACTAAATCAGCTCGTAGAGCAAGAATTCACAAGCGCATCCGAGGCACCGTATCAGGTACGGCTCAACGCCCACGCTTGTCTATATTTCGAAGCAACAAAGAGATCTATGCTCAATTGATCGATGATGTACAAGGTGTAACCATCGCCGCCGCATCGTCAAAAGACAAAGATCTTGATATCTCCTCAGCAACCACCAAGATTGAAGTTGCTGCACTTGTTGGCAAAGCAGTTGCTGCAAAAGCCACAAAAGCAGGAGTTTCTGAAGCAACATTTGACCGTGGAGGATACCTCTATCACGGACGTGTAAAATCACTAGCCGATGGGGCTCGTGAAGGAGGACTAAAATTTTAACAACAACAAGCATGTTTCAAGATTATAAAAACGTAGAATTAGTAAAACCTGTCGGTCTCGACCTCAAAGACAGATTGGTAGGTGTACAACGTGTTACTAAAGTAACTAAAGGAGGACGTGCCTTTGGATTTTCAGCAATTGTTGTTGTTGGAGACGAGCAAGGAGTTGTTGGACAAGGCCTTGGTAAATCCAAAGAAGTATCGGAAGCCATCGCAAAGGCGGTAGAAGACGCTAAGAAAAACCTTGTTCGCATACCAATTCAGAACGGTACATTGCCACACGAACAAAAAGGGAAGTTTGGTGGAGCACGTGTGTTCATTAAGCCAGCCTCTGAAGGTACTGGAGTAATTGCCGGAGGTGCAGTACGCGCCGTATTGGAAGCAGTAGGCGTACACAACGTACTTTCTAAGTCGCAAGGTTCTTCAAACCCACACAACGTGGTAAAAGCAACATTTGACGCACTACTCCAGTTGAGAAGCCCTCAACATATTGCGCAACAACGCGGTATTTCTATAGATAAAGTATTTAACGGCTAATCGGTTATCACCATGGCAAAGATTAAAGTAAAACAAGTAAAAAGTAGTATCAAACGCATTCAGTCACAAAAAAGAACCTTAGAAGCTTTGGGCCTCAAGGGAATCGGAAAAGAAGTGACCCACGAAGCTACTCCCAGTATCTTAGGGATGGTCGATAAGGTAAAGCATTTGGTTACAGTAACAAACGTATAATTTTAGGACAATGAGCTTAAATAATTTAACACCGGCAACAGGGTCAACCCACAAAGGCGGAAAGCGCGTAGGTCGCGGAGAAGGATCTGGTAAAGGCGGAACCGCTGCACGTGGTCACAAAGGAGCCAAATCCCGTTCTGGTTATTCAAAGAAAATCGGTTTTGAAGGCGGACAAATGCCCCTTCAAAGACGGGTTCCAAAATTTGGTTTCAAAAACATCAACCGCACCGAATATACTCCTGTTAACATCGATACGCTTCAAGCACTTGTTGACGAAAAGAAAATCAAAAAAGAAGTTTCTTTAGCCACACTTGTAGAATTGCGTTTAGCAGGCAAAAATGATCTTGTCAAAATCTTAGGCCGCGGAAAATTAGATACAGCACTAAAAGTTGAAGCACACAAGTTTTCTGCTGAAGCTCAAAAAGCGATCGAAGCAGCAGGAGGTGAAGTAGTGACCTTGTAATTTATAAGCATGAAGAAATTTATAGACACCTTAATCAATATTTACAACATCCAAGAGTTGCGTGATCGAATTGCAACCACACTTGGTATTTTATTGATCTATCGTCTGGGCGCCCAAATCGTTTTACCAGGGATTGACTCTGTTCAGCTAGCAGCACTTACTTCAAGAGCTGATGGAGGAGGGTTATTAGGTATTCTTAATGCGTTTACAGGTGGTGCTTTTGCCAATGCTTCAATATTTGCATTGGGGATTATGCCATACATCTCTGCATCGATTGTAGTGCAATTAATGGGAATCGCAATTCCCTACCTACAAAAACTTCAAAAAGAAGGTGAAAGTGGTCGTAAACAAATCAACCAAATCACACGTTGGTTGACCATCCTAATCTGTATCGTTCAGGCTCCAGCCTACTTATACGGACTTAGCGCACTTGGCGTGCCAGATAGCGCTTTTATATTGGGAAGAAGTCCTCTGTTTATGATTTCATCCATCATTATCTTAGTCACCGGTACCATTTTTGCCATGTGGCTTGGAGAAAAAATTACGGATAAAGGAATTGGCAATGGTATCTCATTGTTGATTATGGTTGGTATCATCGCAAATTTGCCGCTTTCATTTACCCAAGAAGTCATTTCGCGCGTCAGTGAAAACAATGGTGGATTGATGCTTATCCTTATAGAATTGGTAGTATGGGTGGTCATCATTTTGTTAAGTATTCTTTTGGTAATGGCCGTTAGGCAAATTCCTGTGCAATATGCACGAAGAACAGCCGGTGGGACCAACGAGCGAAACGTATTTGGTTCGCGACAATACATCCCTCTAAAATTAAACGCCTCTGGTGTAATGCCCATTATCTTTGCTCAAGCAATTATGTTTGCTCCTGCTTATATTGGCGGTGCACTTGGCGACTCGGACCTCGGACAATGGATGCAAGCCAGCTTTTCGGATATTTTTGGCTTGTGGTATAACATTTTATTTGCAGTGCTTATTATTATATTCACCTATTTCTACACTGCGATCACGGTCCCTACAAACAAAATGTCAGATGATCTCAAAAGAAGCGGAGGCTTTGTACCCGGAATCCGTCCAGGTAAAGAAACTTCAGACTTCTTGGATACCGTGATGTCACACATCACATTTCCAGGATCATTATTCCTCGCTGCGGTGGCCGTTTTTCCTGCAGTGGTGGTCAAATTAATAGGAATGCAGCAAGGTTGGGCCTTGTTTTATGGCGGAACATCACTACTTATCATGGTAGGGGTTGCCATCGATACGATACAGCAAGTCAACTCGTATCTACTCAACAGACACTATGACGGTCTAATGAAATCTGGTAAAACAAGAAGAGGAACCGCATAATGGCCAAACAAGCTGCAATAGAACAAGAAGGAACAATCATTGAATCATTGTCTAACGCAATGTTTCGAGTAGAGCTAGAAAATGGTCACATCGTTACCGCACATATTTCTGGCAAAATGCGTTTGCATTATATAAAGTTGCTTCCTGGAGACAAAGTAAAACTTGAAATGAGTCCTTACGATTTAACAAAAGCAAGGATCACTTATCGATTTTAATATACAAATAAAATGAAAGTACGCGCATCCTTAAAGAAAAGAAGTCCCGAGTGCAAAATTGTACGTCGTAAAGGACGCCTTTATGTGATTAACAAAAAAAATCCACGATTTAAACAAAGACAAGGATAACTATGGCTAGAATATCAGGAGTAGACATACCTAAACAAAAACGCGGTGTCGTAGCCCTAACCTACATCTTCGGTGTAGGAACCAGTAGAGCAAAACAAATTTTGGCAGAGGCCAAAGTTAGTGAAGATACCAAAGTAGCAGACTGGACTGACGAAGAAACCAGCAACATACGTGAAGCAGTTGGAAAATTTAAGATTGAAGGCGAATTGCGTTCCGAAATCCAACTCAACATCAAACGTTTGATGGACATCGGTTGTTATCGAGGTATCCGTCACCGTGCCGGACTACCACTTAGAGGTCAGCGTACCAAAAACAATTCACGTACCCGTAAAGGAAAACGTAAAACTGTTGCAAACAAAAAGAAAGCAACTAAATAATCATTAGACTATGGCTAAAACCACAACCAAAAAGCGTAAAGTAGTTGTTGAGTCCAATGGAGAAGCACACATCAATGCTTCTTTCAACAACATCATCATATCGCTCACCAATCTAAAAGGAGAAGTCATCGCATGGTCTTCTGCTGGAAAAATGGGCTTTAGAGGTTCTAAGAAAAACACACCCTATGCAGCGCAAACAGCAGCAGAAGATTGTGCAAAAGTAGCCTCCGAAGCAGGATTGCGAAAAGTCCGTGTGTTTGTTAAAGGTCCTGGAAATGGTAGAGAATCTGCCATAAGAACCCTTCACAACAGTGGCATTGAAGTAACCGAAATTATTGACGTTACCCCACTACCACACAACGGATGTAGACCTCCAAAACGCAGAAGAGTATAATTATTTAATAACCGCCTGATTCGAGTCGTTATCGAAGGATAAGACCTTAATTCATAACCTTGAATCACTAAATTTAAAATTATGGCAAGATACACCGGTCCAAAAACAAAAATCTCTAGAAAGTTCGGAGAAGCGATCTTCGGAGATGACAAATCGTTCGAAAAACGAAACTATCCTCCCGGCCAACACGGCAACAACCGTCGTCGCTCAAAAAAATCTGAGTATGCGGTTCAGTTGATGGAGAAACAAAAAGCCAAATATACCTATGGTATACTCGAGCGTCAATTCCGTAATATTTTTGAAAAAGCAAGCCGTAGCAAAGGAGTTACCGGTGAAGTGCTTTTACAACTTTGTGAGTCCCGTTTAGACAATGTTGTTTATCGATTAGGAATTGCACGTTCTCGGAGTGGTGCACGCCAATTGGTCTCGCACCGTCACATCACCGTAAATGGTGAAATCCTCAACATCCCATCGTACACTGTACGTGTCGGCGATGTTATTGGGGTTCGTGAAAAATCAAAATCACTTCAAGTAATCACCCATGCTTTAGACTCTAACGCCGCTGTTTATGAGTGGCTAAGCTGGAACAGTGCTACTTTAGAAGGTACCTACGTCAACGTTCCGGAACGTCTTCAAATTCCGGAAAACATCAAAGAACAACTAATTGTGGAATTATATTCCAAATAATACAACTGAAGAACGCACTATGGCTATATTGAATTTTCAAAAACCAGACAAAGTAATCATGATCGATTCTACAGAATTCGATGGCAAATTCGAATTCCGACCACTAGAACCCGGTTATGGGCTTACAGTGGGTAACGCATTACGACGTGTGTTACTTTCTTCGCTAGAAGGATTTGCAATCACTTCTGTAAAAATTGACAACGTAGAACATGAGTTTTCTACCATTCCTGGTGTTGTAGAAGACGTTACTGAAATCATCCTTAACCTCAAACAAGTCCGTTTTAAAAGACAAATTGAGGACACAGAAGATGAAAAAGTAGTACTCAACATAGGAGGTCAAGAGCAACTCAAAGCCGCAGACTTTCAAAAATTCATCTCTGGATTTCAAGTATTAAACCCTGATTTAGTAATCTGCAACCTCGAAAAAGACGTGAAACTCAACATGGAGTTTACCATCGAAAAAGGAAGAGGTTATGTGCCTGCTGAAGAAAACAAAAAAAGCAATGCTGCACTTGGTGTTATCGCTATTGACTCCATTTTTACACCTGTCAAAAATGTAAAATATAGCATTGAAAACTTTCGTGTAGAGCAAAAAACAGATTATGAAAAATTGATTTTCGAAATCAACACAGACGGCTCTGTTCATCCAAAAGATGCCCTAACAGAAGCTGCAAAAATATTGATTCACCACTTCCTATTGTTCTCCGATGAGCGCATCACTCTCGAAGCCGACGAAATCGCTCAGACCGAGACCTATGACGAAGAATCACTACACATGCGTCAGCTGCTCAAAACAAAATTGATCGACATGGACCTTTCTGTTCGTGCCCTCAATTGTCTAAAGGCTGCTGAGGTAGACACTCTAGGTGACTTGGTTTCTTACAACAAAAATGATCTGATGAAATTCAGAAACTTTGGTAAAAAATCACTAACCGAATTGGAAGAGCTTGTAGTGTTGAAAGGACTTTCTTTTGGAATGGATCTTTCAAAATATAAATTAGATAAAGACTAAAGTCCGCAATCGCAATAGATAAGACATGAGACACGGAAAAAAAGTAGCCCATCTAGGTCGCAAATCGGCCCATAGAAAATCCATGCTAGCCAATATGGCCTGCTCCTTAATCGAACACAAAAGAATCCAAACGACCGTCACTAAGGCAAAAGCCTTAAAACAATTTGTTGAGCCATTGGTTACCAAATCAAAAACGGACTCTACACACAATCGACGTTTGGTTTTTAGTGTACTTCGCAACAAATATGCGGTAGCAGAACTCTTTAGAGATGTGGCCGTAAAGGTTGGCGACCGCCCTGGAGGGTACACCAGAATTATTAAGTTAGGAAACCGTTTGGGAGATAACGCCGATATGGCTCTTATCGAACTGGTTGATTATAACGAAGTGTATAACGTTGAGAAAGCTGCTAAGAAAAAATCTACACGTAGAGGTAGTGCTAAAAAATCAGAAGCAGCAGCATCACCAAATACGGACGAAGCACAAGCTCAAGAAGCAGCGACTGAAAAAGCCCCTGCTAAAAAAGCCAAAGCAACTCCTAAAAAAGAATCTAAAAAAGACGACGCTGATCAAGATGCTTAAGCACCACATACAGCTCAGATAGATTAGAAGGATAAACAGCAATGTTTATCCTTTTTTTATAATTATATTTGCACAGGATTTATGGAACATCAAGAACGAAAAAAAGCCTTAATACTCTTAGCAGATGGTACCCAATTCTTTGGAAAATCAATTGGGATATCAGGATCAAGCTTTGGCGAAATATGTTACAACACCGGTATGACCGGTTATCAAGAAATTTTTACCGATCCCTCATATTTTGGTCAGATCATCGTAACGACCAATGCCCATATAGGCAATTATGGGGTTAAGAATGATGAAGCCCAATCGCGGGAGATGATGATTGCCGGACTGATTTGCAAAAACTTCAGTTTTGACCATTCACGCCCCGGTGCAGACGGTAGTCTTTTTGATTATTTCAAAAAACACAATAGGGTAGTCGTTGCCGATGTAGACACCCGAGCCTTGGTGAGCTATATCCGAGAACACGGCGCCATGAATGCCGTGATAACTACTGAGATCGAAAAAATTGACGAACTAAAGCAAGCGCTTCAAAATGCGCCAAAGATGGAAGGGCTCGAACTAGCCTCTAAGGTCTCTACAACAGAACCCTACTTTTTTGGTGATCCTGCCGCCAAATACAAAGTGGCTGCATTGGATTTGGGAATCAAGACCAACATCCTAAAACATATCGCAGCTCGCGACTTCTACATCAAAGTTTTTCCCTACAATACGCCTTTTGAAACCCTCAAAGAATGGGATGCTGACGGTTATTTTATTTCCAATGGACCTGGTGACCCAGAACCTTTGACACAAGTTCAAGAAACAGCTCAAAAAATCATTACAACAGGCAAACCCACTTTTGGAATTTGTTTGGGACACCAAATAATTGCGCTGGCCAATGGTATTTCTACCTACAAAATGTTTAACGGGCACCGCGGAATCAACCACCCAGTATTAAACCTAAAAACCGGTAAGGGAGAAATAACATCACAAAACCATGGTTTTGCCGTTGATAGAGACGCTGTAGAAAAACATCCCAAAATCGAAATCACCCACGAGCATCTCAACGATCATACGGTTGCAGGAATTGCACTCACCGATCGCCCTTGTTTTTCTGTGCAATATCATCCAGAAGCTGGACCAGGCCCCAACGACGCTACCTACTTATTTGATCAATTTAGAGACCTAATCGAAACACACACCACCAAGTAAAATTTAAACTAAAAATCAATGAGCATCATCATAAAAATTCACGCCCGACAAATTCTAGACTCGAGAGGAAATCCAACTGTCGAAGTTGATGTCATTACAGAAAACGGAATCCTTGGCCGCGCAGCTGTACCCTCAGGAGCTTCTACCGGAGAACATGAAGCTGTAGAACTTAGAGATGGCGGAAAAGACTTCATGGGAAAAGGCGTGCTCCAAGCCGTAGCAAATGTTAATGAAAAAATTGCACCTGTACTGGTTGGTACCTCCGTTTTTGAACAAAATAAAATTGACCAAATGATGATCGATTTGGATGGCACTCCAAACAAATCAAAATTAGGGGCCAATGCCATTTTGGGGGTTTCTTTAGCTGCTGCAAAAGCAGCTGCCAATGAACTGGGATTGCCACTATACCGCTATGTCGGAGGCGTAAGCGCACATACACTGCCTGTTCCCATGATGAATATCATCAACGGGGGTTCGCATTCTGACGCACCAATTGCTTTTCAAGAATTTATGGTGATGCCTGTTGGCGCCAAGAGTTTTACGCATGCAATGCAAATGGGTACCGAAATATTTCACCACCTAAAAAAAGTCCTTCACGACCGCAATCTAAGCACTGCAGTTGGAGATGAGGGAGGGTTTGCCCCCGCCTTAGGAGGAACAGAAGATGCCCTAGAAACCATATTAAAAGCGGTAGCCAATGCAGGTTATAAAGCAGGTGAACAAGTGATGATCGCCCTTGACTGTGCCGCATCAGAATTTTATAAAGACGGCAAATACGACTATACCCTTTTTGAAGGTGCAGATGCTCAAATTCGAACCTCAGAAGAACAAGCGCAGTATTTGGCCGACCTATCCGCAAAATATCCCATTATCTCTATCGAAGACGGTATGGATGAAAACGACTGGGCAGGTTGGAAATCTTTGACCGACAAAATTGGAAAAACGGTACAACTGGTAGGCGATGACCTATTTGTAACCAATGTGACCCGTCTGGAGCGTGGTATCCACGAGTCAATTGCCAACTCAATCCTAATTAAGGTAAACCAAATCGGAACTCTAAGTGAAACAATCGCTGCTGTTGATATGGCCCATAAAGCTGGTTATACGGCCGTCATGTCACACCGTTCTGGAGAAACCGAAGACAATACCATTGCTGATTTGGCTGTTGCACTCAATACCGGACAAATCAAAACTGGCTCGGCTTCTCGTAGCGACCGTATGGCCAAATACAACCAACTGCTTCGTATCGAAGAGGCGTTAGAAGAAAAAGCATATTATCCCGCTCAAAAGGCTTTCAACGTTTAATACGTTCAACCTTAAAAAAAATACAATGGAAGAAAAAGTTCAATTAAAGTACAATGGCAACCTAATCGATTTTCCCCTAGTTGAAGGAACACAAGGTGAAAAAGCTATAGACATTCAAAATCTACGTGCCCAAACTGGACTTATTACCCTAGATCGCGGTTATAAGAACACCGGTTCTTGCACCAGTGCCATCACTTTTTTGGATGGCGAAAAAGGGATTCTAAGATATCGTGGTTATGACATCGCCGAATTGGCAGAAAAAGTCAGTTTTTTAGAAGTCGCTTTTTTACTCATATTTGGAGATCTTCCCACCCCTGAACAATTGCAAAAATTGCAAGAAGACATCAATAAGGAAGCAATCGTAGATGAAGATATCAAAACCATTCTTAAGAGTTTTCCGAAGTCAGCACATCCCATGGGAGTTTTGGCCTCACTTACTTCTGCTTTGATTTCTTTCAACCCGAGCTCTGTCGATGTAGACTCCGATGAGGACATGTACAAAGCCATAGTGCTCTTGTTGGCAAAATTTCCGATACTTTGCTCTTGGACACAACGCAAGATCAAAGGACTGCCTCTAAATTATGCAGACACGACAAAAACGTATACTGAAAATTTTGCGCAGATGATGTTCAAAATGCCCCAGCAAGAATATCGTTCTAATCCAGAAATCATCAGTGCAATCAACAAATTGCTCATCCTACATGCCGATCATGAACAAAACTGTTCTACATCAACGGTGCGTATAGTAGGATCATCGCATGCAGGATTGTTTGCCTCTATATCTGCTGGAATTTCTGCTTTGTGGGGCCCCCTTCATGGAGGTGCCAATCAAGCAGTAATAGAAATGCTCGAAGCTATCAAAGCTGATGGTGGGGATACCGAAAAATTCATGGAAAAAGCCAAGGATAAAAATGATCCCTTCCGACTCATGGGCTTCGGACACCGCGTTTATAAAAATTTTGACCCAAGGGCAAAAATTATCAAACAGACTGCCGATGAAGTCCTCAACCAATTGGGGATCGAAGATCCCATTTTGGACATTGCCAAAAAGTTAGAAAAACAAGCGCTAAGCGACCCTTATTTTGTAGAGCGAAAATTGTATCCTAACGTAGATTTTTATTCGGGGATTATCTATCGTGCGATGGAGATTCCTACCGAAATGTTTACCGTCATGTTTGCCTTAGGTCGTTTACCTGGTTGGATTGCGCAATGGCGCGAAATGCGTTTGGGTAAAGAACCCATTGGACGCCCTAGACAAATATTTACCGGCCATACTTCAAGGACGTTGTAGCGGATTATTGCAGCGCTTCGATTCGCAGTTGCTGCAACTTACGCATGAATTTATGCACGTTTTCGTCTGTGGATATTTTCACAAAATATTGATCCTTATACAGCGTATATTCATGAGATTTTCCTTTATAGATTGTTAGTTTATAAAAAGGAATCACAAGCCCATAGGTTTCTAACAAACTTCTAAACCGAATAATAATGCCTTGGGGACGCAGTTCGATATTGCAGATGTTTCGGTTGTGGTCTAGAGCCAATAAACTAAAAATTTCTACACTGCTTTGAGTGATCTTCAATTGTGGAGAACCATTGCCGCCCATTTGCCAGCGTTGCCTTAGGGTAAAGGGTTTTCCAATAGCCTCTTCTATGGCCAGATTGATTTTGGGATCGTTATACGATAGGTTGCGGAGCATTTTTATTTAAAGATATGGATTCATAAGATATCCGCGATTGTTATGCCCATAATATTTATCTTTGCACGCACTATGGAGAATATCGAAAAGCACTTGCAGGAGCTTGTCAGTAAGTATATAGAAGCTACTTATGATTTGACCCTTAACACCTTTGAATTTCAACAAACACGGAAAGAATTTAAAGGTGACATCACCTTGGTGACCTTTCCATTGCTAAAACCCTTACGTCAAGCCCCAGAAGCATTGGGTCAAGCGCTGGGGAGCTTTTTAAAAGAGAAAAGCCCTTTTGTTAATGATTATAATGTTATAAAGGGATTTTTAAATCTGGAGCTTTCCGACAGTTATTTTCTTAGTTTTTTAAATCGTATTGCCGAAAATCAAACCTATGGGCATCACAGCATCGCCAAAAACGCACCGTTGTTTTTGATCGAATATTCTTCGCCCAACACCAACAAACCCTTACATCTCGGACACATCAGAAACAATGTGCTGGGCTATGCCGTTGCCAATATTTTGGAGGCTGTAGGTAAGCGGGTTCATAAAACACAAATAGTCAACGACCGTGGTATTCATATCTGTAAGTCAATGGTTGCATGGACCCAATTTGGAGCGGGGAATACCCCCGAGTCTACAGGCCTTAAAGGAGACCAATTGGTGGGAAGCTATTATGTCCGTTTTGATCAAGAATATAAAAAGCAAATCGCTGCACTGGTTGCAGATGGTAGCACCGAAGAACAGGCCCAACTTGAAGCTCCTATTTTTTTAAAGGCCCAAGAAATGCTTCGCAAATGGGAGGCAGGGGATGCAGAAGTTCGTCAACTTTGGCAGACCATGAATCAATGGGTATATAGTGGTTTTGAAAAAACCTATCAATCACTTGGTGTAGATTTCGACTCGTTTTACTATGAAAGCGATACCTATCTATTGGGCAAGTCAATCATAGATCGGGGCCTACAACAAGGCCTGTTTTATCAAAAAGACGATGGATCGGTTTGGGTAGATCTTACCGAGGATGGCCTTGACGAAAAATTGCTCTTGCGCGCCGATGGAACCGCGGTATATATGACACAAGATCTAGGTACAGCAGCACAACGTTTTGAAGATCATCCAGAGATGAACGGCATGGTATATACCGTTGGCAATGAACAAGACTATCATTTTAAGGTATTGTTCCTGATCCTTAAAAAATTGGGATATGACTGGGCACACTCGTTACACCATCTAAGTTATGGTATGGTGGATTTGCCTTCAGGAAAAATGAAAAGCCGCGAAGGAACGGTTGTAGATGCTGATGACCTGATCGATCAAATGACACAGACCGCCGCGCATATTGCACAAACACATGGAAAAATTGAAGGTCTTTCTGCTGCTGCACAGCAGCAATTGTATCATCAAATTGGATTGGGTGCACTTAAATATTTTATTCTAAAAGTAGATCCCAAAAAGAGAATACTATTTGATCCCGAAGCATCCGTAGACTTTAATGGTAACACGGGACCATTTATTCAATATACCCATGCACGGATTCAATCAATTTTGAGAAAAGCAACTCCAGTTTCAAAACCGCTCCATATCGACCTTGTTTTAGAAGATCGCGAAAAAGCAATTTTGAGTCTCTTGATGCAATATCCAAGCACTTTACACCAAGCTGCAGATCAGTATAGTCCTGCTATAATTGCAAATTATCTTTTTGAGTTGGTTCGGGCGTTTAATTCATTTTATCAAAACACGCCTATTTTGGGAAGTGATTCTGAAGCGATTCAAGATTTACGAGTGCTTTTAACGCTTAAGGTGGGTCAGACCATCAAAAATGCGGCAGCCTTACTTGGTATCCATGCCCCAGATCAGATGTAAAAAAAAATCGCTCCTAAGAGCGATTTTAATCTTTTCTTTACAATTTTTTCCCTACCTCATAGGGGAATGAATTATTTAGAGTTTACAGCAAGATTGTAAACAACTAATCCAAATCCAATTTTGTTGATGGCATCACCAATGTTGTAAATAACATCCATTGGAAGTCCTCCAAAGATGCCGCTGTACCATCCTTCAGTTCCGGCCATATATCCAATTGGATAAATTGCCCAACCAATAAGAACAAATTTACATAGCGTCTTGTGGGCACTCTGTACAGCACCGCCTGCAGAAGCAGCCAGTTTTGCAGCGCCACCCATCCAGATATCATATACGATTACAAAATAAGCGATACCTGAAATTAGCCCCCACAAAGCAGGGCCTGAGCCAGTTGTAAATACAGCTTCTCCAAAGTAACCAGTTACAAGCATCACAACGGATAAGAAGATCAATCTCCACATCATTGCTTTAGTTGCACCAGCTGCCTTAAGAATAAGGTAGAACTCCACACACATCAATGGCACAGTAAGTACCCAGTCCACATAGCGGAAGAAGGTAGGAGAGGTACCGTTAGATGCCCAGTAATCTCTCATGTACCAATAGTGTACAGCCGCGATAAATGTAATCAATCCAGATACCAAGATAGAAGTTCTCCACTTGTTATCGAAAGAACTCATGGAAAGGAAGAAGAAGGCCGAAGCAGCCATCATCGCCATACATCCTACGAAAAACGTAAATCCTACGTAATCGTCAGTAGCCATCGCGGGGGCAACCGAAATTAAACTTAAAATTTTTTCCATAATAAATTAAATATTTGTTTTGTTTAGGTAAATTTAGAAAAAATTAAACTTATTGACTATTTTTTATAAAAAAAATTTAAACAAAAAATCTAATTATCTCATTTTCAGTCCTAAAATATTATCAATCTGCTCAATATCACCTTCCAGTTTTTATGGTATTGGCAATTTTTCTGCCCACTTATTATCAAAATCTTATTGGAGCGTTAGGGGTACTAAGTGTTGGGATTCTTCATGGAGCCAATGATATTGAGATATTATTAAAAAGAAACAAAAGTGGTACTCCACAGACCATACACTACCTCTACAAGTATCTTGGTGTTGTTATTGTTTCGGGGATTATTTTTTTCTTTATTCCCTCGATTGCTCTTTTGGGTTTTGTGCTTTTTAGTGCCTATCACTTTGGAGAACAGCATTGGGCCAACAAAGCCATCGGTCTACAATACCCTTTTATATTTCAGCTCCTTTATGGTAGTGCACTGTTTTTTTTGTTGTTTACACTTCAAGCACAACCCGTTCTTGAAGTAATACAAACAATTACACACTATGATATAAAACCACAAATCTTTATAATAGGATTTTTTTTAAGTAGCATCTACTGTTTATTTGGCTTATCTACAAAAGCCCACTGGCAATTTTTAATCGGAGAGCTTATCCTTTTCTGTGCTTTAGCACTAATTTTTAGTCAAGCCAGTCTTGTTTTTGCGTTTGGCTATTATTTTGTTTTCTGGCATAGTATTCCTTCGTTAAAAGAACAACTTCATTTTTTATATAAAGAAATATCTGCCCCTTCATTGTTTCAATACCTCAAAAAGGGAGCTGTCTATTGGATTGCTGCTCTCATGGGTTTGATGTTTCTTTTTTATTATGTTGATCTCCAAGCAGATTATATACTCCCTTTGTTTTTCACATTTTTAGCAGCAATAACCTTTCCGCATGCAGTGGTGATGTATATGATGTTTAAAGAACCCAAATAAGAAATAAAAAATGTTCATTGGGTTTCGTCTAATCGCTTGGGAAATTTAACTTTGTAGCCTAATTGATCCACCATGTTTGATTCATTAAGCAATAAATTAGATAAAGCATTTCAAGTTCTAAAAGGCCATGGCAAGATCACGGAGATCAATGTTGCCGAAACGTTGAAAGAAGTACGTCGTGCGCTACTCGATGCCGATGTCAACTTTAAGATTGCCAAAGACTTTACCAACAAGGTCAAAGAAAAAGCATTAGGGCAAGATGTTCTCACAAGCCTTCAGCCGGGGCAACTTCTTGTTAAAATCGTAAAAGACGAACTCACAACCCTTATGGGTAGTGAAGCAGCGGGAGTTCAATTAAAATCGAAGCCCAGCGTTATACTCATGTCTGGATTGCAAGGATCTGGAAAAACAACTTTTTCTGGAAAACTTGCCTTTTACCTAAAAAATAAAAAAAGCAAAAGACCGCTATTGGTAGCTGCAGATGTTTATCGCCCGGCGGCCATAGATCAGCTCGAGGTGGTCGGTGCACAAATTGGTGTCCCTGTATTTACCGATAGGGAGCAAAAAAATCCTGTAGCTATTGCTCAAGCTGCTTTGGCGCACGCAAAAAAAGATAACAATGACGTCGTCATCATTGATACGGCAGGACGTTTGGCAGTAGATCAAGTTCTAATGGACGAGATCAAAGCCATCCATCAGTCCGTTTCGCCAGACGAAACCCTTTTTGTTGTCGATGCCATGACGGGTCAAGATGCCGTCAATACGGCAAAAGCCTTTAACGATCTCCTCAATTTTGATGGTGTTGTGCTGACCAAACTCGATGGAGATACCCGAGGTGGAGCAGCGCTTTCTATTCGATCGGTGGTCGAAAAGCCCATCAAGTTTATTGGTACGGGAGAAAAAATGGAAGCCCTAGATATTTTTTATCCAGAGCGGATGGCCGACCGTATTTTGGGCATGGGGGATGTGGTTTCTTTAGTAGAACGTGCGCAAGAACAGTTTGATGAAGAACAAGCGCGTCTAATCAACAAAAAAATTGCCAAAAATCAATTTGGCTTTGACGATTTTCTAACCCAGATACAGCAAGTAAAAAAAATGGGTAATATGAAAGATCTAATGGGGATGATTCCGGGTGCCGGAAAAATGCTCAAAGATGTCGATATAGACGATGATGCTTTTAAACATATCGAAGCCATTATCGGATCGATGACTCCTCAAGAGCGCAGCACGCCAAAATTGTTAAATCACAGCCGCAAACAACGCATAGCCAAAGGTTCTGGCTGCAGTATCGAAGAAGTCAACCAGATGATTAAACAGTTTGCGCAAATGAGCAAAATGATGAAAATGATGAAATCTGGAAAAGGCCGGCAAATGATGCAACTTTTCCAAGGTGGATTAAGACCTTAATACCATGCTGATACTCGACGGAAAAAAAACAGCCGAACAAATCAAACAAGAAATCAAAGAAGTCGTCAACCTTCGAAAAAACGCAGGACAACGCATTCCGCATCTTGCGGCCGTGCTTGTTGGCAATGACGGTGCAAGTCTCACCTATGTAGGGAGCAAAGTCCGTTCTTGTGAAAAGGTCGGAATTCAATCGACCCTAATACAACTAGAAGAAAGCATTTCCGAAGTCGAGTTGTTGCAGCAGATAACTGCCCTCAACAACAATCCCGATATTGATGGTTATATAGTACAGTTGCCTCTTCCAAAACACATCGACGAGCAGCGTATATTGTTGGCTGTTCAGCCTGAAAAAGACGTGGACGGTTTTCATCCCGTCAATTTTGGCCGTATGGCTTTGGATTTGGAAGCTTTTATACCCGCGACTCCCTTCGGCATCATTGAGTTGTTGAAACGCTACAAAATTTCTACAAGCGGCAAACATTGTGTCGTTATTGGCCGAAGTCATATCGTCGGCAGACCCATTAGCATACTGATGAGTCAAAAGGGAGCTGCTGGTAACGCAACCGTGACCTTGGCACACAGTCGAACCGAAAACTTAAAAGCCCTTACGCTTCAAGCAGATATTATTGTTTCAGCCTTGGGCGTTCCTGAATTTCTAAAGGCTGATATGGTCAAAGAAGGAGTCGTTGTCATTGATGTTGGTATCACACGTGTGGCAGACGATCACGCACCGAGAGGCTATGTGATCAAAGGCGATGTCGCCTATCAGGAGGTTGCAAAAAAGGCACATGCGATCACACCCGTTCCTGGAGGTGTTGGCCCAATGACCATCGCGATGCTTCTACAAAACACATTGTTGGCTTGCCAACGCAAAGACTGAGTTAAACCGAAGCCGGTTTTTCCATTGCTTGATAGATTTTTAGAATAAGCAATCCGAAGAGGACGCTAGATACAATCAACACCACATTGGTAAGTCCTGAAGCAGCAAAAGATAGCCGTATAAGAATGGCACAGATGATAAAGCCAGTATTTCGGATTAGTTGACTATAACGTTCTGTGTATCGAAAAGACAGCAGTAAAATAAACACATCTGCCAAAATCAAAATGGTAAAAAACTCATTGTAGAAAACGGCATTGATATCTGTAAGACCCACTCCTGAATAGGGATGTGTAAATTGCCCGAGCCAGTTTATGATACTATAAAGAGACGTCCCAATAAGCACGGGAAGCAAAAACACACTCACCCCTTTTTTGGCTGCTACAAACCTTTTTAGGCGCGGACTCAGCTCCTTTTTGGGCAGTTGATCCCAACTTTTATTGAATTGATAAATTAGGAAATAAACAAGCAACACTCCGATCAAATCATAGATCAGCTGAATGTTGGCTTCGGACGCAAACCAATCCATACTGAGGTCAATTTTTGGAAAATCCCCAAAAATACGTCGAATCAAAATCAAAGAAATAATTTCAAATTGTTTGGAAACCGAAGTGGTAAACGAACGAGGTAGATACACCACCAATAGGTAAATTTCGTAAACCAATATGATCGAAAAAGGTGTGTATAGGGAGGAAATGGGATCGTCCAAAAGACCCATTTCAAAAGGTGAGTTAAACCATTCAAATTTTTTGGCGTAAATCAAGGTCAAATGGACCATAAATCCAAAAAGCGAGGTCCAAAGAGTTGCGTGTTCAACACGCTTTTTGTTTGCTTCTGAAAAAAGGCGATCAAACGTATGGTCAAAAAATTGAAGACTACGCATCTAAACAGCAAATAATTGATCCATGTGTTTGAAGGACTTAAATTCCAAAGCATTGCCCGAGGGGTCATAAAAAAACATGGTTCTTTGTTCTCCAGCTTGTCCGGCAAATCTAAGATAAGGTTCAATGACAAATGTGACGCCATGGCCCCTAAGACGTTCTACAAATGCATCAAATTGCTCCCAAGGCAATACGACTCCAAAATGCGGGACAGGAACCGCATGGCCATCGACTTCATTGTGGTGTTTTTTTCCAGTATGTGTGGGGTCTAAATGCAAAACCAATTGATGTCCAAACAAATTGTAGTCAGCCCATTGTGCACTGCTACGGCCCGGAGAACAACCAAGAACGGTTTCGTAAAAACGGATACTGGCCGGCAAATCATTTACAGGAATAGCCAGATGAAAGGGAGCGATCGTATTCATAATTAAAATTAGTTGTTTAAAGATATTGAAATTAAGCGATAAGTTCTTTTTACATTACCATATCTTTGCATCATGCAAATATCACCCGAGCATTCTGATGTCCAAAAGGGCAAGCTTTTGCCCCTTATGGAGGCGTTTTACACACTTCAAGGTGAAGGCTATCACAAAGGAGCGGCAGCCTATTTTATCCGAGTAGGTGGCTGTGATGTTGGGTGCCACTGGTGTGATGTCAAAGAAAGCTGGAACCCAAAGTTGCACCCACCAACTGCAATTGAAACCATTGTTGATCAGGCAAAAAAATATTCAGAAGTAGTGGTCGTAACCGGCGGTGAGCCGTTGATGTGGAATATGAATCCCCTTACCCAACTTTTAAAATCAGCAGGTCTGCAAACCCATATAGAAACATCAGGTGCTTATCAAGTTACGGGTCATTGGGATTGGTTTTGCCTATCGCCCAAAAAAAACAAAAAACCCATCGCCGATGCCTACAATGCTGCCGATGAGCTCAAAGTGATTATCCACAACAAAAATGACTTGAAATTTGCTGAAGAAGAAGCCAAAAAAGTCACAGCTTCGTGCAAATTATTCTTACAGCCTGAGTGGAGCAAACGTGAAATAGTTATGCCTCTTATGGTCGATTATGTACTCAATAATCCCCATTGGAAAGTCTCATTGCAGACCCACAAATACCTTAATATTCCTTAGTCAATCGGGCTAAATAGTCGTGGTTGGGACCGTCCAAAAGCTTTTCGATCTTCCATTCTAATTGTGCTGCACATTGTGCTAAAAGGTTGTAGTCGATGTATAACCAAGGAAACAATGTCGAATGGTCTTTGTAACGTATGCCAAAGGTAAGTTCACCATAATACCGATCGGTAGGTACCTGTTCTAGATGGTCTTCAAAAAGGTAAATCAAATCCGACGAATCTACCAATACTTGACCATTGGGCGCCAAAAGCGCTTCTAGCTTTAAAAAAAGTTTAGGAAGCGTGTTAAGACGACCCGCAATACCAGCGCCATTCATCAGGAGGAGTATGGTGTCAAAATGCCCTGTATTGAAATCAAAAAAATCTTGACAGACGGCGTTTTTCAACCCCCGTTTTTTGGCGACTTCCACAGACAATTGCGAATGATCTATACCGGTTATTTGCAATCCTTTTTGTTGGAGATAAAGACTGTGACTTCCACTTCCACATCCGACATCTAGAGTACGTCCTTTTGCGGTGTCCAAAGCGTGTTGTTCTATGGCGGGCATTTGTTCATAAGTGCGAAAAAAATAACCCGGATCCATTTCGTCTTCATCTGTCAGATCGGTCCAGGTGATGATTGGATTGGATGAGGTGCCTGCCCAAAAATCCCTAAGGGCAGTTCCTAAAACATCGCTATTATTTTTCAAAATCAGGATAGAGTAAATAAGGCTTTCTTTTGGCCATAAAGGTTTTTAAATCGGCTTGCCAAGAAGTACTTATTTCTTCGGCAGACAACCCTTCTTTTATTTGTTCTCGAAGGCGATCTGTTCCTGATAGTATTTCAAAAGAATCCATAAAAAAATCTTCTTTTACTGCCGTATTATGGTATGCATCGATCAGCCATTGCAAATCAATTTTATCTGCAACGGCAACTTCTCTTAGGTCCACTCCATAAGCGACTTGACCTTCCAATTTTGGATATTTGGAACCGGCATTGGGTTGTGGTGTGAATTGGAAATTTTTTGAAGCATAATCGGGATGCCCGTAGATTTGAAACTGCATATTGGTACCCCGCCCGATACTCATCACCGTTTTTTCCATAAAGCACAAACTAGGATAGAGGGCTACTGCCTGTGCATTGGGTAGGTTGGGAGAGGGAGGGACAGGCAGTGTTATTCGAGTATTATGATCGTAGTCGGATACTTTGATTACTTCAAGATCGCACTGTAAATTATTGGGCAGCCAGTTTTCGCCGTTAATCATTTGTGCCATCTCGCCAAGAGTCATACCATGAACAACCGGTATGGGAAGCATCCCCACAAAGGACTTGTGCTTGAGGTCCAATATTGGGCCATCGACATAGTGTCCATTGGGGTTTGGTCGATCAAGAACTAGAAGTGGAATGTCATTTTCGGCACAGGCTTCCATAATGAGAAGTAGGGTCGATAGGTAGGTATAAAATCGCGCTCCAACATCTTGTAGATCAAAAATTAGCACGTCTATGTCTTGGAGCTGTTCGGGTTGCGGTTTTTTATTTTTACCATAAATAGAAACGATTGGCAAGCCTGTTCTGGGGTCTGTGGCATCGTCGATAATTTTGCCGTCGTAGGCATCACCACGAAAGCCATGTTCGGGACCAAAAATCTTTTGTACGTTGATTTTTTTTTGCAGTAAAAAATCAACCAAATGCACGGTATCTTGATTAGAAATAATCAGACTGGCATGGTGAGCGACAACGCCGACTCTTTTGCCTTGGAGTTGTTCTTTATACGCCTCGAAATGATGTGCGCCAGGACGTGGTGTTTTTTGTGCGCAGCCGCTGTGGATCGTTGCACAAAGAAGAATAAATAAAACCGTATTTTTGATCATTGAAATAAAATAAGGTTGAATTTAGCATTTTTTATTGCAAAACGATTGCGTCAATCCTCAGGAAATCAATACGGGGTTGCACCAAGGATCATTAAAATTGCTACTACTGCTGTAGCCATGGGCATGGCAATGATATTGATTGCGCTGGCTACGGGCACAGGTTTGCAACAGGCTATACGTGATAAAACAGCTGCTTTTAATGGCCATTTGACGGTCGCCCCATTTGAAAATAACGCCTCCAAAGTTTCGTTGACCCCCTTGTTTTTAGATACTGAGATGCTATCCTCTGTTCGCGATTTGGAGGGTGTGTCGCAACTGCAAGGCGTGGCTTATATCGGCGGCATGTTAAAAAACGAAACCACCTTTGAAGGTATCGTCTTTAAGGGAGTAGATTCAGAATACGATTGGACGCGACTTGAAGATTTTAGGATCGCAGGAAGTTTTGCTGAGGTAAAAGAAAATGCCATTGTGATCTCAGAAACGCTTGCCCAGCGACTGCAACTTAAAATAGGGGATGGAATCCGTGCCTATTTTCAAAACTCGATCAATCAAAAAATACCGAGTTCACGAAATTTTCAAGTAGTTGCAATTTATAACTCGGGTTTTCCTGATATAGACAATACGCACATCATTGGTGCTTTGGATCAAGTCCGATCCCTAAAAAAATGGTCGCCAAAATCAGTAGGAAATTATGAGGTGTTTTTAGAAGATTTCGAAACTCAAGAATCGATGGGCGATCAAATTTATGATATGTTACCCGCTGAGGTAGATGTGGTTTCTTTGGGAGAGAAATACCAAAGTATTTTTCAATGGATTGCCTTGTTTGACTACAATATTTTGATCATTCTGCTCGTAATGATCATCGTTGGGGTCATCAATATGGCTACTGCGCTGTTGGTACTCATCTTTGAACGGTCTCGAATGATCGGACTGCTCAAAACCATGGGAGCAACAGACCATTTTTTGCAAACCTTATTTTTGTCCAATGGTGGATTGATTTTAATCAAAGGCCTTGTTTGGGGCAACGCCATTGGGTTGGTATTTTATGTCTCTCAAAAATATGGCAAGTGGATTACACTCGATCCAACCACTTACTACGTAAAAGTAGCTCCGGTAGCTTTGGATGTATTGTTGGTGTTAGGACTCAATTTTTTTGTTTTGATAACGAGCTTGTTGTGCTTGTGGATTCCCTTATGGGTGGTTTCTAAAATAGAACCCCATCGTGTGATACGTTTTCGATAAACCTGCAATAATAACTGATAATTTAAACAAATGGACATAGCAAACTCAATTTTAGAGACAATAGGCAACACGCCTTTGGTACGACTCAATACCATTACCAAATCCATAGATGCTATGGTTTTGGCCAAAGTAGAAAGTTTTAACCCTGGAAATTCTGTTAAGGATCGTATCGCCGTAAAAATGATTGCAGATGCCGAACAAAAGGGATTGATCAGTCCCGGTGGGACCATTATTGAGGGGACTTCAGGAAACACAGGGATGGGTTTGGCTTTGGCAGCAATTGTCAAAGGGTATAAATTGATTTGTGTCTCTAATGACAAACAGTCTAAAGAAAAATTTGATGTGCTACGCGCTGTAGGCGCCGAAGTTGTAGTTTGCCCGACGGCAGTTGCTCCAGAAGACCCGCGATCCTACTACAGCGTAGCCAAAAGACTGGCACAAGAAATCCCCAACTCTTGGCATGTCAATCAATACGACAACCCGTCAAATGCCCAGGCGCATTATGAACAGACTGGCCCAGAAATTTGGAAACAAACGCAGGGTAAGATTACTCATTTTGTTGTAGGAGTAGGAACCGGTGGGACCATCTCTGGCGTTGGACGCTTCTTAAAAGAACAAAATCCTGCTATTAAAATCTGGGGGATCGACACCTATGGATCGGTTTTTAAAAAGTATCACGAAACGGGTGTTTTTGATGAAAAAGAAATCTACCCCTACATTACGGAAGGGATCGGTGAAGATATTTTACCCGCCAATGTTGATTTTGAGGTGATTGATCATTTTGAAAAAGTTACCGATAAAGATGCTGCCCTTTATACCCGAAAACTCGCAAGAGAGGAGGGGATTTTTGCTGGAAATTCATGCGGCGCTGCCATCAAGGGAGTTTTACAACTTCAAGAGTACTTCACTAAAGAAGATGTGGTCGTAGTTTTGCTTCATGATTCGGGAAGTCGGTACATCAACAAAATTTATAATGATGACTGGATGAAAACAAATAATTTTTTGGAGCCTTAGGACATCCAAAAATTTTAGGAGGCTCAATTCTGCTAAAATCCCAAAAACAATTAGCTGAAAACAATTTTATTTGGTTAAATTCGTTTATACAGAAACTATATATAGTTAATTGAAAAGCAAAGTGTATCGGCAACTGACGAAATTTTTTTCGTTTTTGTTCTTATGGAGTGGTTTGATTTCCAGTGCACAGGATTTAGGTATTTCTAATCTTGTATTGGTTGACGGTACATTAAACACAAGTGTTTCTTCTGTTACTTATGAACTTTGCCCTACCACTTCAGCATCACTAGAAATTGTAATTGAAAATTTTTCTACAAATGCAGACACGGTATCCAAGGTTACCCTATCAATAACGGGAGTCAATCCTCGTGCCATACAAGAATATACTTTGACCGCTGGACCTACTGAAGTGCCTGGTTCTTCCTCAATTACAGTGACTTTTCCAGATGATTTTGTGGGTCCTCCTGTCGATTTAAGTTTTAGAAACGATGGACTGTCGACCATCACAGTTTCGACAACCTCGGTTTCTGGAACGGGCGATTTAGATACTGATAATGACGCTTTTTATATTGTCGGAAAAGTTTTTAATCCAGATATACCTTCCTTGTCTAGTATTCAGGATGGTTCTGCCTGTCAGGGTGAGGAAATATCCTTTTCGATTTCACCGTCCACGGGACAAGAATATAAATTTTATGTAAATGGCGCGTTGGCCTATCAAGGATCCAATACTACGATTACGTTTTCATCTGACCCTGCTGATGTTGATGCTTTATCTGATGGAGACGTTATAACGATTGGTTTTATTGATGCCAATGGATGTGAAGTCAATACCAGTACGATTAGTAAAACCGTGGAGGTTTTTTCATTGCCCATCGCTGAACTCGATGCTGGCATTTCGCCAGAGGCTATTTGTGAAGGTGAATCAGTAACGTTTACTGCAGGTGGAGGTACAGAATATGCCTTCTATAAAGCAGGCGTATTGGTTCAAGCTCGAAGTGGATCTAACACCTATACAACCTCAAGTTTAAGCAATACGCAAAGTGTAACCGTTATTGTTTATAACGCCAATGGATGTGAAGATCAGGCAACGATTGTCATGGATGTACTGTCCATTACCAGTGCGGGTTCAATCACATTTACAGAGGCAGCAGATGCAAGTATATGTAATGGCAGTGCCCCAGCAGGTACTTTGTCTTCTACTGCCGAAGCTGTAGTCTCTCATGATTTGTCCTACCAATGGCAAAGTTCGGCCAATGGAGTGGACTGGAGTAATATTGATGGCGAGACCGGGGAAAACTATTCACCACCTCAACTTTTTCAAACTACCTATTTTAGACGGCTAGCATCGGTTTCTTCAAATACTTTGAGCTGTGAAGACAATGGAGCATCAAATGTATTAACCATATCCGTTAACGAAGCTTTTTCACTAAGCCTAACTACCGCGGAAGCTATATACTGCTTGGGTGAATCCATTCAGTTTGCTGCCACTGCTGGGGCGGTTTCCTATACCTTTTTGATCAACGGAACAACTGCACAAAGTTCTTCGACCGAAAATTTATTTGCCACGGTTTCTACGAGCACTTCGATTGCTTCATTAATCGTTAAAAATAATGATGTCATCACCGTTATTGCAGAGGATGCAAATGGTTGTACTGTTTCTGAAACCTTAACGGTTGTCTCTAGTGACACTCCACTCAATCCCTCAATGACTTCGGACATACCAGGAAATATATTGTGTTTGGGTGAATCCGTCTCCATAACAGCCCAAGGAGGGGCAAGTTATGCCTTTACCTTAGATGGCCTTGCGCCTCTAGCCAGTGAAGTATCGGGTAATGTATTTACCACCACAAGATTAACCGATGGGGCAGTAGTAGAAGTAACAGTAACCAATGCCGTAGGTTGTACAGCGACGACTTCAATGACTTTTGAAGTGGTCAGTTTAACAACAGCCGGAACCGTAACCATTACTGTTCTAGATGAACTTGAAATATGCTACGACACCCCACTTACGGCTGTCTTGTCAAGCACGCAGGCTGCTACCTCCAGTGATTCTGTACATTACCAGTGGCAATCAAGTACAGATGGTGCGAGCTATGTCAATATATCAGGTGAGACCAATCAAAACCTAGATCTTTCGACTCTACCCAACTTAACGACTACCACTTACTTCAAAAGAAATGCTTTTGCGTATATCGACACTAATGGAAACGGTCTTTATGATATAGGTGAAATACAATGTTCCAATGGATTGGAGACCTCTCCCATCATGATTGATGTGGATGACAATAGAGTTCCAGTAATTACATCCAGCACGGGTAGTTTTACTTTTTGTGAGGATACTGCTGTTACCTTTACTGCCTCAG
>Ga0255778_10000602_pt1 | contig 32852 bp, 19 predicted proteins | sample 071ome_31_FD_179976 | JGI IMG/M metagenome (GOLD analysis project Ga0255778, IMG submission 179976) | Coastal salt marsh microbial communities from the Groves Creek Marsh, Skidaway Island, Georgia - 071405CT metaG (version 2) | ecosystem: Environmental > Aquatic > Marine > Intertidal zone >...
CGCATCGACGTACGAAAAGATGGTGTGTCGCGACCGGCGTCGATCGCGTGCGACGAGCGCACGGGATTGTCGTCGGGGGCCAAGAACGTTTATTACAAAATGTTTATTACAAAATGTTTGATTCAACGCGACCGTCACACGGTGGAACCGTACGACTTTTTCAACGCGAGAAGCGCGGTGGAAGCGTCGGTCGATGCGTCGAGCCGAGGACGACGTCGCGAGACCGAGGCGGCGACCGCGGTGAGGGTGAGAAGGACCAAGGCGAAGCACGCGAGCGCGTTGGAGGCCCACAGAGGACGGGCGCGCGACGCGCGCGCAGAGGTGGGCGCGCGACCGAGTTTGCTCGTTCCGAGCGAAGACGATGCGTGATGACAGTGCGCGTCGACGGTGATCGAGACTGTCTCGGCGGCGTTGCCCGCCGCGTCGCGAATGCCGTCGACGGTCACTTCGTACCTACCCGATTCGTTTGGTGGGAACTTTACGATCCATCTGCCTTCGGAAGAGTCGCCGGTGCACTTGAAGACGAACGTACCCGCCAGGGCTTCATCGCTGACTCGATGGTTCACGGCGGCTCCAGCGCTTCCACACGTCTCGCGCGTTTTTATAATCGTCACGGATTGCTGAGAACATTCGACGGATTCGTCAAAGACCACGCCAAAAAATTGTTCTCTCGAAGAGATGGTACCAGTCTCCATGGGTTGCTTTGTATCCACCGCCAACGTGAGCCTTTGCTCGCCGACGAATTCGTGCACGGAAGGTTCGGCGAGAGATGGACCGCCGGCGCAGAACGTCTTGAGACGAAGCTCGTACACGTTATCCTTGAATCCACTCAAGAGTTTTTCAAACTGATTGTTGATTTTCCAATCGAAAGCGCACCCCTCCGTTCGTGAATCGCCGCAAAGAAGGTTAAACTTTTTGTCCATACTCGTGGCGGCAGGGTCTTTCGCGGTGATCCACTCACCGCCAGTGACGGGACGGTACTGAAGACGAACATATTTCAGATGCTCGTTCATGAGAGAGCTCGTCAGGTTCGCATCCGGCCATAAAACGTACTGGTCGGGGTTGTTGACTTTCAAGTAGAGCACGCCTGATGACGTCGGAGATTGCTTCGACGATAGGTACCGCGCTACCGTGCTCTCGTCGAACTGAACTTTGGGACAAGACTGAAGCCAACTCATCGGTTCGATATTTTGCGTGTACGCAATCGGATCGCGGTACAAGTTGACGTCTTCCCAAATTTCAGTCTCGCACAAGCTCTGCAAACGAAGCTGCAGGTATCTGATTTGTCGAGTTGAGAATCCTGGCTCAATCGCAAGGTTCAAGTATTGCTGGGAGATGAATTTCTGCCTCTCCAGGGAATCGCCACCGACAAATTTGAACGGCATGTAGTCTCCGATAGACATTCTGTTGCCATTGATTCTGAACGCACTATCTCCAAACTCTTTCGATTCTTGCGGCGCGGTGCTCGCTGCGCGGTAAACCGCCTCCGCAACACTGCGTGCATTCGGGCTCGAGGCGTCTAGCGACGCAATGACTCGCTGCATATCCTCAGAATCTTTGGCGATGGTCGAAGTTGCGACGTTTGTCACCTCTTGAATAACCGTTGATGCGGTTGCGCCTTGTTGCGCCGCCGCCGCGTACGCCGCAGACACCACGGCGTTGAGAGATTCTTGACGACCGTCGACGAGCCGCAGAGCGAACGCGCTCGCTTCTCGGTACGGGGACTCGTTTTTAATGACAACCTCGTAAATGGCCCGCTGTCCCGGGTTGAGATTCGCCGTGTTCATCTTAGTTTTCAGAGGAATCTCAAGACTCACCCCGGACTCTCGGAAAACTGTTCCGAGCTCGCCGGGGCACATGCTCCTGCCCCCTTGCGTGATGAATATCGGTGTGCCAAATCTCTTGTCTGCGCCAATACTGACAACAAACTTATCTCCATACTGCGGATCTCCCAGAGAATACGTCGTCGACATGTGACCATACTTGTTCCACATAAACACACGATCGTGGGAAACTTCGCGCGCCCACCCATACGCGAGGCCGGCGGCAAACTCGAACTCAGGGCCACCAGCCGCTGTTGTCAACTCGGCTTTGGAGGAATATCCTCCTTTCATCGACGCTTCACCGTCAATCTTAAAGGTCACATGCGACACGTACTCCTCGAGTGCTTCGTTTGAAGAAAACGTGAAATCCAAAGCTTGCCCCCCGCCGCTGAAGGAAAGGAGGATGTGTTCATCCGGTGGATTCTGGTTTGCACCGTTATCCATGCCAATCGAGCCCTTCGAGCCTGTGAGAGACGAAAGGATACGAGTCGTGTCGCCCGGATCCAGTGTTTGCGCACCCTCGCCAACGTTTGTCGAAGTGGCGATGAATGTTTCGCCATCTGATCCAACCCAGCGATCCATATCGTTTGACGCTGCATCGTTCATACCAAACGAAGAAAGGACTTCGACGTCGTTCACATCCTTGATCACAGCGCCATAGTCTGGTTGCATTTTTGTTTGGTCTTTTGCGAGAGGATGGACGATACCACCACTGTACGGTAAACGCCCTGGTTGAGTTGATGCAGATGCTGGAGTACCGTACGGACCAGTGCTTGCCAGCACCCTTGGAGTTTGCAACTGAGCGGCGCTGAAAAGCCCGAGTTGACCGAAGAAAACGTGAGGCACTAAGGGAAACACCCTCCCTGTCATTGCCAGGATGTAGAGAGCCGTTAAAATGGGACTTGCTTGAGTGACATCCATCCCAAATCCACTCGACCATTCTTGCGCTAGATCTCCTGCAATGTCAGAGTAGCGCTGATCGAAGAGCTCATTATAGGATGCGCCATTGTTGTTCTTCATCTTTGTGGCAAGATTCGATCCAAACACAGATTCGCTGCCCGTCAGCGACACTTGCACGCTCGAGCCATCTGCAGGGGACGCCCACGCGAGTGTACGTTCCCAAGAGGCAACCTTACCGCCCAAATATACTTCCCATTCTTGGTTGGGCGGTTTCCCAGAATTATCCGTGGCGCTGACACCTCCCGGAACCTGCACCGTCGCGAGCAAGAATTCCAAATTGGGTAAAATCTGAGCCTCAATGGAGTGTACAGACAAAAGATACGTCGTCGGCCTCCTCGGTAGCCATGTCACAACGGACTGCACACCTAGACATGTTTGACCTTGCCCGACATCGACACTGAGATCGAGAATATCGGATAGCTTGTACACGAGCTCGATACCGCCGCCAAGAATCGTGTCGCCCGCCCTACCAGGCAAAGCTGGATCTTGGCTACTTCTTATGGCACGATCGGTGGTGATTGTTAGATCCCAAGTCGATGTACTTTCGGATTCCACTGAAACGTTTGGCCCATCAAATGCTATTTCCCCGAAACCCCCGCTCGATACTTCATAGTTTGCCACATCGGTGGACCCTTCAGCGGTATATCCAAGGTTCAGTCCAACCTTGCCTTTTGCTTTGATCCCCGCTGTTGATTCGATAACGTTCCCTGCTTTGACGGTCAACGCATGAGTCGAGGCCAGTGCCCACTCAATCTTCACGTCGGTGCCAGAAATGAGCTCTGCATACGAGTTACCACCTGGCGGGTCGTGCACGACAGTGTAAACGAGTCCGTCGAGCGGCACGGTGGCCCAAAATGTGTCATCGCTCAAACCGTCGCCGCCTCTTGGCTTCACGCCGAGTGGAATCAACTCGCGAACGAGAACAGCAGTTACAGATCTAAATAGATCGTTTCTTTCCACTTCGACCCGAATCGTCCTCCGGTGATTACCAGCGAGATTGGGCTCACCGGGCGCGACGACGTATGCTGACGCTCCGCCAGGAAATTTGAGGTACCCATCGCTATCCATTTCGGCTTGAAAGTCGCACTTTTCGCCGCCACCTTTGTCTGGGTGACAGTCGGCGTTTGTACCGCTCACGTCTTGACGGATCTTCACTTCTGTGCTGCCCGTACGTTTCTGTACGTTTGGCAGCGCTTGATAGCAACGCGCGTAACGACGACCGTTCATGATGTGTAATTCAAACACCTTCAGTTTGACTATTCTCTCCACAATCTGATTATTAGCGAACTCCGAAGCCAGCGGATTTGAACCCGATGAGGATGTCCCAATGAAATGTGCTTTTTTCAAACCTCCATCATTCTCCTCTCCTTTGTAGCAAGTCTCGTGATCGTCTGTAATTTTCGGAATGATGGATTGTGGGATCTCCACGCAAATGTAGCCGTGATACTTGTAACGGATTTGCTGCCAGTCGTTGTACTCGCGCATCAAAACAAGTCTCTCGAGCGCATTTCTCCGCCTGAAAAACGTCACCACGTCACCGTCTTCGGTGGCACATCCGTCTTTCCACGGTTCGTTTGCAATCAAGTCTCCGATCCCACCGACGGATGGGCCAGAGTGAAGCAGTACCGAATAGTCCATAGCCGCGAAAGGCCACGCTCGCGCGTTTATAGGAATGGGCTCTTCTTCACTAAACGCCTCACTCGGAATGTTTTCCATGTTTCTCATCCACCCAGAAACCTCTTCGGAAGTGACGAGGACGGGTGGATGGCAACCATTGATGGGGGTTATTTTGAACACGGCGCCTGAATACAACGCCTCGCATTGTCCCTGGTACAGTCCAAGGTCGATGTTTCCTCTCGTCGTGTCTGTGAAAAAGATATACGTACCATCCATGATGCGACTGAGTGTCACAGTCTGCGAGTAGTCAGCACAGTCAATGACATCCGCGGCGTCAGCGATCGTCCTTCCCGTGTAACAGAGTGTGTGTTTTGGAAAGGACGCGTTGAACATGAACGACTTGCCACGAGTGAGTGAAATTTCGAACCAACCAGACTCATCCGTCTTGTACTCTTCTGGCTCACCCGAACTACCTATCTCGGAGACTTGAATGGTGCCGTCAAACAACCCACACGTTGTAACTCCACTTGTGAACTGTTTAGGGAAAAGTATAGCGCCCCTCACGACGACCGTCGTCTCGTCTGCGAAATTCTTCATGGCGACTCCTCTATGTCGGATTTCCAATTCGTTTGCAGCGATATCGGCAGAGTCAGAAAACAAGTTGCCCGGTAGTTTATTAGATAAACTCTGTCGAGTGGATTTGTCGAAAATGTGCACAATGTCATGATAACGCTGTGATGCGAATAGAGATACGCCTGTAGAATGGGCGACTCTTCCGTAGACGTCATCTTCACTGCGAGCATTATTCACTGCAGCATCCAAAGTGATGGTCTCAGCGACGCTTAATAACGGAAGAAGCTTTGTCATGTTTACGTCACCGACGACGCGAGGGCTCATCGCGTCGGTACAAGTAGATGGAAAGGCGTCGCGCACGGAGGCGGCGTAATACTCATTCCATGTAGTCGAGTTGGAGGGTAACACTGTTGAATTTCCCCTGATGAGTGAGAACATGACACATAGGTTACCACCGGTGCGTTTCGCTTCAAAGTTTGACAGATACTTGCCATCGATGATGGGATAAACAAGTATCGGCTGTGCCACTAAAACGTGTCTTTGGAGTTTATCGACAAGGCGCGTGAATTCACCCGCAGAAAGTATACCGTCCGAATCAACGTCGAATTGATTCCAGACAGACTCTGGCACGATGGCGTGTCCTTTATTTGGAAACCCAGCTCTAGATTCAATGAAACGCTGCAATTCCAGTCGAGAGATTGCCGCGTCTTGGTCGGCGTCCGCAAGGTTGAGCGCGCTGCCTAATTCTTCACTAGAAGTCGTCGTAGGCGAATCATCTTCAGAGGTTGATTTCAACACGAGCAGCACCTTGGCGGGTTGTGAAGACGCATCGCTTTGGCGTGCGCTCGAGGAATCGATCAATGACTCACGTGTCTCAGGGAAAACTTCTTCTTTGTATGCGCCAGCCAAAACCTTAGCAGTCACTGGAAGTGTACCGCTCGTATCTTTGAGAGTGATTTCATATTCGCCATTCAATCCAGTCACCGCCGAAAACGCGCAGTTCGATCTCGATCCGTACGCCGCGACTTCCGTCACGCGCGCGCTGCCTACTTTAGCGAGGTGATCTGATACTTTAAGCATTTCGTCATCGCTTAAGGCGCGATTCCACGTGATAATCTCGGCGACGGCCCAATCGGAGACTTCACCGTCACAGCAACCACCGTTTGGCGCATAATTGATACCGATGTGCTTGTTGCCGGAACCGCCCCTGCGATCTGCAGTGGCTACATTCACGCCGTCCACGTACGCGCGTCGACCGTTGTTCGTGCTGCACATGACGAGCCAATCCGTCAGGGTTCCTTGTGAATGGTAGCTCGTAACCCACGCATCGTAACTCGCCACGCCACGACGTCCGCCCCAGTGTCCGTGCAGAAAGTTTCCATTCCCGCCGATGAGAATGCGACCCTTGGACGACCCGGTATACCTCGAGAGGGAACAAAGTGTCCACGTCGCGGGCAAAATCGCGCCAAAGGTGACTCGCGAATCTTTATCACCGGTGAGGGTCTTCACTTCGCCAGCCAACCCGTGACCGTTCTGGAACTCAACATTAACGGTTCCACCGATGACTTGCATCTCAAAATCACCGACGGCGCTCTTCCACGAAGTCGTAATCTCTGAGCTCTTGAACCACGCGTACAACCCGTCTGATGGTACGTCCGTTTCAGGCATGACTGCCGTTATGAATCTACCATGGAAAGACGACAGATGGGTACCAATACAATCGTAAAAGAAGCAGGAATGCGACGTAGCCGTGTGCGTCTTCGACGGATTCAAGGAGCACTCATTCCCATGGTATCCCGAGTCGGCGGAATCAAAATCACAAACGTATGCCTTGATGGGAGTCACCGTCGCAGAGCCTCGAACGCATACTTCAACAACCTCAACCGCGCTCCAAACGGCAAGTTCAGTGCGCAAATATTCACCGCGCTCAACTGTGGAGTAACCTGTATCAGACGATGGCGCCGACTCACCATCTGTGATGATGTATGTGCTCTGCGCAGCTGTCCTCACGAGGTCACTCGTGTGCTCTGCACGCATGTGTAGAGCTAAATTAGCTGAATCATACACTCGCCTTCTCGATACGAGTGTATGGTTTGGCCATGCAAAACCTGCACAAATACGGACATAAGGTACTGGCGTCGTGGACGAGCCGGCAGTCACAACGCCTTCAAGAGCTGCCATCCATGGCGCCTTGAAGTAATGTGTAGTCGATACCAAATCGACTGCGTTTGATGATACTTTTGTACGAACCTTGTAGTACCACTCCAAATTTGGTTTAGCTCCAGCTTCACGGTCAAGATACGTGATTGAGCTAAATTTGTTGACGCATCCTTTCAGATCACCATCCATCTGAATTATGGTATCGTAACTCGCCGCCGCGACATCGCGACCAGTGGGCTTGCGTAGCATTTCAAACGAAGCTTCGTTCCAAGATGTATCCCTGTAAGTGAATGTCACACCACTCATATCGAGTATAGCTTGTACATCGATGGCTGATCCGTCGTAATACATCCCGACGGCGCAAAAGTATTCAGAAGCCAATTGTGGATCATCTTGATTGTGCGCAACGATAGACGCGCACACTACGCGCCGTGACGACGGTTTGGCGTGCGCCCGAGCGGCACAAAGTGGCCTATGTCCGCAACGATATGCATCCAAAAACGTCGCACGGCTGACTTGTCCGGTATATATGCGCACATCATCAAACTCCACATCAGCGCGCGCAAAGAGCTCAAAGCTTTGCATAAGCCTTAAAATTGTCTGCGGTTGCGTGGATCGCATTGACCGTTCCATTTTATACATCGACGAATCCGACGACTCAGTAACAGCGCCAGTCGGATTTGCAAACACGACGAATTTATCTCTTCGATTGATGGAGAAGCCAACATAGTTCCACTTTCTGCATTCAATACCAGAAAGTGTCAACGAGTACTCGACCGCGTCATTTTGACTGTAATCCAAAACGAGATCCTGTGCGGCGGTGTTCGACGCAGATGTTTTCAGATAAAAACGCAACGCGTGCTCGACTCCACCATTTTCACCGCTGATGTACGCCAGAGACGCGCGACGAGGTTCCGTCTCGCCATTATTGTCACATTTTCCGTAGATCCACATACTGACGGCGACGTCGTTCGCAAAAGCTTCGCCATGGTACCGGTACGCGTACGAAGCTGTTGTGACGGGTTGCGCGACAGCCGAAAGGCACATGGCTCCGTCTCCTCCCGAACACCGAGACAGCGTCCGAGGAGAAGCCATGGGAGATAGCGTGGGTTTCAATCCGAGTTGTCCATCCACAAGCGGCGCGGCCGATGTGATTACTCGTCCATCATCCACACCCTCGAAAAGGAAATTCGCCACCAAAGACTGCTGCACATCCTCGTACATTCCAGACACAGGTCTTTCATCAATGAGTCGAGTTGCTGCGAATGATCTATCACTGATTCTCTCGTATAATTGATCATTCGGATTTTCGTTGTATACGGAAAGCTTGTCGTATAGCGTTCCATCGACGTAAAGGCAAGTATAATCACCGGCGTGTAAATCAATGGCGTACTTCCATCTAAGATCCATCATGGACGAGAGCTCCGAGCATTCATTTGAACCTACGTCTTCCGTCACGCGCCCGGGGTCGTTGGATGGATACACCGTCTGGGTGAATACCACTGCGCCTGTCCCGCAAGTGAAATCATTCGTCTTGGCGCGCATAACTTGCGATGGTTTGAGAACGAGCTCTTCTCCCAGTTGCTGATTCCAGATGTCGATGACACGAGCATCAGCGCTCTGTTTGATGAGCGCGGCGATGATTTCTTCTCGAGAGAGCACACCATCTTCAGGATTGTTGTCATGTCTACGAAACACAGCTTCTTTTGCGCGGTAAATTTCAGTCTCGTTGCGACAATCGGCGACGTTGAACTCGTCGGCGGTAAGAAGGAGCAGTCTGGCGACGTGCTCCATATCGTTTGACGAGCTCAACGACCCCAAAGGCATCGTAGCCGCACAGCCTTCACGCAAGTAAAACCTGTGCAATTTCGTGCGCGGACCCAAAGGATTGGGAACTCTCTCTCCGCTCGCCGTCACAAAGTAGCACGAGTACCAAACGTCGTAAAACCCTTCCAAGATCACACCGTTAGAATCTGACATCTCGAGCGTTCGAGGAATAAAATCGTCCCAACTTCTGCACGGCATGTAATCTCCAAATCCTTCCGAGCACGTCGAACCTTCTCTCTGCACTTGAACGGCGCATCGCAAACCAGACAAGTGCTCGTTCGCTTCAGCGTCGCTCGATGAACCGAAACAGTCGTTTACGGCTTCGCACGACGGGTGTTTCACCTTGACCTCAAAGTTGAACGAATACGCCGAGACGAGGTCAACTTTGTTATCCATGATGACGTTGACGTCGATAAACTTGCCAGGCGGTGGTGGCGACGGTGGTGGCGACGGTGGAGGGCTCGGCGGCGGTGGTGGCGGATAGACGTGATTCGGACGAACGAGCGTCTCGAGGTCGATCGCGAAACGAAAGCGCTCCGCCGTCATCCATGTTCTCAATTGATTGTAAGCCACCGAGTTGCCGACCAATTCACCTCCACTCCCCATATGTACGAACGCATTCATGCGAACGGCGTGCAGCGCAATCTCTCCGGCACCGGCGTCGACGACACGGAAACGATAGTACGAGTACTCATCGCTCGTTGGAAGCCGATTGTAGTCCAGCTCGGCGTGTCCTCGCTGAAGCCTGTAGTTGTGATCCATGTAGACGAACCGCCTGTGCCACATGGACCACAGGGCGATTTCACCACTGCTCCCCTCCACGTGTATGATTCTGAACCGTTCCCAGATGGCATCATCACCGAGCTCGTCCCACTCCTTTGCCTCCATCAGCGTCCCCATACCGTTATTGGTCATATGGACGAAGCGATTGTACAACGGGTTGTGAATCGCGACCGTCACGCCGTACGGTGGCCTATGCATGACGATTCGCCATTGTACGTCTCTGCGAGACCGGTCCCACAAACCATTCGGCATGTGCTCGGTGCCAGTGACACGGAATCCATTCATTCCGTTGCTGTCGCGCACCATGCGCAAGTATCGCATGTGGAACTGATTATACAGACGCACCGTGCCGTCTGGCCCCTCTTCGATGCGAAACTTTTCCCACGTCCACCAATCCGGCATGGCGTTTACATTCATACCTACGCTGCCATCAGCCAGGTAGCCATGATTGGGAGTTAATCGCAGAAAGTTGTTGAAATACGGACAGTGAAAACCAAACTCACCGCGTCCAGCATCCACGATGGTGAGCGGCTCGTTCGTCCACCAGTCACCCATAATCGGCGACCCCGGTCCGTTGTTGCCCAAACCGCCGGAACCGCCAACCCAGTAACCGTTTGCCCCAGTCATCATCAGAAACCTCCCACTTTCGGGATGATACAGACCGACCAACGCGTTGTTTTGAACCCTCTTTGAAGCATCAGCGACGACGAAACGAAAGCGCTCCGCCGTCATCCATGTTCTCAATTGATTGTAAGCCACCGAGTTGCCGACCAATTCACCTCCACTCCCCATATGTACGAACGCATTCATGCGAACGGCGTGCAGCGCAATCTCTCCGGCACCGGCGTCGACGACACGGAAACGATAGTACGAGTACTCATCGCTCGTTGGAAGCCGATTGTAGTCCAGCTCGGCGTGTCCTCGCTGAAGCCTGTAGTTGTGATCCATGTAGACGAACCGCCTGTGCCACATGGACCACAGGGCGATTTCACCACTGCTCCCCTCCACGTGTATGATTCTGAACCGTTCCCAGATGGCATCATCACCGAGCTCGTCCCACTCCTTTGCCTCCATCAGCGTCCCCATACCGTTATTGGTCATATGGACGAAGCGATTGTACAACGGGTTGTGAATCGCGACCGTCACGCCGTACGGTGGCCTATGCATGACGATTCGCCATTGTACGTCTCTGCGAGACCGGTCCCACAAACCATTCGGCATGTGCTCGGTGCCAGTGACACGGAATCCATTCATTCCGTTGCTGTCGCGCACCATGCGCAAGTATCGCATGTGGAACTGATTATACAGACGCACCGTGCCGTCTGGCCCCTCTTCGATGCGAAACTTTTCCCACGTCCACCAATCCGGCATGGCGTTTACATTCATACCTACGCTGCCATCAGCCAGGTAGCCATGATTGGGAGTTAATCGCAGAAAGTTGTTGAAATACGGACAGTGAAAACCAAACTCACCGCGTCCAGCATCCACGATGGTGAGCGGCTCGTTCGTCCACCAGTCACCCATAATCGGCGACCCCGGTCCGTTGTTGCCCAAACCGCCGGAACCGCCAACCCAGTAACCGTTTGCCCCAGTCATCATCAGAAACCTCCCACTTTCGGGATGATACAGACCGACCAACGCGTTGATGTACATCCTATCCAGCGCGTGCACCCCGCGCGCACCCAAAAGCGCCCCCACGACCCCGCACATCGCGACGACGAACGCCCATCTCGCCCGCCCGCCCGCGCCGGCGTCTCCTCGCCGTCGTCGCTCGAATCCGCGCGACGACGACGACGACGACGACGACGACGACGACGCGCCACCACGACCCCGCGCGTCACATTCGCCTCTCATCGCCCGTCTCCGTCGTCGTTGTCTTTATCCTTCGTCTGTTCGATGCGAACGAATTCCAAAATTAAATCGCCACCCACAAACCGTTACGTCGTTTCAGACGGATAACTGTGTGAATCCCCGTCGGGCGTCTCCGGAACGGTCGATCGCGAAAACAAAAAAAAACACCCCGCAACGGGGGCGCGGGGGGATTTCTTCGTCCTTCCACGCGTCGAGCGTCCTTCCCGGCGGCGTCTATCGACGGACGGACGGACGGGTGCGCGCGCGCCCGCGGGAACCGACGTTTCATTCAAAAGTGGATATTTCGACATTCTCACTGTATACACATACAACATGGACTATATGAGACTTTTCAAAAACGGGAAACGAACGTTTAGAAATCACTATCTGGTCGGTCCGTGCGCGCGTCTTCTTCTTCTTCTACTTTTCAAAGTTACAACGGGCGAAACTTTCGAGCCGCCTTTAATCGAGCGATGCGCAGTTTGTCTTGTTCAAACTTCGCTTGCAACTCCATGATTTCCGTGCGTTTCTTCTCCTTGCTCTGATGACGATAAAACTCTTCGCCGGCAATCTTCTTGATTGCTTTGCGACGACCGTCCGCCGTCGCCGCGCGGATACCGCCCACCGTCGTTCCCGTGGCGTCATCCGTCGTCTTTTTTCGCCCGCGTTTCGTCTGAACAACCGTCCAGCCGTCACCGACCGTCGTGTTCGCCGCCTCCGCCTCGGCCGCGCGCTCTTCGTCCTCTTTGCGCTCAAACCAAGAGTCGATGCGCGACTTGACGGCTTCGATGCCCGGTCGCGCCCTGCGATGCGAAGCGACCCAGTCGTTCAACCCAGACGCGGTGGCCTCGTCATCCACGCTGATTGTGTCTCCCGATATCGCTGTCGTCATCGGTGCTTGTACGGGTTCTTCGTCCGTAAGCTTGGCCGCTCGGGATAGAAACACGTCGGCGATCGACGACGACGCCCTCGTCTTTGACGGTGCGCTCTTTTTGCTCCTAGCGCCGCCAGACGCCGCGCCGTCATCCGCGAGTCTAACGACGCACGCGCTCAGCGCGGGAACCGTGCTGAGGGAAATTTTTTCGTGCGATTCCAACCCGAAACCGAGCGCGTTGACGACGTGTTCAATCTCTCTTCGTTCCCAACGCGCAGGGAAACCGGCGAAAAACACACACGCGGCGTCAAAAGTAGTTCTACTCGTCATGACGTGCAACACGTGCGGAGAATCTCTTCTCGCCCGCACGGGTATCCGCACCGCGTCGCTCAACATCCCTCCATCGTCGCGTTCGTCGTCCCTTTCCCTCGACGTCGACGCGTTCAGCGCCATGAGGTCGCGCTCTTTCCTCGCGGCCGCCGCAGCAGCCGCAGCCGCCGCTTCTTCATCAGCGGCGATGCCTCTCTTTTTCCGCGCCGTCTCGTCGTCGTCGAGCGCTCGCTCCCACGCCGCGCGTTTTTCATTTTCACGCTTTCTCTTCCGTCTCGCCGCCCCGGACGCCATCTCTCTCTGAACGCTCGCGCAGAGCTAGCTGCACGGGCGAGGAGTGGCGTTTTTCGTTACCAACAGGTCTCGTCTCGTCTCGCATCGCATCGTCTCGTCTGCACGCGGACGGCGCTCCTTCACTCTGAAGTCTGCGCGACGACGACCGAGCGGACGAACGAAAGAGAGAGAGAGAGCAAGCAAAAGTAAATCCGATAACGCAGCCATGTCGACGCCGACGCTGGCGTTTTTAAAAGTGGATGCGCGAAGACCGCTGGACGACGAACAGAACGTCCCGATCGGGGATGCCAAGTCGCGCGGTTTCGTCAAGCTCACCGCGCGATGTGCGCCGGGGTTCTCGAGCGGAAGCGAAGAGAGACGATACGTGATCGAGATTCCCTCGGGGGCGACGCACGTGAACGTCATGGCGAGTACTTTCGCGCCGGGCGTGTCCGTGTCCATCGACGGGACTCCGGGGAACATGGCGCTTCGACCGGCGACGGCGGGCAAAGCCATCTCGGTGACGCTCGTCAAGGCGGCTGACGGTGCGACGGCGACCGAGTACGAACTCGTTCCCGAGGTTGTGGCGGACATGTCCAACGACGGTGAAATCGTGATGAAAGAGAAGCCCAAGGTGGAGGACGACGAAGCCGAACATGGGCACTCGCACGACGGCGTTCCGTGCGACGGAACGCATCATTCGCACTCGCACGGAGACGCCAAAAAGGCAAAGTGTGATCATGGACATGAACACGGCCACGGTGAGGAGTGTCACGGCCACGGCCACGGCGAGGAAAAGAAACACGACCACGGACACGGACACGGTGGTCACGATCACGGACACGACCACGGTCACGGACACGGCGAGGAAAAGAAGCACGACCACGGACACGGACACGGCGAGGAAAAGAAGCACGACCACGGACACGGACACGGTGGACACGATCACGGACACGGACACGATTAATTTTAGCTTTTTTTAAGTGACATGACATCCTCTAGTGTAAGTGTAGTAGTCATGGCGACGACGGAACGACGAATCAAATTTCATTTATATGTCGCCGTAATCGATGACGACGCGTTCGCCCACGGACGCATCCAAGTCTGTGTACCTCTTCATTTGAATCGCTTTGGCTCCTTCAACCATGGCGCCAGCCGGAACAGGGACGAATGGCGCGTTTTCACTGGCGCCTGGCATTTGCATCATCATCATCACGTTGCCGCCAAAACGTTTTTTGTTCTTTCTGTTAGCCTTTCTGTTCTGCTCGAGCTTGAGGAACTCGATGACGTTTCGACGGTACTGGTCGTCGAGGAGACGCTCACGCATGTCTTCAACGTGGTGAGCTTGCTTCGTCTTGATGTGCTTGATCACAAACTCCTCGGCGATGAAGAGCTTGGAGCTCAACGTCGTACCAAAGCGTTGTTCGTCGTGCTTGACGACGCAAGACTGAATCCATTCTTCCAACTTGCGCTCGATTTCCTCCGTACCGAGCTTCTTCACTTGCGGATCACCTTCGGCGATGCGGCGCTTGACGTTTCCATCGAGCGCGGCGCTCCATCGAACGGCGTAGGGGTTCTCAGCCATCGCGGCGACGCCGGATTCCGGCTTGGCGTCTCGTTGCGTAAACGAGCTTTGCATCGTCACATTCTCCAAGAAAGTGACCGGGTTCATCTCGCTGCAACGCTTGTAGTAGTCGAGACCGTGCACGCGTAAAAGATAGCAGAGCCGTTCGTCGAGACGAGTCGCGGCGCCTTCTTCGTTGCCCAAAGCCTCGAGCGTCGCCGCGTCCTCCGCCGCCGCGTCCTCGACGTCCATGCCCGCGTCTTCGCCTTCGACGAGTGGGTTACCCTCGATGCCCTTCTCCGCATCGAGACGCAGGATGAGCTTGGCCGATTGCTTGAGATCGTGTCCAAGGCGCGACGGTTGCCACGCCTCTATCGGCACGAGCGAACGTCTCTTGTGTTGTTGTTGCTGTTGCTGTCCCGCGTCTTCGCCGCCGTCGGCGACCTCCATCTCCGCGTCTTCGTCACCATCGCCGCCGACGCCGGCGCCCGCCGAGGCATAAACGTCCAAAACGCCGCTCGCACGCGCGGCAAAGAATTCACCGGCGCGTTTCACCGAAACCTCGTCCCGGCGTCTTAAAGTTTCCACCAAAACTCGCGGATCGTTCCTCGCGCGTTCATTCTCGTCGTGCCGGTGATCTCTAAAGTACCGATCAAAGAACGCCTCTTGGTTTTCCTTTTGGTACTCCTCGTACCGCCGTTCCGCCTCGGCCGGCGTCGCGTCTTCGCGCAGGTACTTGTAGCAAAAGTCGCGAAACGACAGCGCTCCGTCGTCCCTTCTTCCGCGACCTCTTCCCCCGCCTCGACCTCCTCCTCCCCTGTTGTGACCCGCGTCGTCTCGGCGTCTCCCTCCTCTCTCGTCGTTTCCGTACGGGTGGTGACGCGCCCCGCCCCCGCCTCGGTTACCTCCTCGTCGTCCTCTCCCACCGTCGTCGTAGTATCCGCGGTCTTCGTCCACGTCCATCTCTCCCCTCACCCGCGACGTCGCGAATCTCGAGCGCGAGCGAATGAGAATGAATCCCGCCGCGAAGCCGCTGGAGAGGTCGAGGGCGCGCGCGGGGTTTTGTGTGCGTACGTTACGTTCAGGTACCGGTATGAATAAACAGTGTGTGTGTATGTTTATCAAAGTGTACCTGTATGAATAAACAGTGTGTGTATGTTTATCAAAGTGTAAATAAAACCACACCACCACCCTCGGACCCTCGGGGGACGAGGACGAGGACGAGGACGAACGAGGGTCTGTCTGTCCGTCTGTCTGTCTGTCTGTGCGTCTGTCTGTCTGTCGTCAAAAGCGCGCGTGTGAGCGTGTGTGTACGCGTGTACGCATCGGAGTGGATTGAGAGACGACGACGATGATGCACGCGATGACGAACGCGAGCGGGGCGAGCGCGGCGCTCCGCGCGGCGTCGAGAAGCCTGGTGGCGAAGCGAACGACGAACGCGAGCGGGGCGTTCTCGCCGGTGCGATCGCCGGGGAGACTCTCGAGTGGGTTTGTTCGCGCGTCTCGCGCGGTGTACGCCAAGTACGCGAGCGAAAAGGTTGGTGAGTTTCCATCGATGGATTTTAGGATGTTCATCAAGGATGGAGACGCCACCGTGAGCGCGTGGCACGGCGTCCCGCTCAAGAATGGTGACGGAACGTACAACTTTATCTGCGAAATTCCAAAGGAGAGCAAGGCTAAGATGGAGGTGGCCACGGATGAAAAGCTCACGCCGATCAAGCAGGACACGAAGAAGGGCAAGTTGCGCGATTACCCGTACAACATCCACTGGAACTACGGCATGCTTCCGCAGACTTGGGAGGATCCGAAGCACGAGCACCCGGAGATGAAGGTGAGCGGCGACAACGACCCGGTGGACGTCGTCGAAATCGGCTCGAGCGCGTTGGCCATGGGCTCCATCTCCCCGGTCAAGCCGGTCGGTATTTACGCCATGATTGACGACGGTGAGTTGGACTGGAAGGTGATCGCCATCTCCACCAGCGACCCGAAGGCTTCGGAAATCAACGACGTGGAAGATGTGGAAAAGCACTTTCCGGGTGAGCTCGAAAAGATTCGCGTCTGGTTTAGAGACTACAAGACTCCCGATGGCAAACCGCAAAACAAGTTTGGCCTCGACGATAAGTGCATGAACCGCGCGTACACCTTGGCTGTCATCGAGGAGACTCACGATTTCTACAACAACCTCAAGAGTGGGAAGCGCGTCAACGACGAGGAGCTTTCTCTCGAATGAGTAGACAAAGTGTTTGCGTTTTGTAACGACGCCGGAACGATTGATTGACTAAACCGACACATAGACCCACCACCGGATGACGACGACGCGAACGTTTCCTCTCTCACTCTCTGAATTTTTTCATTCTGTTAAATCATCGTGAAATCTACGACTAATCCGATGTTCTACGCGCCCAGTTCCTCTTCACCCTCAACTACGCCTTGTTTCGACGCAAACATTTCCGCATCATCTTGAGCTCTCGCTCGCACGAAGGCGCGTCTTCCGGGAGCCCGGTCCAATTAATATTCTTCTTGGTGCACTTATCGAACGCATCCGCCGCCTTCTCACACGCGCTCACCCTGCTCGCTCGGCAAAAGTCGAAATCGCTCGCCAATCTCGCGCACGCCGAGACACCGTTGATGTGCACGCACTGATGCAGTGCGGTCGACTTGGTCGCGCAGCTTCGTCTCGCGCGCTCTGCCTCCGCCTTGGTCTTGGCGCTCGGACCGAAGAAGAGACCCATGAATGAGCGATTGATTCGTCGGTCGGCTCGGTGCTCCGTCCCGCGACGTCTGGCGACGACGTCTCGCGCCGTGTGGGAAAACGAGTGAAGTGCAGTTCAGTTACTGAACAGCCAACAGAACAGTCGCGTTGGGTTGGATTGGATTGGGTGCCAGACGACGACGACGCCGACGACGGCGACGACACCGGAATCGTTATCGGTGACCCGACGACCCTAAGCGGGATGGCGCCTTCGAAATCGGTGCTGATGGAGTCCGCGAGGGAAGGGTCGTCTCAAGTCGGCGCGTCGACCAAGACGGGACCCACGAGCGGAGGCGATCGAGCCTTGTACAGAACGTGCCTTCGAGCCTACTTTTTTGTCGCCGTTTGGATGTCCATCTCGATGGCGGTCATCATGTTTAACAAGTGGATCTTAGCTTATAGTGGGTTTTCCTATCCCGTGGCGCTGACGATGTGGCACATGGTGTTTTGCACGTGCGTCGTCTGGGTTCTCGTTCGGGTGTTTCGAGTGACGAAGAGATTAAAGATGACTCGTCGAGACTACTTGCGGAGGGTGATGCCGATTGGATTTTTCTACGCCGCGTCGCTGTGGTTGTCCAATTCGGCGTATCTCCACTTGAGCGTCTCGTTCATTCAGATGACAAAGGCTCTGATGCCGGGTCTCGTGTACATGATTGGAATCTTTTTTGGCATGGAGAAGCTCAACGCGACGACGGCGGTGAACATGTTTATCATCGCCATCGGTGTCGCTATAGCAGCTTACGGGGAATTAAACTTTGACACGCTTGGAGTGACGCAGCAACTCAGTGCCTTACTTTTTGAGGCTGTTAGGCTCATGTTGGTGCAAGTTTTGATCACGCGACAAGGTTTGGCTATGAATCCACTTCAGTCGCTCTACTATGTCTCCCCGGCGTGCGCCTTCTTTCTCGCATTTCCTTTGTTGTTCGTCGAGTATCCAAAGATGATGCAAGATTTTACTCTCGTATTTGATTGGAAGATATTAGTTTTGAACGCGACGTGCGCGTTTGCGTTGAATCTTGCCGTGTTTTTACTCATCGGCAAGACGTCTGCGCTCACGATGAACATTGCCGGAGTCATCAAAGACTGGATGCTCATCTTTGCTTCTCAACACTTTTTTGGAAATCCGGTTACATTCTTGAATTACGTCGGATACGTGATTGCTTTCTTATCCGTCTTCATGTACAACATCAACAAAATGCGACAGCTTAAACGAGAGCAACAAAAGAAGCTCTCGCAACCGGCGACAGGAGGAAAGGCGGAAAGCGCCGCGGCTTAGTTCGTTAAGCGGCGCGCGCATTGATGTCCAACCGGCAGATGTGACACTTTGCGAGCGTCACGACGATTAAAACGAGGGGGTGATAAACTAGGACTGTGTAATTTGAATGCTTCGTTTGTTCTTACATCAAACTTGACACGCGCATCGCCGACTTCTCGAGTCCGGCGACGCCATCTCTATTAACCGACTCAGGTCGCCATCGCTACAGGCGACCAACCGCGCCCCGTATCTACGACTAAATGCACACCAATTGCAGCGCTTAATCGCCCTTGCGGCGGAAGCTGCAGCCTACGTGAGTTTGAAAACGTAAAGGTCGTCAGTCATCGTTTCAAAGGCAAACTCAAGCGCGCGACACGCAGGAGACTCTCAGGGTTTTTACACCCTTCAGCCAGCAATCGTCTCGACCATTTCTGTCGGTAAAACGTACCTTCGGTGAGCCTGGCCTTACCACCGGTCGGTTGGCAGAGGACGGCAGAGCAGGAGCCGCAGAGCACGACGGTTTGAGAGTGAGAGAACACAGTCGTGATGTTGAAGCAACCCTGGAGGGGAGGAGAGGAAACGACGGGTCAACCAGTCAGTCGGGAGTTCGCGCGAGTTGTTTCTCATCGTGACGATGCGCAACATCCTCGTCGGCGCCGACGAGTCGGCGAGACGGTGGATCAAATTTTAAAAAGAAAAATATGTACATGCACGCGTTCCCCCCCTACGCACCTGGCACTTGACATCCATGAAGAAAGAGTTCGGCGATTGAACCAATCTCTTGAGCTTGTGCTTGCGAGCCTCCAAAGCGGCCGGCGGGTTAAGCAAATCAACGTCTTGGGCGAGAACCTGCGTCGCGAACGTGAACGATTCCGAGCCGTCAGTATGCGCGTTAACCGTGCATGGAATACTAGTATCTCTCCGCCTCGTCGCGCGTCGCGACTCCATGCGCGCCGCCGACGTCAGAACCCTCCATCGATCCCCTTGCACTCGCAGTTTAGGGTCACGCGGCGATCTTCTCTCTGTGCGCTCCGTCGCCGCCGCGCAACGCGCTCGACGACGACGAAACGTCGATGCGCGACGCACGAAACGTCTGTCATCAATCTCGTTTCCTCGTTCGAATCATCGTCACCGACGTACCATCTTGTCTGTCTTCTCGACGCGCGCCTCGGAAAGGCGGATGCGCGTCCTCGACTTCGCCACTCGTTCCTCTGCGCGTCCGTCCGCGCGCGGTTCGTGGTATGTTCGGACATGTGGACAACCACTTCCCACGATGGGTCTTCACTCGTAAAATCCAGCAAGGGTAGGTGCGTTCATTTTTTACAAGCACACACACGCACACGCACGTGATCGGTACTGGATCTGTTGATGGTCACAGTATGAGCCCAAGGCGTGTGGATGAATCGAACGATGCGCCTCTGTACATCGGACCGGGACGCTCTCGACGGCGCGCGCCTCACACACAGGAAGGAAGGATTATCTCATCCGCTAGATACCTCAACCATGGCTGGTGCGTTGGTCGACGCGCGCGAACGACGACGCTCGAACGGTGAACGAACGGTGACGCGAGGAGCGAAGGGTTGCGTACCCAGACGAGCGATGTGGGCGACGGATGGGTGCGCGCGCTCGGCGACGACGCGTCGCGAAACGGAAAGAGGAGGCACACACGCGAAGTAGGGGCTGATGATCGAAACTCGGTCGGGGTTGGCGGCGGCGCTCGAGATCGAAAGCGACGGGGGGAAGGGAGCGCGGGCGACGGTGCGAACGCGCGCGAGCGCGATGCGTGCACGTTGTTGAGAGGGATTTTACGGTTCGAGACTGACGATTGAGACTTCGCGACGACGACACTCACTCGGAACAACAGATTTGAAGAAGCTCGGCTCTGGCCCGCACGAACTGAAGATTGAAGTCAACTGCTGCAACGTGAAGAAGCTCGATCTCAAGTTTTACGGCATTGAGAAGCCGAAGTGCAAGGTTGTGTTGAAGTACAAGGACCATGAGTACACGAGCCAAGAGCTTCCGGGCTTGGATCCGACGTGGGAGGAGGAGTTCATCTTCTGCATCGACGACGTAGAAAACGACAAGGTTTCGGCCGTCTTCTACATGTGCGACCAAAAGCTTGGCGATGAACAACACTTCGCTCTCAACAAGCTCCTCCAAAAGAAGCAAACTTTCAAGGGTCTCGTTGTCCCGGGTGGTAAGGCTGACTTCATGTTCACTGCGTTGAACTTTGGTGACGAAGCGGCGCAAGAAGAGAACGACGCCTTCATGGATTTCCTGTAAGAAGCCTCTTCAATTTTAATGCACTAAATGACTAAGTACTCAACTAAACAAACAAACATCGTCAAACTTGACACTAAAAATTAACGCGCGATATCACTCTGCGCACCGTCGCACCAAACAGCACGCACCAGATTGGTAAACGTGTCGGGGCGGGTCGCACGCGCGCTGTCAGAAGAATCGGCACCGCAGAGCTTGTTGAAACATAGCCTTGTAAATCATATTGTATGTTACGTGCCTAAACCCTTGATAAACCCTAGGTGAAACGTTCGCACTCGCGTTCGCATCCGCATTCGGTTGTTGGCGCCCCTTCGAACTCCCGTCCTCCGAGTCCGAGCGCGGCGTCAGAGGACGCCGGAGCGTCAAAGTCGAATCCGGTGAGCGAGGGTGGCGTCGTCATGACGCTCGAGAACGAAGACGACCGCCGAAGCGAACCGCGGGTGGTGATCGTGGCGACGTCCAGGGACAAGGGGGAAGCGTACTTGGATGTCGTGGCTGCTCGAGCTGAAGGTTTGGAAGACGACGAAGCAGACGCGGAAGAGATTGAACAGACGGCGAACGGTAGCGTGCGGGAGTTGAAAGAGTGGCGAGCGAAGAGGGCGACCGATAGACGGGTGTTCATGGCGCTGAGAAAGAGAGATCGGACGAGGGAAGCGTTGAATTCGGGTGGTTTGTTAACGAGAGCGGCGCTCAACGCGCTCGAACGACGCAAAGGGCCATCGAACGCGACGTGGGGACAGTTCTTGCGGAGTAAGCAAAGATCCATGCAGAGATTACCACCCGGCACGTCGAGTACTATTCGCCTCGCATCTACGCGCTGTATTAAGATTGAGCACGAACGCATAAGCCTGACGCACCCGGTTCGTTCTACTGGACGCAAGCGAGCTGTTTGCGTGGGCGTGAATTACGAAGAATGCGAAGTGGAGGAGTGGCGGCTGCGACGGCGTGGGTTAGACGCTATTCGGATGAGAAATTATTTGAAGAACAACTGCGGGTTCGATGACGATGACGACCTGATGGTTCTCATAGACGATAGCGAAGCGACGAGCGCCGACGGGGCAATCAATAGAAACTGTTCAAAAAGAGCCATCCTCAAGGCATGTCGCTGGCTCGTTGATGGTGTAAAAGCGGGAGACTCGCTCTTCTTCTACTTTTCGGGTCGGGATCAGGAGATTGGAGATGTCAAAGCGAAATCTTACAAAGGTTTAGAGAAGACGGCGCTGTGCGCGTCTGACACGCCGTCGCACGAAAGCAACAGAATCTCCAGGCGAGAGCTCCGCCACGCGCTGTTCGAAAGTTTACCTCGGGACGTCCATTTGACTTTATTTCTAGATATTTTCGGTGGAGGCGGAGAGAGCGCGCTCGGTGATCTGCCTCACTCCTGTGTGCGCATTCAGTTACCTGAGGAGAAGGAAATCAAGGATGCGCTCAGCGGGAAACAAACAGCTCCCATGGATCCTTTATGGATGCTCGCGGACGGTGCGAAAGCTCTAGAAGACTTTAGACATCTTGCCGAAGATATGGCAACTTCTTTCCACGACGTTGAGCGCGTGTTGAACGAATGTGAACTCATTTATCCTGAGGAACCAGAAAAGGAAGCTTCGTCGTCGAGCTCGGAGGAGGAAATCGTTGAGGAAGAGCCACCGGATGCCGAGACCGAGATCCTGGACGAATTGATAGACAAGTATGAGAGCGCAGACGAAGAAGAGATCTTGGCCGAAATTGAAGAGAGAGAGGAGAGGGAACGAGAGGCGACGAGGCGCCGGGAGGAAATGGCGAAAGCGGGGGAGGAAAAGCCACAGCCGGCGTGCTGCGTTATTAGTTAGGTTGGCACTTTTAGTATATAGTAGTGTTTGACATTTGGTTCAGATTATTCCCACATCGGATGCGTATAGAATTTAGTACATCGAACTGATCACGGAAGCGTACTTTTCAGTGACGACGTTGCGCTTGAGCTTTTGAGTAGCCGTGAGTTCTCCGCCCGGAACGCTGAAATCGGTGTCAAGAATCTTGAATTTTTGAATGCGTTGAGCGTTCGAGACAGCCGTCTTGTTGTACTTGGCGATGCCCTCTTCGATGTAAGACTTCCACTTTGCGTCAGTTTGCGCTTGTTTGACAGTTTTCACATCCGGGTTCACCTCGAGGGACGTGCCCGTGAGTTCTTCGGTGAAGCCTTCTTCTCCGTCGGAAACTTGCTTGAGGGTGACCAAAAGAGTGTTATATTTGCGCTTGTCACCAACCATCATCACGTTGGAGATACCCGGGCAGTTCTTTTTTATGCAATCTTCGATCGGGACCGGGGCGATGTTCTCACCACCGGCAGTGATGATCAATTCCTTGATGCGTCCCGTGATGCGAAGCATATTGGTTGCCTCATCGATGGCTCCGACGTCACCGCTGTGCAACCAGCCGTCTTCATCGATGCTTTCGGTCGTTTTTTCCATGTTGTTCAAGTAGCCCATCATAACGTGACGACCTCGGAAGCAAACTTCACCCTCGCCAGGCTTGTCGCGGCCTTCAACAAAGTCAAGCTTGAGTTCAGTGCCTGGAATCGGGATACCACAAGAGCCTGCCTTGAAGTAGTTGTTCTGGCACACGTTTTGCGGACCAGTGTTCTCGGACATGCCGTAGACTTCGAGAATATGGATACCGATCGAACCAAAGTAATCGAGAGTATGCTTCATGATCGGAGCGGCGCCCGTGAGGCAGACGCGAGCCTTGTCCAAGCCGATGGCAGAGTGAGCCTTCTTCTTCATGAAGTTCATCGCAAAGCCTCCCAAGAACGGCTTACCGACGGTCGCTCCGACTTGAGACGCTTCGTGGACTTGCGAGCACTTGCCCTTCATGAAGGTGGAAATCTTCTTTTTGAGTCCGGTGACGGTCTTACCCTTGGCTTGCATAGCCTCGGCGAACTTTTCCCAAATTCTGGGCACGGCGAAGAAGACAGTCGGGCGAGCTGCGATGAGCGTCTCCTTGAGAGTTCCCTTCAACGCATCTGGTCGAGCAAAGTGAACTTCGGCCGGTTTCTTGTAGTCAACAATGCAGATGAGGGGTGAGTGGATATCCACAATTTGCGCAGCGATGTGCGAAAGCGGCAGATAGGACACGACTCTCAAATCACCGGCGGTGATGGCTGGGTTGTGCTCGACGTTGGATTTCGCCGTCCAAGTGGCGTTATCGTGGGAAATCATGACACCCTTCGGGTTACCCGTGGTACCGGAGGTGTAGATGAGCGTGCAGCAATGTCCCGGTTTTTGTGAATCAATGCGAGCTTGGAGATCAGCATCGCTGACGTTAGCACCGAGCTCCATGAAATCCTTCCACGTGTACACTTGGGCGAGCGACGAGTCGGCGGCACCCTGCGGGTCGCTGAAAGTCTCGTCACGATACATGACAATCGCCTTGAGCTTTGGAAGCTGGGATCTGATTTCTAAAATCTTATCCAATTGCTTTTGTCCGTCCACGACAACCACGCGAGCGCTCGAGTGCTCGATGATATACTTGCAAGCCTCGGGTTCGTTTGTCGTGTAAATGCCCGCTGCGAAACCTCCAGCCAAGATGGCGCCGTTGTTCGACATCAACCATTCCGGGGAGTTAAAACCCAAGATGGCGACAGACTCAAACCGACCCAAACCGAGGTGCAAGAACGACTTGGCCGTCTTGACGCAATCATCGTAATACTCAGCGACGGTCCACTTTTCGCCCGTGCACGCCACGAGCGCAGTGGTGTACTTGAGCGGCCCGGTCGCCGCCGCTTTAAAAACCTGCGTTTCGATGATGACAAATAAATGAAAAGACACCGTCAGTCGTCAATGTCTCCGAGTGCTCGAGTCGGGCTTAGAAAACGCGCCATCCATCGCGACAAAGAGAGATTGGATTGTAGAATTAGACCATATCATCAAGATGATCGATTGACGAGTCAGTAGAAACGTAGTAATCCCCCCCTTGTCCTCGACTGGATCGTCGTCGTCGCGCGCACCTCAACGACAGTTCTCGGCGCGTCACCGGCGATGCCTTCGCCCTTGGTTTCAATCACGGATTCCGAGTCCGGGGAAATCGTATACTTTCGCGCCATGGTTGGTCGTCGTCGTTTCGATTCGGCGCTGCGTGTCGAAGTAACAACCGCGCCTGGAAGTGCACGGGCGCTGCGTCGTGTCGGTTGAGTTTTACTACCGGTATTTATTTACGCCTTTTATATCAATACGTATTGGGTTTTACTGCAATCATAATATGTACCACATGTCCGTTTTTGTAAATGACCATGATCATTCATGTGATGGACGACTCGCTCAGAGCGTTCTGTTGGCTAGACACTCGTCTATGTGCGCGTTGATTTCGGCGTTGAGCGCGTTCGATGAGAACTCGTGACCGCAGACGCAACACGATTTCATATTTTTCGGTTGCGTGCTCGGCTTTGGCTTGGGATTGGGGTTGCTAAGATCGAAAAAGGCGCGAATGCTCGTCTTTGGTTTCTTTGGCTTTGGTTCCGACGCGGACACTCCGGCGGACGATGGTTTGACGGATGTTGACGGTGCTGAGACTTTATTCTTGGAGGCTGCACCGAAAAAGTCTTTCATCGTCTTCGTCTTGCGAAAGCACTTGGCGACGGACTTTGGGTCGACGGGCGTCGGGGGCTCGATGACAACGCCGAGTATGGCGTTCATGCCGTCGTCGCCGTCGAGCAACGCGAGATTGCCCGGATCGGAAAACTTTGCGGCCCACTGAAGCTCAATCGTCTCTTTTACCTGTGAGAGAAGTTCTTCGGGGTACCTCAAGCCGATGACTTTGCGCCCACTCGAGCCTGAAACGCGAACCGTGCGCATGCCTCGATCAGCCTTGTTAAACTTGTGGGCGTTTCGATCGAGCGTGCGCTCGAGCTCTCCCCAGCACGGAACGACGGCACCACTAATGATAGAGCACGTCACCGTGCGCTGCCCAGCGGTACACACACCCATAGTTTGACGAATGTGGCAGTTTGTGCCATGCATACACGCATTTTCGGTGAGTGCGTGCACGTTTTGCCACGGGTCCTTGGCCACTTCGGCGGTACACATGGAGTATTTTTGTCGCAACTCGTCGTACTCCATCTCAAAGAAGCTCGCCCCTGTGTTTGGACGCCATAGCATGAACAGGTTTCTGGATCCAGGTTTGGTGATTGCCAGAACAACTTGCGTGCGTCCATACATTTCACGTTTCATCTTGTAGAAACCGTCGCGTTCGTGTCGCTTGCCCTTTTCGCAAATTTCCAAAGCGCGCTCAAAGGAGATGCCGCGATCTATGAAGACCTTTGTCGATGTGAGCGTTTGCCCGTGATACGGATCTTTCAGGATAACCTTGGATTCTTCATCGATGCGGATCGATGATCCCTCCAAATCGCTCACGCCTTCCGTGTACTTGCCCTCAGCCTTGGCGAGCTTGATTTCACATTCAAGCGTTTCGGCAAAGTACGCAAACATGATATTTTGCGTTTGCACTGGCAAGCCGAGAAGACGGTTAAGAAACTTTCGCACGTCACCTAAATCTTTGGTACCGTATCCAATCTCCTGTAAGAGCACGGTTTCTTCCACCGTTAAGCCGTCATTACGCATACCAACTTGGACACCGAGTTCGATGAGCGCTGAGCGCAGATTAGCCTTCAAATCAGGCCAAGATGTCGCCGCGCTTCCATCGAGATCGTCTTGACTGACGTGAGATAATATTCCATCGATTGTGACACCCGGAGGGGCGTCGGCATCACTTCGGACGAGAGCTTCATACATCTTTTTCAATGCTTGCCGCCCGAGAGATGAGTCGAGGTTGCCGTCGGACAAATCGATGCCGATCGCTGCTCGTCTGTCTCCGCGAGTCAAAGCGCCTAAACTCTGAAGTCTTCTCGCAACGGCGGCTACGAAACGACGTTCACCGCCAATATTTGTAGAACTCATCAGATATATCGGGCCGGATGTTTGATTTGATCTGTGCGTGCGACCAAGTTGCTGTATAGCCTTGTCGGCACTCCACGGAAGTTCAATGGTGATGTGTACTCTTCGACGCTGATTCGGGGCGTCCTTCGACGCATGTAGAGAAATGCCAGTACTCGCAGCGTCTGAAATGATCGCGACGTACTTATCTCCCTTCATGAATGCGTTCTTTTCGGCAATGTTTACGCCGATGACGTCTCCTTCGCCGCTGATGCTATTGCCCTTCTTTGACGTCGTGCTTCCACGAGCCTCGTAAATGAGCTTCTCACGTCGGCGAACTATTCTACCACTACGCCCAGTCAATTCAGCTACTTCATCCGGGCCGCCTAACCCGTCAATCAGTGCGTCAAGGAAATTCGGCGGAAGTTTCAATTCTTCAGCTTTTCGCATCAACTCGTCTCGAGCGTCAACCAATTCTTCGTCTACTTTCGTCGGCGCGTTGGCGTGATAATGCCCTGAATACGTCTCCTTTACCTCAACGCCACCACTCGCTTGTTTCCATTCATTGTTCGCGGCCCAATCCGGCGGGACTGCTGACGTGTCAATGCCGCTCAAATCTGAAACGCCTACTATTTCTGTCGGAAAATGTGTTCTCAAAAAATTAAAGAGCATCTCTCTCGTGGTACTAATGAATCCCATCGGCGTAACGTCGGCGCCAAACTTTAATTCACTCAAACTGTCCATAGACTCACCAGTGGTCTGCAAACCAATGACGACGCAGTTTCCTTTGGCGAGCGCTTCATTTGCTTTTCGGATCACCTCTGGCACCTTCATGCTGATGCACAAAAGCTTGAAAAAGCGCTGATGAAGACTCCAATACGCGCTCCAAACGCCCTTACCGTTTGTCCCGGTTCGCCGAACAGCTTCTATACAAGCGCTACGAATCAAACACATCAAATCACACGCATCATCGTACATGTGTCGTTGTTCCTTTGAAATCGATATTGTGCTCTGTTCAAATTCTGCCTGTCGAAAAGAGAGACCGCGGCTGACGTATTTGCCGCTCGCCTTCATTTCCATGGCTAACATTTCTAGGAATCCTACACCACGCGACTTCATGCTTTCTATGAATGAATCGGCAGACTTAAAAGGCGTCCCGGCGCCCCAAAACCCCAAACGAGAGAGATATGTCATGTGGCCAACCTCAGAGATACCGGTGGCGCTGGCGTACACGACGCGAGCCTTTGGACAGCGCTCTTGGAACGCTATAACAGCCGCCGCAACCTTGCTTCCAGTCTCCGCCGACGCGCTGAAATTCTTAGCCTTGTGACATTCATCGAAAACGACGACCCCTTCCGCGTCTTCACCACCAAACCAGTCTATAATTTGATCTAAACGATTCTTCTTTTGCGTCTTGCTCACGAGGGTGCTGTATGTGGTGAACAGCACTCCTTCTTGATAATCCTTTGATAATCCTACGGCCCGCGTCTCTCGATCGAGCTCTGGGCAAGAGTTGATCACCTTGATCGTGCTGCCGAGATCGCCTAAATCGCGCTCGGCATCGCGATGGAGATCACCCGAACTTGAAATCCACACCGCCTTTCGACGTCCGCGAACAAAGTTGTCAATGATGATTCCGCTAATCTGTCTCCCTTTACCCACACCTGCGCCGTCTCCAATCATAAAACCATAACGTTTACCATCGGGTGCAAATTCACAGTGTTTTTGACACGCAAAGAGCACCCCTTCGAGTTGCAATTTGCTCAACTTACCCGTCTCCACGAATTCGTCGCCGAAAGCGTCAAAGAGGGGATAACGTGCCGCCGGAAGTTCGATGGAAGCCAAACTCGCCGCCTCTGCGATATCACCGGGATGCACGATGCCTCGCTATGGATTTAACGCGCGGATGAAACGTATAAATCGCATCGTCAGTCCAGTCCGTCGTTCACGCCAACTCTCTGTCTCGTGTGCGCTCCTTTTCAAAACAACGTAGAACAACAATCTCATTTCGCTCGTTCGCTTCGAACGCGCACGCACCTCGATCGAGTGACACGTGTACCCACTAAACACTTCTCCAACAACCTCGGACACGCTCTCGTGCGCCCCTAACCCATCGTTTCCCTTGTCGCTCGACGGAAGCCCCCCCGGCGTGTGGACAGACGTCTCGTTGGCGTCTCCATCGACAGCTGCATCCAAACCACGTCGTCCGAAACGATCGTCGTCAGACGCGGCTTCGGCGTCCATTCGATCCGTTCCTTCGACCGTCGACGAAGAGACGCACGCCGAGACGCGTCCACGCACGCACACGATGCGCGCGTCGCCGGCGTCCTTCAATAACGTCGTTCGCGTCGTGCGTCGCGTATCGGTGCCCGGTTCTCATGTATGATCAAACAGTACGGATAGATGAAGAAGAACTTTTATCCACACTCGCGGCGTGGCTTCGCACGGCATTGTACCGAGCGCGACCGTGCCGACTGCACCGCCGCGGACGACGATCGGATCGAGTTTGACGATGGCGATGACGATGACGACGGTTTCGCTGATGCGCGCGACGACGATTCAACCGGGACGCGGTGTGGGCGTGAGCGTTCGCGTCGGTGGACGAGGGAGAGGAGGAAGGGTGACGACGTCGACGAAACGTAGAGCGATGACAGAAGAGGGCGACGATGAGACGGCGACGACGCCGGAGTCTTCGAAGGATAAACCAAAGGATAAACCGTTACCCGGGTCTGGGGTGAACCTGTACGACCCCGCGGCGACGGCGTCGAGGTGGTTGACGAGACGGTTTGGCATCGTCGGCGGTTTGGGCTTTGTCGCGCTTCTGGCGAGCGTGGAAGGCGGGGAAATTGTCAAGGCTCTGCTCGAACGTGATTCGGAAGGTTCGAACGAAACGTTTGATCTCGACGCTGGTGTCGATGGCCTCACGGCGTCGGACTCTAGAATTGGCGGTGGGGTGAGTCCAAAGAAGGGTGATTTTGTCGGTCTCAACCTCGTCGTGACGGATAAGGAGGACGGAACCGAGTACATTAACACGAAGAAAAATAGGAGACCGATTGCTTTCACGTATGAAAAGAAACCTCTGATCCCGCCTGTGTGCCAAGCGATCGAAGAAGGGGTGAGGACGATGAAGCGCGGTGGCGTGCGAAGAGTCAACGCGCCCAGCGCGACGGCATACGGCGAGCGAGGCGTCGTCCTCAACGACGGCACGCGCATCCCGGGTAACCGCGACCTCATCATCGATATCACTCTCGAAGAGGTGAGTCCGTCCTACGTGTAATCGCGCGAATCCGTGTAATAGTAAAGCGCACACAATTTGTTCGTGAAGCAAAATTGTCACTCCCTCGCAAGCGCGCCTTCAAACGAAATTAATTAAGGGGAAATCATTGTCTCAATTACACCGGTTTCCAAAGAAGCTTCTACTAAGTAAGTAATATATTCGCACGCTGCGCTTATTCCCACGCTTGACCATTCTCGCCGAAGAAGGCGTTGATGTGCTCGAGCGCGGACGCCTCGACGATGACCTTGTCGGCGTTGAGAACGTCGTACACGTTGAGGTGGGAGACGTCAGTTTGCACGACGCGCTCAATGTTGCGAGCGCTCTTCGCAACGTTCGGGTTCGCATCCTTGGTGATGACGTACGCCTTCTCGTTCGCACCGACGCCCCACGCCATGAGGGACTTGTTGAACGCGTTGGTGCCCGGGGCGGACACGTTACCGGAAATGTCGTCGACGACAATCATGGAGCCGGCAGCAGATTGCAACGCGGTCGCCATGGCCAAACGGCGCTCCTTCTTGTTCATCTTAATGGACCAGTCGCGCGGCTTAGGACCGAAAGACACGCCCCCGCCCGGCTTGAGCGGCGTGCGCGAGGAACCCGCGCGCGCGTTACCGGTACCCTTTTGCTTGAACGGCTTCTTACCACCCCCACGAACTTCGCTCTTGGTGAGCGTGCTCGCCGTGCCCTGTTCATCGGAAACGAAAGCAGGTACGGAACCAATCGTCAGTCTTCTCCCTCTTTCGCGCATCGCGATCGCAAATCCTAGAGTTGTTTTCCATCCATCGCTCCGGCTTCGTCGGCGTCGTCTGACCCTCCTCCTCGACCCTCCAACAGGGTTTCACACCCCAATCCCACCGCCGCCGTCCTCACCCGCGCGAGGCCGACGCGGAACCGACGGACCGACGACCGCGCGACGGAACCGAAACGAAGAAAATTTCCTCGCCCGACTCCGACCCGCGCGCGTCATCAAACCTCCGTCGATTCGGTATCGCGCGTCCGCGACGCATCGCGTTTCAGGGTTCAGGGCCCCGCGCGCGTGACCCACTCGTCCAACTTTCCCGACGCGTCGTCCGAACGCTTCGTCCCGTCTCGTCGCGCGCGTTTGAAGAGAAAAAACTAAGTCGTAAACGCGTCGTCGTCGTCGTCGTCGCACTCACCCTGCGCGCGTTTTGTCTGACCATGACGACGTATTTGTGCACCAGACCCTTCGCGACTTCCGCGCGGGCGACGCGAAGCGTGAGGTCGGCGTCGCCCGTCTTGGCGCCGTCGAAGCCGACGCGGGAGACCGCCGCCGCGCGCGGGGTCACCGCGCGTCGCGTCGTCGTCGCCTTGCCGTTCGCGTTCGTCGTCGCCGTCAGCGCGGCGCCCGACACCGTCGCGCTCGCGCGCATCGCAAGTCCACCAATCATCGTCCAGCCGCGAATCACTCGTCGTGGGGTGCTGTGACGTCGGTGCGCGTGACGGCGGCGACGAAAACAAAACACTCCTTTCGGGGTCGATCGTTGCTCATTAGTAGCGTCGTATATTTCTAATTAAAACTGGTTAATGTACAGTCATTTATACTATATTATATAATACTCAAAACCAATATACACTCTCTACTACTACTAGTATCACTCAACGCATCATCAAAACACCGCTCGCTCGCTCACATCATCGTCATGTTGGACTTGTGCGCCTCTACAAACTTGACCGTCTTTGGGTACACGTCCTCGTCGATCTTGTACTGCTCCAACACGAGAGAGATGCGCTCGCTCCCAGTCTTGGTGCGGTAAGAGCGAACTTGGTGAAACGCATCGCCTCTGAAAGTGACCAGGAGGTTCTCCTTTGGGGCGACGGATTCGAGCGGCGGCGCCGCGGCGTCGGGGTACCCGTCGCCGTAAGGGAAGAGCTCCAAGTCGCCACCCTCCATGTCGGACGGGACGGAGCTGTAGAGAACGGAAACCTGATGCGCGACGAACGTGTGACGGGAATAAATGCCGACGGTGGTGTCGAGGTGCAAACCGACGGAGAGCGCGTCGGCGTTGTATTCGTCGTACTCTCCCAGCTCGCAGAGCAAGATATTCATGACGAACGCGTTGGCGTCCGGCAAACGAAGCTTATCGAACACGCCCGCAAAGCACCGGTAATCTTCGTGCGATCGAAACTTCTCCTCACCCTCGAGATTAAACTTGACGACGAACCCTCTCGTCTTTGAAAAGCCGGCGTCGCTGAGCGTGCCCTTGACTCTTAGCTTCGGGTGACCGAGCGCGCACTCCTTGAGCTCGGCGTACTCGGTGAAGGATAAAAAGTCATCCTTTCGCACCGTCAGCGGTTGATCGTTCGTCGTCGTGATGTATCGCGCCTCCGTCGCCGTGTACAACCGCTGGGCGAAGCGCAAGAGGACGAAGACAAGAATCGCCGCCGCCCCGGCGCGTTCGTTTACCGACTTTTCCAGCGCCCTTCTTCTCGCGCGCAAATCCTCCTCCCGTACCGCGCCCTCGTCCGATTTCGCCAGTCCCGGTCGTCGACGCACCGACGCGTCTTTTCGCTTCCCCATCGCCGCGTCCCGTCGTTCGACGCGTCCGTCGCGCGGCGTGGACTCGCGGAATATTCGAGCGAAGTCCTCTTCACGCGCAACCGTCACTACTGTTTACACAGACAGACAGACTAGACAGACTAGACAGACTAGACAGACTCTCTCGCGCTCGCTCGCGAAACACCCGGGTGTGATCAAACAAACGTCCGCGACTCGTCGATCTCGTCGGGACCGA
>Ga0255778_10000606_pt1 | contig 32722 bp, 19 predicted proteins | sample 071ome_31_FD_179976 | JGI IMG/M metagenome (GOLD analysis project Ga0255778, IMG submission 179976) | Coastal salt marsh microbial communities from the Groves Creek Marsh, Skidaway Island, Georgia - 071405CT metaG (version 2) | ecosystem: Environmental > Aquatic > Marine > Intertidal zone >...
GTACAACCTGCGAAAAAACGAGAAAAGTTGGGGAATTTTGAATGCCGTTGTCGTTTTCGACGTGCTGTTTTTGGAGAAAACAGTTCTCGCTCACGCGTGGACGTTCGGGCCGGCAGCGACCACTAGACGGCGCGCGGGCGTCTGGCGCAGGCTGAATGGGTGCAAAAAGGTAACAGCTAGCGATGAACCAAAGAAGAGTGGGCACGGTGGCGCCCCTGTGGCGGCGTGGATCGTGCTTTCTCCTTCGGTCTGACGGAGAAGCGAGCTGTTCGCGGCGGTGGGTATTTATTGACGTCGCTGCGCAGAAACGAAGGCAACTATGTAAGCAGATCGGTCAAGGAGAGTGCGGGGTCTGTTGCCACGTGCATCCGGACGAAATGCACGGGACGAAGCAATGTGTGTTAATGCTCAGGTTGTTGAATCGCGATGACAAAGACGCCGGATGTCGCTGGTATGCCCCTTAGGGCAACAGATCTCTGTTTGAATATGGTGGACGATGACAACGCAGGGCAACGCCCAGAATTTCGGGGGATCTTCCTAAAACTTTAGGGAGATTTTGGAGTTTTAGGAATCTGTCTTTCATGTCAAGGAGTACGCAGCAATTGCATAGGGCACTTGGGGTGCGGAGCACGTCATACCTTGTAGTTTAAGACGAGAAAATCGCTACGGACATGGAAGGTATCACGGACTACGTCATCGTTTACAACAGTGCAACAGGGGCAAGGACACATGCGCATGCAGAAAACGTGGTAGTTCATGTCTACAACTTTCTCATATTTTTAAGTAACACCAAATGTCAGTAATAGTTCGCTTCTCTTCTAAACTATCGTAAAAGAGAGCCCAATCCTTTATGATGTTCGAATTTTTTCTGGGAAAGCCTGTGATAGGTATTTGAACGTCACGAACATCCAAACACATGAAGTCTGACATTAGACTGGACACGAGATTCCTGGTGGCATCGCGCATCTTGTCCCATCGATGTGGCGCGAACTCCCAGACAAGGTGCGTGAGACGCCCTTCCCTGAGTAACCGTGAAGCGCTTTCAAGGACACTCAATTCTGCTCCCTCTACATCAAGATGGAAGAAAAGTACCTTTTGGGTGGGCACGATAGAATCTATCGTCGTACTCAAGACCTGAGTGTTTCCAGAGATATTCGCAACTACACCGCGTTTCACGCTCAGATTCGGTGTCTTCCCTAGAAATCTCGATCCTCCACCGCACACCCCATTCGGAATCAACATTCTCTTTTCTTCATTCAAGACAATGTTGTTCAATACTTTTACTTTCCTCCATCGGTTCACTGCCTTAGCAAAAGCAAATCGGCGTACACACTCAGGTTGAGCATCAACCGACACTACGAAGTAGCCATATGCGGCCGACAGTGCTGATATATATCCGTCATTGATACCCATGTCTAATACCACAATCTCGTCTTCCGGTTGATTTTCGATACTCAAGACGTACCTCAAAATTTTGATAATTTTTTGTTCGTTCGAATTTGTGTCATAAAATGTCAAGTGATCATTGTATGGCATGAAAATGGGCGAAGGATCGGTATCCCAAAGGTAAAGATCCAAACCAGAGAGGCGCGGTACCAATTGGTGTTTCTGCAAGCCGTGTTGACTAACGTCTTTGATCGCTAGCTCAAAGAAACCGAAAAATTCGTCGTATGAGCGATAAGAGTCCAACTTGGCAACCTCTTGAGAACAACGGGAGGCGTGCGCACGCCCACTGGCTTGAACACGGTTTCTGCTCATAGTTATTGCCGAGCATAATGACAGTAGGAAAAGTATTCTTAAAACATAAAACAGGCGTCTCTGAAATGATTTTCCCATCGCGTCGCCTTGTCTAGAATGCTCTTTTCACTTGAGAAACCAAGTACGACTGCATTGCAATGTGATATGCCTTGGCAGCTGTGATTGATATTTGGATGATCTTGTTCTTCCTATGTCCCACGGGACTACACATTACACCGGATCGTACTACAAGTACTTAAAGTATAGACATTCGAAAAATTCGTACAACTTAATAATGGTAAAGTCGCCGTCAATTCGACTAAGAGCACCGTAGATGGTGTAAGTTATACCCCGAGTTGTGCGTGAACGACTAAGAGCTCATTTTCATAACTTCGATCATAACTTCGCCGTGTTCTTTAATCATGGACCGTCGCGTCGGCGTTGCATGATGGAAATTCGCGAGCGTTTCGGGAAATTACTTCAGTTATCGTCGAGGGACTACTCTTAACAGTACACTTGGTACAGAAAAAGCTTGTCACAGGCGGGTTAGCCCACTCACAGACATCCATTGTCGCGCCATTAACTCGTTGCAGGGTACTATCGAGTCAGGATTCAGTAGACTATGGTTTCAAACCACACGTTTGGGTGCAGACGACGTAAAAGAAAGCACAACACAGCCTTTCTGGGAATGTTGCTAGTGTTTTTTTATGGATTGGTCAGTCACAGCACACGTAGAGGCAGTGGGGCCGTGACGACGAGATTCTACTCGGAAAACCTGTACAGGACTAACGTTCGCACAGACTTCATTAGCTCAGCGCACATAGCGTCAGTTGGACTCGGGAACTGCATAACGATATTTCTCACCGACGAGAGCTGCCCAGACGCTACACTCAGTGCCTTTTTGGAAAACACAGAGTTAACAAAAGTACAAATTATACACGCACGGACGCAGGGTTCCCAACCTTGCAGCACCCACGGTAGGTTATCGACAAAGATACAGCGCATCGGGGCTGGTTGTGAGAGCTCAAAATGTCAATTACACGCTCTGGGCACTTACCTGGAAAGCTCGATAGAAGAACATGATGGACTTTTTTTCTGCGTTGGGTGCAGCGAGCAGGAAGTTCATATTACGAAAGCGTACTACGATTTGCGAGTCATAGATATGAGATTACTCGATTTTGAGCAGTTGGTTTGGGTTCGATCGTTACGCAAGCTTGAAATGGTAGCGTGGAGGCACATACGACACGGGATTGTTATTGTCACCACCTGTAGAATGGATACTTTGCGTGCGCTACTTTTAGACATTCAGAGTGCATACTTTTTCGGCGATTCGATTGATTTACACTTCGCACTAGAAGCAGGTGCGTCTCGTGAATGCATAGAAGAGCTCGATGCGTTTGAGTGGTCACACGGTACAAAGTATCTAAACAGGCGCATAGTTCCATCTGGTGGTCCTCAAGTTGCCATACCGGAAGCCTTCGTTTTAGGCGGATCAACTCAATTTCAGATAATATTGGAGGATGACGTCAGAGTCTCAGATCAATTTTACTCTTGGTTGAAATTTGTGACACTACAAATGTTAGACTGCCAAATGTGCGAACGAGAGAACATATTTTCCGTCAGTCTGTACACACCTCGTGTAGTAGAAACTGGACTTGGTGCTCGATCGAGGCTCAATTTTGAGAGAACATCTGTGAATGTTGGTGATGTTTTTTTGTATGAAGTTCCCTGTAGCTGGGGAGCAACTTTCATGGAGAGTTATTGGTTGACTGCTCTGGAATACTTTCAGCAGCGCGCGGCGGGTGTAAACGTTTTTCCAGCAATTCCAAAAACCAGAGTCAATGGTTGGACAGGATCTTGGAAAAAGTGGCTGATTGAACTAGGTTATTACAGAAAATGGTCAACAATTTACGTAAGGTTTGCGAACGAGACGAGTTTTTCAACAAATATGCTCGGCAAGGGCAAACACATACTTTATGTCGATGAAGAAATGCGTTACAATTATTCCGTACCATTGGTGAAGGGTACAGACTGGTACGCATCGCTGCGCTATAAAAGGTTATTTGAAACTCGAATCCGTCGCATCAATTTGAGAGGCATCGCAGATGAGATATAAATGAGAGATAAACAAGACAGCAAGCACTCCCAGAGAGAGCGTCTTAAGCCTGGGCAGGCGATTTTCGTTACTATAACCTCCTCGTACCATTACGAATGTCTGCGTGTCAGCAAGATGAATGCACAACTCTTTCGCACACCAAAGTGCACCTAGCGTGTTGACCAAGTTCTTGGCGTACATGCGATGCCAGCTTCCTGCAACGTCCTCTAGGAGATGGTTATCACACCAAGAACTTTTCACTTTCAGGCTCAGTGTCGCATGTTTCCGCATTAGCCTCACCCTCGGTTCTCATATTGGGAGACACAAACGTGAAATACATATATGTGTCGATTCGGTGCATCTAGCACAGAGTTATGCCCAAGTCATGAAGTTCTATCTTAGTCAGCCTAATAATACCGGTCCAAATTTTATCGGGAAAATTATCGGCTCTCGACGGCCAATGCTCGCGAGAAATGGCACGTGCACCGGTGCGATGAAAGCTCTGGAGCGTGGGCGTCTCGTCTAGCGACGTCCACAATATCGTGTAAAACACGCCGTGGTGTGCACGTGACGGGTTGGTTCCATATGTGTAAACATTATGATCATATGCGGGTGGTTGGCTCGTTCGTTGGCGATCGCCGTCACGAAACACATTCTTCGATCACACTTTGGTTGCGATGCGACAAGATTATCAACCCTCAACCTGGCTCGAAGCGAGCACAAAACATGCAGAAATCGTCGCAGGATCTGCTTTTTTACCGTTGGAAGTGTATTTCACATGGTTCACTCGGGAAACATGTTTGGGGAACTGGAATAAACCCGCACGGGCAACAAAGTTCCCACCAACTGTTCAACTTTATGCCGTGCGTGGTGAGCTAACCGAAAGCACATTGATTCAGCATAATTTGCTTAGAAAGGATGCGGTGACCCTGGTTTGTTTGTTTCAGAGATGGTGCGAAGTACGTAAGTCTGGCGTAGCACTTCTGCTTTGTACCACCCGCCAAAGATTAGGCCTTTACCAGAACAGTCTAGTGGTGGTGCTACTTTCCCACGATCTTGGGTCGCTTGACGCCCGACACAGCCGCGTCGATGATTGTCGCGCGAAATCGGGCTCGAAAACGGTGGTGTTCGCGCGATAAATTTATAAATAAGCGATCGCGCATTAGAATACGAGATTTCGATTACGGACGTTTAACTTTCGTAATCGTCAAAACGTTCATAATTTGGCCGATGAAGAGATAGATTAAAACGGCCTATTTTTAAGGATTTACTGCACATGTACACAGGATTGGCAGCTGCAAAGATGTCTCGTGCCGCAAACGCTCAAAGTATATGAGCAATTCTCGCGCCTTTCGTATTTTTGAATCACAGAGAAAACTTCTGGCAGAAAAATACGCCAGTGTACATTTTATCAACTTATATAACCTCACTTTCAATTCAGCGCATTTGACAAGGGAAAAAGACGGGCGTCACTACGTGTGTGACAGGCTCTCGAAACAACGTGACATTTGCGATGAGATGTGGAGCCATTCATTTCTCCTAGCGTAGTGCAAATCTCTAAAATCCTTAAATTTAGGCCGCTGCGGTCCAATGCTGACCCGGACCAGTGTGATCCGGTCAACCGGTCAACGGGCCGATCCAACTCAGTTGACGCTGGACGTCAGGCAGTTGACTCATCTACTTCTAAAGTACTAGGGTTTAGGGTTTAGGACACCCTCTTTTCCACCGACGATCATAACTTGAGCGCGAGTGCGATTCTCGGCATCGCGCTCGTCATCGGCTCGACGTCTCTGTATTCAGACGCACTACAGTACTCTAGTAGCCTAATGTTATGAATTGAACGCGTGTGAGTATTGACAAGAACAGACGCATGTACATGAGACGATGCACTCCTCGACGCTCTGCCACTTAAATCCAAATCGCATCACGTCACGTCACACAACGACACCGATGATGACTACAATTCCCGGACTCGTTTCAACACCGCGCACCCACGAGTGTGGGTGTACGTCTTCGTCGTCCTCATCTCGATGTGTCGTGCGCACGGCATTCGACCGTCATGTTCATCATCACCAACTTCGTAACCAAAGACGCACCGACGAAGCATGACCCATGCATCACTACTATCGTACGACGACGCAAACGACGCCGTTGACGTGGCGCTCGGACAACTGATCGTCGATGTGTGTCAGTGATGTCGGCGGGTGCGACCAGCACACCCGGGATCCGCTGATTGAGACGCTGTTGTTTCAGGTTGGTTTGAAAGCAGAAATCCATCTCGCCACTTGCGTTGGCGCTACCAGAATGTTTCACGAAGCGTGCTGGCGATCAAATCTTCCCTGCTTTGATAAGCTCACCATAGTGAGCAAGTCCTCAGAGTCGGCAGAGCCAGCCAGGAGTGGCAGACAAATCAGTGGAGCGTGGTTGGCAGCTTATCAGCATGAAACTGCGCAGAGTCCGATATGGCTAATAACAATTTCTCAGCATATGCGAAGTCTAGTGCTGCTGTATGCATATTCTTAGCGTGGCTGGTATATGCCGCGAAATATCGCCTTTGGGCCATCAGTGCACCTGACGTTTGTAGTCTGCTGCATTTCTGACACGTTGAATGTTTACGCACTAAGGGTTTGTCATCTTCACCATAATGAGATTCGAGGAAAGCAACCCGATCCGGTCGCTGAAGATATTCGCCATGCAGCTGTTCAAATTCGACTATAGAAATCCTCTCCGGGCGGAGAACAATAGCAACAACACTGGACGCGGCACGAGCAGCGGCGCTCCAGAGCGCATTTGGCAAAGCGTCGTCAGCGTGCATCAGTCTAATTGACACGGTAGTATTTTTCAGAACCATTTCATCCCAATTCATTCTTTCCACAACCACAATTATTTCTGCCAAAATCTTGCGCCATGACGCCAAACGCAGTATGTCTTCAATTTCACTTCTGCTTTGGCAGAGAACAACGAGTGAGGGCAATTCAATATCTTGCACAGGATCACGTTGTTTTGACCATGTGTTCGAGTATCCTGCCGGATGAAAAAACAACTGCGGGGTTCGCAGAAGGTACGTTGTCATATTGTGAAAGTGCCCACCAGAAAGATCAACATCAGGACTGAGCGCTTCTAAGAGTTCATCCTGGAGCAAACTCTTCCAATAGCGCCGAAGAATTTCAAAGCTCGGGCGATTGATAGCCCAAGCATATGAGCCGTAATGCCTATCGATAGCTTCGAAAAGGAAGTTTCTACTCTCCACAACTGAGGTTTTCCGAGTGTTGTGACCGGCAAAGATAATCACGAAAGTATCCCGTGGTGCTTCTGCCCACAAGACCTGCCGCAAGCCTCGATCGCAAAATAATGTGTTCATCAGGCGCACGTCATCTTCGAATATATAAATTTTCTCAAGTCCCTGTTCGATGCTGATATCCAATATGTCGACAAAAGCTCGAGTCAAGCCGAAGCCTCTACGCTTGTCCACATATCCCGTTGCTGTTGACACAATGAGAGCAGACTTTCCACACACAGCGCTGACGTGCGTCTTAAAAACGTCTAATCGTCCATGATTTTTATAACTGGCTGCTTTCACGCCCTGGAGAGAGACGACAAAAAAGCCCTCTTCCAAGACGTTCAGAGCTCTTCTAAAATAGCTTCCAAGGCAAATGAACAAGCACACAATGAGAATGAGCCTGGCTAGAATAGCCCGCTTCATGGATATCGCCCTCGGCTTGATTAAAGCCCGAGACGGCGAGGATGACAGCCGCGGAAGAATTAACTGCCGATAGTTGGCGGCTTTCAACATATCAAGAAAGCCTGGGGACATCACTTGGCAAAGTGTGGCTGATGAACTTGGCCCAAGCTCGCAGCTAGAAGCCCAACAACAGCTCGCTGTAAATTTAGTTCGTCTCGCGGTAGTGGCTAGGGATGGTCATCTATGTACGCACTCTGTCACTGACTAAACGACTACGAGCGGCCGCGACCGGGACTAGTGGTAGTCCCAACAAAATTGTGACTGAAAGAAATGGTCTTGATTCCTGGGTTCATATCCTAGGACTACATGCAGTGAACAAAAAAAGTTTAAAATTTTTATGCACTCCGTGTTGCGCAGAATCCGCCAATCGCGCTCTCGCGCGCCGCTTGGAGCCTTGAAAGGGGTCAACAGAGGATCGAGTCGTGTGCGCGAGGATGTTTTCTGACGCTTCCACAGTCCCTCGCTCGCCGGACGCGTGCGTGCGCCGCCGTGAGCCTCCAACTTCGTCAGTCGACGCGCGCGATTCGAAAAAAAGCAGCTGCTTTCATAAACAATGCTTTATTTACTCTGATTAATCATATCTGAAAATTTAGACTTATTCTTGCGACTAATGTGTACTTAAAAGTAGCACGACAAAAGAAGACCCCCATACGAAGTTATCATCGCCGTGTCTGAAGCTCCAAAAGAACGTTGGGATAGTGTGAGACTATTGCTACAGGAGGAAGGTAAGGGGTTGGATATTGTAGTCCTACTAACCAATGTCGTTCAGGCACCTGGACAGAATAAAAACAGAGTAATGCACGTTGCAACGGGGGGAGTGATATCACTCATTGATGTGGGTGATGAGATGAACCCGAGTCGAATCCAGTTGTTGACTGCGGCGATTGTACAGAATCCGGCGCTCAAACTCGAAACAAGGCGTAATGGCATCTTGTATCTTGATGTCCCGTTGACGAGGTATGAAACTCAAAAAGAACTAGTCAATTCGTTCACACAGTTGAACAGTTTCCCACTAATGGGCCAACAGCAAGTGTAATTATTCGGCAAACATCACCATTCTACTACTTTCGACTGCCTTTCAATTCATATGGCCTTTCAGTCGGACCTTTCATGGGACCTCTACTTGGGAGTGTGTGCGTTTGTTGTAGTGCAACAGAAGAAAGCGAGCTGGCGATTGATGTCATTTCAAGATGACACAATATGGAAATATAGTGATTCAAATTCGGATTTCACAGGAATCCACACGATTTTGCCATGATTTAAGGCCGTCCTCAATGTGGCTGAGCAATGTCTTGAGAGTCTATAGCCTCTGCTGACCACCTTGACTTTTGACATAGGGAAAAGTGTACCATGGACGTTGGATGATGTGACCGGTAGATCGGATATCTGGTCTTCATCGTAGGCATTCTCACAGGGGCACATTTGAGTGATCATAAGATCTTTTTCAAGCCACACTTATGCACATAGGGGTGGAGGTAACGTGAACAGTCACTACAATCAAGTGTTGCCTGTCGGTGTCGTGTTGCATCCTTCGCCGTGGCGCCTCATGAGTAAAACGAGTGGGGCGTGCACTGGTAATAGATTCAAATACGCTGTACTTGGCGTTTGAAACGTCGCGTCCCGTAGTCTGCATTTACCAGACAGTTGCCAGATTCCTTCCTTTTCAGCGATTCACCACTGGTTGCGAGAGAACAACATTTCTCAAAAAAATTTATGCGGTTTCTCAAAAGAAACTCCATGAGTGTAGTGCGTGTATATGGGTCACCTCGCGTGGCCCTTCTAACTGTTAGTTTACTCGCAACATCCGTCACGCAAGTATTTAGTACTTAAGTACTAAACTTCGAATGGTATTGCGTAGTTCACCATCCCCAATATCGACACGTAAAGAAAAGAAATCTGATATAGTTTGTTTGCCATTTGCTAGTATTGGCTGTGCCCTCATTTCATTGTAAAGCTCTGGATTTTCTTCAAGACTGCTTATGCGTTTGAGTGCCATCGCAGGATCATTTATGTCGTAATAAATAAATGCATTCCTGTTGAAGATGTGGAATATATCGGTTGTTCCGTAGTAAATGGGTATCGATCCGGAGATGAACGCATTTGCTATCTTTTCAGTGATGTACCCTTTCGTGTAGCTATTCTCCATTACCAAAGCGAATCTGTAAGATCTCAGCTTCACCGCAACATTCTTTATGCGATCAGTTTTGTCTCCAGCATACAACCATTCTGTGTAGGGCTCTTTGCCATGGCATTTTCCCAGTGCGTGTGGTCTTGCGTATCCTTTCTCACGAGCAAGCTTCGCAATTGTGTCCATAGAATCTTCGCGAAATCCCACACAGTGTGAATTGATGTATGCAAGAAAGTGTTGACCGACGGGTCCTGATCGTGGACGAAGAAAATCTTGAGCATCATAGTCGTGAAATAGAGTTGTGTGGGCGATGTGGTACATGCTCACTGTAGGGCCTCGAAACGCCGGTGGTGCGCAACAACCCAAGTAATATATCCGTGGGTGCTTCTGGATATGTTCTGGGACTTCACCGTTCTCTCCGTCAACGTATAGAACCCTCCCCGAAAAGCGACTTACGTGTCTGCAATGTGGGCCACCGGCTAGCATGATGTCGTACGGCGTAGAGACCGATTTCGCACTCCATGTATGGATCTGAAACTCAGGAAAGACAGCTTCAGCTAGCACACTGAAGTTGTAGCCGCATACATAAATTGTGTGCTGAGCAGTAGCGCTTACAATCCTGCCAACGGCCGCGGTCGCCAAGCCGAAGGTGATGATAGCCCGAACAGAAATTCTTCTTTCTCGCGTGCCTCGAAGCAGCTTGAGCATACGGTTCTGAGTACTCGGCTGCGAAACAGTGGGTGTTGCAACCGAAGGTGCGAGTGTCGGTTTCAAGATGTGATCTAGTTCTAGCGACGGGCGCGCAGCCATTGTCGCGGGCGCCTCGTGCCGTTGACACTTTGATACTTTCTTCTTGGTATGAAGAATTCACGACTAACAGTTGCCATTCACGCGCGCGAATGACGTATACTATTCTCAGTTTGAGTTATTACTACTTAGAATTAGATTTTCCAATAAGGTGAAAACAATCAGAGGAAGCTATTACATCGAGTGGAGGACTGTGAATCACACCCTGAGAACATTCGTGAAACACTTGGTGCGCGGTGAACACGAGTGAAATCACGCGTCTCGACGCCAAGTTTAGACGCCCAACCGGTCGACAATGATGTGCACTCGACTTTTGTCACACAATACATTGACAAGATGAGCTGTCTACAAATCGTTCACATCGCACAGCACAACCTCGCGCGCAGGTGCCAACTTAAGAAACCCGATCATTTCGGTGGTACATGCAAGTCATCCACTGTACGACTGCTTCTCCACATTTTGGCCACTCTTTTCGTGCTACGGCATGCATATGACGCTTTGAGCAACAACCGTACTTCATCTGTGCTCAGTGAACGTGATTCACTCGCTAGCACTGTGTGCAGGATGTTGAAGCGTAAGAGGAATAACGACTTGCCTCTAAAAGAGGACTTCAATTTAAACATGTACCCAAGCCGGGACGGTTCGAGAAAGTTCGTCATGTGCGCCTACCCAAAGACTGGTTGTTCGCAGTGGATCATGCTTCTTCACTATCTATGGACAGGTGAGAAGTTGAGTTTGGCTGGACACGATTTTGAGCACATACACAGAACGGGAGCGCGCTTATATAACATGGCGACCGTAAAAAGTGCCGGTATTAGGTCACTGGATGTCCCGAGGATTCTTATCATGCGAAACCCCTACGAGAGAACTATCAGCGCATATCACGACTTCAAAAGAAGAAATAACGATCAGGATATTACGTTTGAGAAATTCATGTTTGACAACGTGAATAGGACGTCCCGGTCCAAACAACCTATAGATCATCGTATGCCCATCAGCATGGGTTGTTCAACGTCGACGTGGATGCATGGAGGCTGGGATTATGTCTTTCAACTCGAACAAATGAGTCTTTGGCTCCCATGCCTGTTGAGAGAACTGAACCTAACTCACGTGGTAGCTTCAGGCTGGGATGATGGAAGTCTGTTCCATGTACCCAAATTTTCTTGTCATGAGATGCTACAGGTCGCTTTGGTGGGTGGTGATGCAAAGAGTGTAAAAGCATTTAAGACTGGGCATGAAAGCCCGAAAGACGATTTGCATACCGCAGCTACAATCGACATCGTGCATAGAGTCTTTCATAATGATTTTGTTATCGGTGGCTACAAGTTGCGGTACTAGTGTCTCCGAAAATAAAGTAAGTACTTACCGGTATGTACCGGTATGTACAGTACCTAAAATAGACTTCGAAAAAATCGTACTATCGAAAAAATCGATAGTAATTTCTGGGTCGTGCCTCGTCACGAGCGGGTCGAAGGACGCAAAGTGGTGCACCCCATTTTCTTTGAAATTTGTTTTCGACTTTCCGTCGTGACACTACTGCCTCCGCCTGTGAAACTCTGCATATGCGTGTTATGTATTTGTATGTACTCGAACGCAAAGTTTTGTAACGATGTTCGCTCTAATGACACGGATATACATGCGAATGTCAAAATTTTGCATGCTCTAATCGACGCGCCGGTGACAATGTTTGAGATTGAGCTGACGCGTGAGCAATTTCATCGCATAGAAACGACGAGATATACGTGATGAATCCAGAGTACGTCGTTGGGCGCCATCAGCGACCCTATCCCACATTTCTTTCATTGAAATTGTTTTTTCGACTATCTGTACAACTCTTGGGAAATTTGCAGCTCGTGATGGTAGAAGGTTCGTACTTGTACCGATTGGCCACATACTTGATATCACATCATAGCCAAATAAAAAGCACTCAAGTAGATCATGTGCGTCGCACGAATGCAACTTCTGTGCATGACTTGCACCTGTCTTCTTTACGGCCAAAAACCATTTGAAAATACGGGCTCAACAGTTTCATACCTCTATCCAATCCTCGAATGGAGTGAAATTCTACGAGCAATTGATCAATCCCATACGACGAAAAACCAGCTCGTCGTAGACTCGGTAGAATCCTTTCCTCTGTACCTTCAATATCTAATTTCAGTACTGTTACATGGGAATGCCCGAGATCTCTCATTATATCTGAAAGTACTTGTGATGTTGATGTTCGAACCACGTCGATACCAAACGGGTGCGATGAGAAGTTGTACCGTCGCTGTGATTCAATGTCCGGAACTTGATCTATATCAAACACATGTACCTCGCAGTGGGGTGCGGCTTCGTGTAGACCAACTTCGAAAGAAATCTCATCGTAAGAGCCGAACGAGTAGACGATGCATGGTTGAGTGACAGATCCTAATCTCGACGCCCCGCATACAAACTTAGGGTTTCTCTTTGTGTATTTCTGTCCAAACTCGAAAACTCGCACGTCCTGTCCAGCAACCAGACATCCACGAGCACCAGGGCAGTTGGTCACTGGGTACTGGACGAGTATAGCATCGCGTGGGTCGTCTTCTGTAGGCCGTGCGTCCACTGTGTGTGCGCCACTCGACGATTCACCGTAGCCAAAGTCGTTGGTGTTACAGGGTGTTGCACTTTCACCTAAAGCTCGCCAGAAAAGCGCGTTGGGTCCCTCTCGTAGAACACATCTTGTGTACACATAGCAAAAACAACTCATGCATGTGTACATGCCGCACCTGCGCCATTTTCGACGATTGGTAACGTCTACAGCCATCTGTAATGATAGATTCCGTCGCTTGTAATCGGCAGCTTGGAACAACTGATGTTCGACTTGAGCTGCTCGTTGGAGTCTGCTTTCGACTCTCCGAAATTGCGCTCCACTGCAAGAGATACTCTCAGGTAACCTGAGTCAGGTTGATAGTACTAGTACTAAATCACACATCTCTTTTGACAAAACGGACCTTATTGGAATAAATCGGCGATTTCTATTTCCAAATTTCTATCTTGTTTTTTTTCACCGATGTCACAAAAAACACTTTATTTTTTTGTGAATTTTTATCTCTTCATCGCCAATTTCGAAGTATTTCCGAAAAAAAGTGTATTTTGGACCTATCTCTTCATCGGCCTCAGCTCTTCGTCGAAACGAAAGTAAACCTAAAACATGCAACCGATGTCATATGCAACGAACGTTGAGAACTCGACGGGAAAAGTATTTTAGTTAGGCCCAAGTTACGAAAATCCTCATAACTCGGGCCCGAGTTATGAAATTCTGCTGTTAGTCATGTGACGCTACCTCGGAAAAGTGGACGTGGACGGAATCGAGTATGATTGAGATCACAGTCCATGGCTCGTCAACGCGCCCGAGTTATGACGCAGTTATGAAAATTAGCTGTTAGTCATTTTCGCCTAACTTGGGTCTTAAAGTTATGAGGCGCTCAAGGACTAACAGCAAGCTCTCATAACCCGGGTATTAATAAGTCCGAGTTATGACCAAGTTATGAAGTTCTGCTGTTTTAGTCACCCTGTAACTATATCTACGGTTCTCTCTGTGGAACTTCGTACAGAAATTTGCGCCCCCTTTTCAAGGACGAACTTTAGAACGTGTACCGCGCCGTCACCGTCGCCGCCGGTCGTCGTCGTCGTCGTCGTCGTCGTCGTCGTCGTCGTCGTCGTCGTCGTCGTCGTCGCGTTTTCGCGTTTTCGCGCGGAAATCGCGCACGCGTCTCGGCTATCGCACGACGCGCATGGCCGTAGCCAAAACACATCAGTCTCGAAAGCTCTCGAAGTCTCGACAGGTCGCTATTTTCACCGGCGTGTTCGTCGCGGTTGTTCTGTACTTCTTTGGCAATATTGATCGACATACAGTTACCGATCTACTACAGCGGGGTTCCTTGAACGAGGCGAAAGATCGTTGGGTACTTGAGTTACACAAACTAAGTCGTCGCAAAGGTCCAAAAAGCCAAGGGGCTCAAGATTTCTACTTCGAACAAATTTTCGCCAATATTGGCACAACAAACCGGTATTTCGTTGAGTTTGGATTCAACGAACCGACCTACGACAGCGGTGGTTCTGGAGCAAACACATGGAATTTGTACGACTCTGGCTGGAGAGGACTCCTACTCGATGGAGCACGCGAGAATGCAGCTATTAACCTGCACGCGCATTATCTGTTCGAGCAAAACATCGCATCAATTTTCAACAAGTACGAAGTTCCCAAAGAACTCGACCTCCTCTCTTGCGATATGGACTCTCACGATATTTTTGTCTTGCGGGGAATACTTAACGCAGGATATAGGCCTCGTGTCTTCACCACTGAGTATAACTCAAATTATCCTCTTGAATATGCCATCGCACTCATAGACCCCACCATAATCGGGGCAGACGTGTCGGCTTACGACTTCAGCTTCAAGGGTTGCGCTTGGGGAGCCTCAGCAAGTGCGCTCAGGATAGTTGCTGAGAAGTTTGGATATACACTTGTTGGGCGTGTCAGTACCCTTGATCTCGTTTGGCTCCGCAATGATTTGATTGAAGACAACTGGGAAGTTCCTGCTTTTGAGTGGTTTTTTGAGGATGCTCCCTTGGGTACTCTCCACCACCATAAGCAGACATCGAATGACATCGTTGAATATCTCGTTGATTTCAATGTGCTCGAGAAAACCGGAGTGATCCAGGAAGCTAAGGAGGCTGCACGTGTTGCATTGGAAGATTCAGATTTGGCGTGTTTTAGTAGCCTCTAGTGACCATAATCTATTGTTTATTAAGGCTGGGCGGTGCGCCAACGTATACGGCGAATACTAACATGTGCCGTGCCTCATGATACTCTACACAATTACTCCTAGGTTCCGGAAGCGGGCGAATGACGTGAACAATGTATTACTTATAACAGAGTAAAAAGTTTTGTTTTGAAGTGCAGCCAACAAGTCGAGAGCTCTACCACGCACGGCACTGAAGAGAAGGCGATCGCTCGTGTCTTCCGGCAACGCCGTCGCGTTATGGCGCGTCTCCCCTCCTCGTGTGTGTGCGTAACGTACACGTGACCGAACGGCGATGCTGAAATCTGCTACATGTTTTTCAGACTTTTTTTGCTACAAGGATCTGAACTTTCAGCCAATTTTTGCTACAACTTTCAGACAATTTTCTTGCAGAAAGTTTAGTCGACCCCGCACCGGGCTGGCGCGCGCGCGGCGCGGAGTGACGCGCGACGGCGCGGGAAAACGCCGATGTGAATTAAATTCATTATTTTCGGTACATACTATCGGAATTGATCCATTTTCTCAGACATATGGAACCTATGAAATCACCAAAACCTCTAGATGGGTCATATGACCGATAGCACTAAAAAGGATAAATTTTCCCTCAGGACGTGCAACAAAAGTAGGTCCATCGCGGCCCATACTGTTGAAGTGTGGTCGGAGGACCCTCTTCGGCACTACCTCGAAGTCCGAATGCGCGCGGGCTCGCTGACAACAGCTTACTCAGCGCTTGTGCTTACGATATGTAGTGTACTGCTTGTGAAGAAAGTGAAGGATACTTCAGCGTTCGAACGGACCACAATCATTCCACGAAGGGGCATATCGCCGATTGTGAAGCCAAGTTGCTGTTTCAGCGACTTAAGTTCAAGTGGACTGTGGAATAAAACAGTTGACGATGGCAAAATCGGGACTGTTTTGAGACTTCGCGGCTGTTCGCCGCGTTCTATATCTCATCGATGCTCGGCACGTCAGGAAATCGATGTACTGAGTCAAACATGGTTTTTCCACTCTTGCGACGTGCCAAGTCTGCCTAAGTTGCTTGAGAACGCGAGCTCTCTCTTACGCGACAACGCTGTACCGATGCTTTGGGTTGGTGACAGCTTAATGAATCAATTTTATGACAGTTTCACTGATCTCACGGAGCTCCATGATGATGAGTCCAGATACTCACGTAGCTATTTACTTGTTGATCCTTACTCGTTGACGGTACCTAACTCCTCAGACATCTTGAAATGCGCAAAGAATCATAGCATGTGTCCAGTTGGGGTAAACGAGTATAAAACGTTCTTTGAACCAAACATCACTTTGCCATATCACAGATCTATTTCGGCGCTTCAGTGGGGTGGCCTTCTTGAGAAAGGCACGTTCAAAACTCTTCTCATCAATGTGGGACACCATTGGTGGAAGGAGACGTCGTCTACTTCAGCTGGGTTCGAGCGGGGAGCGAATGCGTTTATCAAATACCCTCGTATGGTACAGGGTACTGTTCAATTTCTTCGGGCGATCAATTTCTCTGGACGAGTCATTTATGTCACATCTCCACCGGGATTTCCAGGGTGCGGTAAGTCATGGAAACCGAACGAACCACCTAGGAACAAGACGAATGGTTATAGTTGGTTCTTGCCGCAGAAGTTAGAACACTTGTGGTCCTCCACATTCAAGCGTGTAGCTCCAAACATACCGTTTTACGTCCTTAATATCACAGCGCTATCGCTGCTACGCGGTGATGCACATCGAGGGGCAGACTGTTTGCATTATTGCCAAATAGGCGTTCCAGACGAATGGACGCGCGTATTGCTCGGCGTCCTGCTTCATGAAATGTATTTAGGGATACATGCGTAGGAACTAAAGTACTCACCACTTCTATCGCACGGCAATCCACTCAGAGCATGTGGCGGACAAGATTTCTCACCCAACGCAGCAGTATCACTATATGTATGGGAAGTATTTCAACGCAGTACCGCTTAAACGTGGTCCGGTTTTGGAGATTGACTTCGGTTGCCGTATGGGATATGGACCCGGTGTATCGGCTAAGCTATGGGGTGATATGGGTTTCAGAGACGTCCATTTCATAGAGTATAGCGCTGACTGTTTGGAGAGTGTGAACGCAACCAAGGTGACTAACTCAGACCTTCGCTTTCAAAGTAGTGTGAATGGCAACGGGCCTGATCGATCACATCTACCTTCGAACATATCACCGATGTACAGATACACTATACCCGGTAGCCAACTTCAAGTTTCAGTCCACGCTGGAGATCAGTCGGACATGCTGTTGCTTGAAGCTGTGAAGCATCGGGCTTTGTGGTCGAAGAAAACATCTCCTCGTGGTTTTGAATTTATAATTGACGACGGCGGTCATGAAAACCGACAGCTATTGGCGTCGTTTTTCAGCCTTTGGCCGACCGTTACTTCATCTGGATTCTACGTGCTGGAAGACATCGCTGGTGCAGCATATGGTTTCTATGATGCTCCCATAATCGATGGGGAAGGTATGGAGCAGCCGGGATCCATGCAATATCACGTAGCGGAGCTATTACAGGGTCTCTTTGGGTTCTCAGAAGACGCTGGAATCGGCTTGATTGAATGCCACTACTCCATTTGCTTGCTCAAGAAGCAGTGATGAACTAGCATTGAACTTTCATGACCCCTATCAGAAAATAAATGTTGAATAAATGTTACTATCCTCCCTAAGTTGGAAAATGTAATGGTCTGTGACGCGTCGATTTTCTCCTCGTGTTTTGTATTGCAAATTAGGCCGACTAATAAGGTTGAACTTCATAACTTGGTCGTAACTCGGACTTCATTATTTTCGAAAACATTCACGTTGAAGATGCACGAAATCACGCACGCCACCGGCGACGCGATACTGCACGACTGACGACGAACGAGGCGGCGTTGGAAAGCGCGTAAAAAGTTACAAAATATACTCGCGAACCAGAGCTATCGGTGCAGTCGTCGCGACGCGAGACGCGCGCAAACACGAAAATTCACGTTTCCGCTATTTTTTTCGAAAACACGAGTAGGATGGAAAGATCAAAAGTCGATCGACCATCCTCTCGTCACTTAGTCACCCGTGGTCGTTTACGCATGACTCGGGGCACAAAGTTATCTAAGTTAATCTAAGTCAGGGTTTTGGCCGGAAATCATGGTATAGAGTAGAGCCGCGCTCACCGCGATGATACGCAACGCGTTCTAAGTTATGAAATGGAGGTAGACCATCCCATCCACACCCTGTCGAATTGAAAATACGTCTCGGAATTCTCTCGTGCTGATATGAGTGTCCTGAACTGTGCTCAACTCTATGCAACGTGGAGTGAATGTTACGAATTTGAGTTGAGTTTAAATGGTGCATCCAAAAATAGCGAGTGCATGCATCCACGAGCTCAAACTCTTCATCCCATCGAATCCGATTTGGCTCGTCACGAAAAGTCCATGACTCTTCCTTCGCAAGCCGTGAAAGCTGAGAACCGATGTTCAAAGCAAGCGTCGAGTCGCCATGAAACGGCAAGGTGTTGGCTTGCCAGCTTTGTGCAAAGTATTCTAAAATATCCCGAGATAAAAGCATAAAATTCTCGTCCATTCTTGTTTTCTTGAAGTCGCAGTGAAATCTCCCCATGAGCAATTTTTCTCTCGGCATTTTGTTCAAATCTTGAAGCAGCGCACTCACACAAAGATATCCATCTTCGTCTACTCGCAAAAAGTACTTGAAATCCGCATGTTCACGAGCCCAGTCCATCTGGAAACGCCCTCGGAAACCAAAGTTACCGTACCCGCGGCCAATATTCGAGGGATAAGTTACTGTTCCTGCCCTCGTGCGATCACCGAAAACTTGATACCTGCAACTTGGGAGGGTGCAGTCGCGCAGCCAAGGAGGATCCCGTCCATAGTTCACGTTCACCGCGATAAAGAGCACCGGCTCTTCCGTACCAAACCGCTCCACATGCCTAACACCTCGCTGTACCGGTTGAACAAAACTCTGGTCACCAAACGCGACCATCAGAAGCACAACTAAGACGCCAGGGTAAAGCAATAACTTCAAACGACGCTTATATCCGCGATTGCTTCGCGCGATTGAAGCAGAAGTTCGCACAGACATGTGATCTCGTCGTCTATTGGGTACTCACACCACCACGTCTCGTTTAGCAATTATTTGGGTAAATGGTAGTGCTTCGGGGAACTAACAATAAGCAAGCCTTTGCGTCACTTTTAGGTAGAGAGCTGCAGCGGCTGGTACATGGCCTGTACTGTACAGGATGTATCGTACAGCTGAGCTGTAACAGCTCTGCTAGGGGCGACAAAAGAAGACCTGCAAAAACTCAGGACCGACTTTTTCAGTCGTCGCATTTTGAAAGTAGGGGCGGGGAAATTTTCGGGCTCTTGCGCAAGAGGTTTAGGGTTAGGCCTGCTGCACCTGTATCAGGCTGATACCGTACCAGTGTATCAACGTATCAGACTTTTCGTATGTGCAAACAGTGTTAAAACTGCCGATTTTGATACGTATCAGGAAATTCCTGATACAGGTCACTTTTGAGCCCTCAATACGTGAGGTTGCGCTTTTTGACGCTGCAGCGCCGCGACGCCGCCCCCGAATGGCTGAGTTGCCAATTTTGCCACTGAGGTTTAGGGCTTTAGAGATATAGCAGTAGACCCTTAACCTTAAAGTTATTGGTTTAGGGTAATAACGACGAGTCATGGCTCATGGGCCCAATTTGGCGTTTTAGGGTCTCGCCGAAACCCTGATCCGCCTAAATGCGCCACTTTAGGGTCTCGACACCCTTGCTTTATGGTCTCGCCGTGCGAGCTCAACCTTGTAAATTACTTGTAAATTCCCTGATATGTATCGTGATGTACTGTCAACAGTAACAGTGGAATTCGTTCTAACAGTGGAATTCCAACAGTGGAATTCGTTCTAACAGTGGAATTCCCTGATATGTATCAAAATCGATGATTTTAAAACTGTTTGCCCATACAAAAAGTTTGAAACGTTGATATGATGTACGGAATTAGGACGTTAGGTGCAGCGGGCCCAAACCCCCATTTGGGGGCTACTACGGCGCGATCCCTCGACAACTGTCGACACGCGCCACGCCTGGACCGTAACGCATTGTCTGCCGTGCCCCCGAACCGGCGTGGTAACATTTTGAACTATGTTCATTCGATCGCGTTGCTCGATACAGCGCGCCGTCACAAGTAGCAGGACAGAAACTGCACCTCTGCTTCGACAGAAACGTTTAATAATTCTAGTGTTGTACGGGGGCGCTTTGGCACTTCTCTTGATTCAAGCAATACACAACCAGTCATTTGCTGAATCTCAACCGCACTTCGCTCTACCTGCCTCAAATGCGTCGATGGGCGCTTTCACGAGCCGTGTACGCCGCATTTATTCTGCTGGGCAACCGAGATCTGGTAGCACGTACCAATTCACTCTCCTGTGCGTCATCGCACACCTGCGCTCCTCCGCCGTCAGTTGTTCGCGAGAACCAGCGCAACTTCAAGTGATAAAACTCCACCCTAGTAACCAAGTATTTGAATCAAATGATACCTCTATGTTCTTTACGACTTTGCGGCACAAGAATTATTGGAAACAAAAAAACGTTTCTTGGGCTGAAGGCACTCGTGTATCGTATGGACAGCATTACTCAGAGCTCGAGCGATGTCCTCTCTGTGAAATTAGCAAATATAAAGACATATTCGATTTGACAAGTGACGAAGTGCTACAAATAACGCAGTACATGAGATATTGGTCCATACTCAGACAGTGCTGCGGGTCACAAATGAGTAAGTGGTTTCGTGGTGAGCTTTTTGGGTGTCAAGATGCGAACGGCTTCAGTATAGAAGGCCGTCTTGACTTTCACATGTGCGGCTCCATGAACTTGACGGCAGTGGAAGAGCATTTTGAGAGTACTCATTTATACAGTCTAGTGCCAGCAAGTGCGTTAGCACCTACCAGCGATTTGCAGTATCTTTGGAGTAAGAAGGGAGACTGTAAAAAGTCGCATAACGCCATACGTTCTGGAATTGGTTTCAACCTGAAACCGGCAGATAAAGACATATGCAGAAAGCTCAAGGAAGGGTTTTGGCATATCATATAAACAAAATTAAGCAGAGTTCAGAATTTCTACCGATAGATCTTTCGGAAGGCCAACATACGCTGATAAATTGTAATGCGAGGGTTTAGGGTTTACCGTCTAGCGAATTTCTGAGGCAATTTGTAATTAGTACATATATTAAGCACTGTAGTGCTATATAGTGACATCATATACACCATACCACATTAGATAGGCGTTCATGACATTAAGTATGTATGTGGTATATACTACGTCGACTCCAACTTCACGTAGTACTATCCTCAGCGGAAGACGTGTTCTTGGTTATGGCGGTTTGATGGTTCATTACTCGTGGAAACGGATACTCCCTGTGTACTCCATTTCATGACATCGCGGTGTGATGCGGAAGGGAGGTTAAGTCTCCGCATTTTTTTGGTGTGTTTTAGGTGCTGAGACGTGCTCGCGACAAAGCTCAGCGCGATACTTGTGGACTGCTAATCCTCTCGCACGGACTCGGCGGAGCGAGCACGTGAAAAAGTGTGCGCGTCGCGGCTGCGGGGCGTCTTCGATCTCTCGTCTCGTCGCCGAACAGTCTCGCGAGCGACTCAAAAAACTCTTCGGCCGGTTGTTCCGGTGCGTCCTCGCAGATGCAACCCGCCGATGGTACCACTACGAGCTTAATAAGCAAAGCCCACGATTTTCTTGCCGACGAAACCACTGCGTGGGCGACCGTGCGTGGAGCCCGCGGTAGCGAGGCCGATGCGGACGACGTGCCTGACCTCCCCCCAAATGCAAAGCTTCGTCCCTATCAAGATGCATGCGTCCTCGGCACCCTTGCCCACTGGGGATCGGGCCAGAAAGAGCGGATACATCCTGATATTTCAGCTGAATCCAAGGTGGCTATGGTTGTCTTGCCGACTGGGACTGGTAAATCTTGGGTCATCGTAGTGCTGGCGGTCGCCATGGCAAAGGCGAAGCGTAGGGTACTGATCGTGACACCAAATCAGGAAATTCGTGCCGGGCTAATTCGAAAGCTTGAAGACTTTGCCCCGAAGACATCAAATTTGAAAAAAGTTATCCTTGTGGCGCAGGGTACCAAAAGAGCGATTGAAACAAAGCACAGCAAGTTGAATTTTGTTGTGATGGAAAAGGTTGACTTTGATGATTTTGACTCTGTTGATTTTCCTGGAGCAAACATCGTAGTGTCAAACTACCAGACCATAACACCCAAACTAAAAAATCGAAATGCGGAGGACGATCTCTTTCGGTTCGACGTTGTAATTGTTGACGAGGCACACCACGTGCCGTCTGCTGATTCGTACAAGGTGATACTCCAGAAATCGTTACCTGAGTTTGTATGCAACCTCACAGCTACGCCGTATAACTATGCGAGAAAAGCCGTTATTGGCACAAGTGTTCCTCCAGATAAAAAATATACACTCGATTGGGCTAAGCGTCACAATTACGTGAAGACACCGCAAGTGGTCGTTGTTGACAGGCGTTCTTGGGAATTTTTGCCGGGAGAGCAAGAGTTGGTTGCATCTAAGAACTTGCCAAACGTGGAAGAAGAGGAGGACGAAGATGAAGAAAACAAAGAACAGAAAAAAACGACAGACAAGAACAAGAACAACTTCTTCCACAAGCCAATGCACCGCGCGATAGCACAAGAAACCATCGACCAATGCATGCGCCTCCGCCGTCTGAGCGGGCAGCCACATATCGCCCTCGCTAAAGCTGCCAGCATAGACCAGGCAGAAAAATTGGAGGCCCTGTACAACGCTCGTTACTTGATTGGAGAGTCCATTACAATGTCTGACGGTCGTTTCGTGGAAATTCTTCACTCAGGGTTACGTGACAGGGTTCGGGAGAATATAGTCAAACGAATGGAAAACGGTGAAATCATCGTTTGTATCGTGGTTGGCATGCTCGGCGAAGGGTACGACAATCAGCTCATTTCTGTAATCGCGTGGCATTGCTGTACGAAAACGCATACGCGTTTCTATCAGTTCCTCGGAAGGGGCCTGCGGCCATTACAATACGAGCACCTGGCGGATAAATGGGTGGGTGCCGAGGGGCAGCGTTTACGACTCTTGGGTATTTGTCGTAAACAGATTGTCGACGAGAATGGTATTCCAAGGTGGCCACCCGGGGACGGAGAGCTGAACGAGGTAAGACAACAGGTGGATCTCGACGAGAAGGAGCAAGAATGCGTGTTGATTGTGCCCGATGAATGCTGGTCCAACAAGATGCAGAATCTATATGACGATATTGAGGGTGAAATGGAAGGGAAAAACGAAGCTGTTGCGCAGTCAAGTGAGAATAACAACAAGCGCAGAAGGGATGCTGTCGAAGGTGAAGTTGAGACGGAGAATAAACGGAAGTCCAACAAGACGAAGGTTCAGGATGAAAAACAAAGGTTGCATCGTATAAGACGCAGAGAGAAACAGGTGTACGACGCAGAACAGCTGGATAAAGGACATAAAGCTGATCACCTCTTCAATGAAAACGCGTACCATTCCGAAATCCTGCGATTCGAACAATCGTTTCATGAATGGAAGAAGCAGAGCGATAATCAAAACAAGGGCGTGAGTGAATGGCGTAGGTATCAATCCAAGAAAAACAAGAAAGACGAGAAACTCCTCTCAGACCTTGGAGACTCCGAGAAACGGCGCCATTGGTGGTGTCATCTGTACCGTCGCGCGGTTAAAGAATTGGCGGATGCCGGCACCGAGGTGGATCATGACGAGGCATTGAAACGGGTTGTGTTCAGGTGGTGTCGAGCGATGCATAATTCTCCGGTGCTGAAGGGTCTGACGCTGTTGAACGACCCGACGCTGCGGGATTTCGACGATCAATCTTGGGATCAACATATTCGTTCAGATGACTATTTGCAGACACCAAAAAAGACGCCACTTTTCTCCAACGTCAAGTTCAAAGAAAACTAATATTTCTGTCGATACTTGAAGTACCTGTTGATTGAAACCCATATTCTATCACCTGTACTTGTACTATCGTTGTGGTGTAATATATGTCCTCGAGGTTCACGTCGTAGAGTCTACAACTAACTCAATGCTCAATCAACCCGGCATCCAAGTACTACTGTACGGAAGTGCTCACAGGAGTGGAGGTGGTCGCGTTTGTCGGATTCAACACAGAAGAACAGCACCGCTCATGCACGCGACTCATCACCACCTGATTCAATACTCTCTAGTCTCGCCTGGTTTTAGCTTTTAAGTCCTGGTCGAGAATGTATACTGCAGCCGCCGCAGCCCAATTAGGGTCCCTGCGCACGTGCTTCCCAGCCTATACTATTCCGGACGGACGCTCTAACCGAGGTGAAGGGCGCCCTCGAGGTCGCACTTTAAGCTTAGGTTCTCTTCGCAGACGGGAGTTGTCAAGCCGATTTCGTATAACAAACAAGGCTACGAGCGCTGTTCACGCGCGATCTCCACCTTGGTTGGACAACTGACGACATGAGACTTCTCGAGGTCCCAGGTCGACAAATTTAATTTGCGTCTCGTTTGCGTAACTTTCGGTCGTGATAGACTCTTTAATAGTAAAATATGGCCGCGTAAATCATAGGACGATGTATCTACTAAATAGGAAAGGTGGAGTGGGTCGAATCACCACCCTTTCGTCACCACCACCCACGTTCATCTGATCATTGTTGTTATCGTAGTTTCCACTTATTGGGGTACGCTCGGCCCCATAGCTCGGACAGGTGTTTGATTGCGTCCTTCACCCTGTCCTTGTGCTCGTTGATGTTTATCCTCTCTAGCTCCTTATCGTACAGGTGCTTGCTCCAGGTGCGGTCCTTCAGTAGGAGCTTACGGTCTCCACCAAGTACATCCTCCATCTTACGGAGCGCCTCACTCGGCAGGCCAATAGTCGGATGCTCCACCATTTGAAGCCTGATCGCGTCGTCGATATCGTCTGTCGAGGCGGGCTCAGGCGACGGATTTTGGCTTTCGAGCTCACGCGCATCTGCCTGGGTCTCATCCTGCCTTGGACTCATCTTACCATCCAGGATCTGCACTTCGACTTGCTGAACCGCACATTCGAGCGCCTTCGCGAAGCGCAGCCACAGCTCGAGTCGCACCAGGTTTCGGATTACTTCTCCCTGGTGTCCTTTGAGGTATTGTCCTTTTCCCGCGGAATCAATGCGTACGCACCACTGCCAGCCGCACACGTCTCGTTTCACCGGTTTACGAAAGGCAACGCCCTCCTTAAGAAAAACTTCTGAGGCTGATTTAGTTTCCACTTCGCTTCCGTCAAACGTACTTCTGTACGTGAACGATCTCCATGTCATTGTCCACGCGAACTCCCCACGCGATAGCTCACTGCGGTTATCATCACGCTTATCACGCTCATCATCGTTGTGATTTTTATACTCCAGTTCAATGTCCCACTTTGACTCTGTGGTGCAGTAATACATTTCAGCCTGTTTGAATGAAATGGGGACCACCTTGACCGCCTTCAGCTTCGATAGCCAGTCGTCGCTGAGACACATGTGCGTACCGTCTTTCCAGGCGTGGCCATCCACGCGGTAGATTATGCCGTGGGGTCCCATGTAGTGCGCTTGCGGGTGGGCAAGTTTGAGCGCGCGAATCACGTCGAGGGATGCTACCTCGACAAAGGCGTTTGGAACCTGCCGCTCCGCGTCGCTTTCAGGGGCATATGGACGCTCGTAACGCCCGTTATCCGTCACCTTGCGCACGGGAATTGTGCTAAACCCCATCCCTCGTGCACTATGATTGCAGCCGAATAATGGTGTCTCACGTTTTCCCTCCTGATTCAACTTCTCTTCCATTTCCGGAAGGTTGGCCACATTTTCAACAGGGAAATCATCGACGAGCTGTTCCAAACCATGAAACTCGTCAAGTGGGTGAATTCCTGTCCAGTCGGGCTTCTTGATCTTCTGCAGATTGCGTAAATGTTGCCTGGCGCCGTGCAGCTGCATGGCCCGCGTCTTCGCGACCGGTGGTGGTTCGTCCGCATCATCGAGCAAATAGCGCTCAATCGCGCTGCGTTCATCGGGCCGAATCTCTTCTTCGTTCTCCGGTTCGTCCTCTTCAGGTTCCTCCGGCGTCGTCAGTGGTGGTTCTGCATCGTCCAAGAGCTGTGGCAGCTCAGTCTCGTCGACACCGATGATGACGACCGCTGGTCGACCACCAACTCGGCCACCGCGGCCGATGCGCTGGATCAGTGATTCGCGGCTGCAAGCGGCAGCATCAAGGACAATGATCACATCTGGACCGCAGATGTTGACGCCCGCCTCGAGCGCCGCGGTAGCAACGATGACGTGGAGCTGGCCACACTGCGGCGATGATGACGATTTTTTGCGCACCCATCCGCCAAAGAGTCGCTCATAAACTCGACGGTGCAAGTTTGCGCAGTCACCGTGATACGGCGTCGCGAAGACGCTAAAGCCTTTCTCATCCCAGCCCGCACTCTTCTTGAAACGTTTTGTGCACAACCGCTGCACGAACTGTGCGGCCAGCCGCTTACTGTCGCAAAAGATGAGGACTCGGCGCACGTCGTTCTTGCCCAGGGCGTCATACGTGAGCAGATATTTACACACCTCGGTGATGCTCAGTTTGCCCCGATGGAAGAGCAGTAAGCGGTGGCGACCGTTGGGATCTGTATTCTCCGCTTCTTCGAGCATGCTCTCAGCACTCATAGCCGGCCCGACCTCGGCGTGTACTCCTTCGTCCGCCTTGACGACGGGGCGTTCTTGGCCATGACGCCTCTTGGGCAACAACTTATCGGCGAAGTCCTCGGGACGCGTGATTGTGGCGCTTGCAAGGATTACACGGAACGATTTTGAAGAAGATGTGTCCCGTTCGCAGAGCAGGTGCATGCGGTGGAGCAGCTGACACGTGCTGCCGCCAAGTACGCCAGAGAACTGGTGCGCTTCGTCGACCACCGCCAGCCCAAACTTGCTCGCATGCTCCTGAAAGGCGTTTACGAATGAGTCGCACGCCTGCGCACCCTCTTCCTTACTGCTGACGGGTAGCATCCACTTATCGGGCGTGGCGAGCACGATGTCAGCATTTTTGAATTCTTCCGACTCCTCGTGTAAGCGCATGTTGCCGTCGCCCGTCTGCCCCTGCCAACGTGTCCACGTGATCTTGCGCAGCTTTTTACTTTCGGGATCGCGCACGTACATGGAGCCGCCATATGCGGTGGCGGTGCCCCGAACCCTCGGATCGGCGTCGTAGGACGTAACGATGCGCGCACCTCGCGTCACAGATCCCATCAATCCTTTGGAGATTTCCTCTAAAGTGCTCGAAATATCCGCCATCAGCGCCTTGTAAGGCAGGAAGATGACAGCCTTCCCACGCCCGTACAGCACCTCGTGAACTGCCGCGGTCAGGAAGATCCGCGTCTTACCGTATGCGGTCGGCAGGCAGAGCACGAGATTATCGCGGCGACTGTCGCGGCTATCCTCGCAGACCTTACGCAGTGCCTCCTTCTGCGCCGGCCGAAGCCGTCCAGCGACGCCGTCGTCTGTTTGTTGAGCACCATCATGCCCAGATCCGTGAGTAGCATCAGTAACAGCGCCAGATTCAGACCCCAGCGAGGATGGCAAGGGTGGCGGTGGAGGCCAGATGCCCTGGACGAGGCGGTACCACAGCTCCTCGCGCTCATTGCCACCGGCAACATCATCATCGCCCTTGTCCTTGCCGCTGGAGATTATCGCGGCCCGGCATATGCGCCCGTCGCTGCCGTTGCTGTTGCAACTGTCGCAAAATGCTTTCGCAACCTCGCGAGCGCGATTAAAGTTTGCATTACGGCGCTGTTCGCTGTCAGATTCTTCATCTGGATTATGATCCGCGTAGGCCACATTCAACCGTTTCAACGTGCTGAGCGACTCGTCTTCGTCGGCGGGCTGCACGTGCGCAGCATATTTCGAATTTTTTATCCATTCATTGTATATATCGTCGTTTTTGTTGCAGCCGTTAGAGAAGTGATTTCTATCTCCGCACTTGAAACAGCATTGTAGCTCGTGACGTCGCTTCATCTCAAGCACAACGCGCCCCAATGAGTCATATTTTCTCGACGTCCAGATGCCGCCGCGCACGTGCCGCTGACCGAAGACTATCGACATTAACTCGGTGCAATGGTCTTCGTCCATACGTGTGACGAATGAATGCTTCACCCGAAAAGCCTCCTCCTTTTCTCCGCGGGGCTTTCCGACAACCTTCCATCCACCAAAGGTGTCGGGTTCATTTCCCATGCGGTTCGTCATCAGTCGCACGAAGGTTGAGCTACGCCCCTCGGTGCGCGCATCCGTACCTTTGTGCTCTTCGTGGCGGCGAAATCGGTCCAGCGTTGTACCGATGTACCACTTAGTCGCGCCATCGTGGCTCACAGAAAACTCGCCGCTTCCTGCATCAAAGTCACTGATCGGTCCCCGGCTTCCAAAGCAGTAATGGTCCTCAACCGTTCCCTCGAAATTGAAGCGTTCGTAGTCATGCTCAAACTTGCGAGATTTAGTGTCTTTAACCTCTTGCTCAATCAACTTGTGCAGCTTGTCACAAGCTTTCAAGGATTCCTTCCAAGAAATTGGATAGTCAGAATTTTTACTGCGCGTGCTCGCCCGCCGACGCAGCTCGTTGAGTGCCGCGATCGTGCTGTGGCAAGATCGGTTCATGTAGTTAGTACTCTCATCGCGCAAAGCAGATGGTATGTTTCCGATCATCTGCAAGAGGTCCTTGCGGTATATAACCTCATATGGTTTGTCCGCGTATGTTTCTGCATGCTCCTGCAACTTGGAGAAGAAGCCCCAGTGTTCCACCGCACGTTGCAGCAGCGGCGGCAAGCTGTCATCTTTTTTAAGAGTAATATCCACATCCTCAAACCACGGTTCTTTACGCTCAAGCTTCTCTCGATAGAGGAAAAGCGCCTTAATTTGTTTTGGCGCCGCACTCCAGCACGAGGCGCAAGTGCAGTTCTCGTCGACGTCCCAACTCCAGCCATCGTCCCAACTCCAGCCATCGTCCCAGCCGCCGCAGAGGCCTTCGTTCAGTGCGTTCCCCTCGATGATACCGTATACTTCTTCCGTTATGGCGCATACGCTAGCCTTGATGCGAAGTTGGTTGGCGTACCGTGCCCACTTTCCAATTTCACATTCGTGACAGTTCAGTTGCGAGCACGCACCTTTTCTTTGTTTGCATTTGTCGCACGCATCTTGGTCGTCCTTGTTGCAGCCGACGCAGCGCAGGTGCCTCTCAAGCAAACTAAAGTGGTGAGGAGATCGCGAATCCGTATCAGTTTTAAGTTTCCCGAGCATCTCGTGCACCCTGCTTCGTTCTCCCTCACCGCCGCGACACCACGCCACGAAATCCTCGGCCTCCTTCACCGGCCCTCTCACCTCTTCCACGTGCACATCGTCCTCTTCTTCCTCGTCGTCGCTGTCGCTGCCATTCTCGCAACTGGTCTCAGTATCTTCATCATCGTCCTCGTGATCATCTTCCGTGTCCTCTTCATCCGCACGCTTTCTCTTCTTTCTCCGTGAATCCGTCGCGGTGCCCTCTGCGTCGGGCATGCTCCGGGAAGTCACACCGGATGATGTTTTCGGACGTTTTCAGTCTCCCGCAAGACGAACCGAAGTCGCAGAAAGTCGCACCGCGCAGCCGTGACGCGACGCGTTCCTTTCGATTGGTCGAGTCCGACGAGCGCGCGCAGACGTGCCTGGTTCGTCCGCGATTCACGCACCAGACGTGGAGGCGTGGAGATGTGGAGAGGTGGAGACGTCGTCGCCGGAGTACGGGTGCACTTTCAGCGCTCGCGAACGAGAACTCAAGTTACCAAAACGGGTGGTTTCACACTGTTTGCACATACGGAAAGTCTGATACGTTGATACACTGGTACGGTATCAGCCTGATACAGGTGCAGCAGGCCTAAATGTGTTCTTCAAAGTCGAGGCTGCGCCGGAGTCCTCTACAGCGGGCACCATTCTCCGACGCGCGCCCGAGTGGAACGCTTTAAACTGAGCTGTGTCTGGATCCATCGTCCAGGCCACGCGCGAACGACCCGTGACGACGTGCAACGCGCCGATCCGCGAATGTTCGCCTCGCACGAACCCCCAGCCCCGTGTAGAGACGAGGAAGAGATGGTCTCGGGGGAGAACCCCGGCCCCTCCGCTCCGGAGACGACGAGAGGAAAGGTCACAAAAGAGAGTCGCGTAAAACAACTCGAGCGCCTGTTGCTAACCGTCCGGGTGATCGCCAAAGGCCGTGACACAGTCACGGCCGACGAAGTTTTCGCAGAGCTACGCGCCAAAGGACACGACACCTCGCAGCTTGGCAAGAACGCGCCGATCCCTAGAGTCCGCGTACACGTGCAGGGAAAGCTGTCGGAGTCCACGCGAGCATGGTTATCTCAGAACGGACACGACCTTGACAATATCGATAAGAGCGAGCAGCGGGCTTGCGAAGCCGCAGTCAGGGACGCCGCGGACAAAAAGAATGAGAGCGTTCGAGCTGATGTCCGTTTGCTCCTCCATGACCTCGAGTTTCAGATTTTAAGTAAGGGTGAAAAGACCAGGATGTTGGAGATAAAAGCGGAGGAACACGGACGACGGAGGGAACAGCGACAGAAAGATGCGAATAAAAACCATTATGTCGAGAACATGAAAGCCATATTTGACGTATTGAGTGAGCTAGACATCGATGTTAACTCTCGTGAATTCAACCCGGTGGTCCTGAATGCGCGCCCCAAGCAGTTGAAGGAGCGCATTGAAATCCTACGCCAACTTGGCTTCGTCGACATAGCAAAGCTGCTCACGACGGCGCCGCATACCTTTGTTACAACCAAGATAGAGAGCGGTGAGGTCGGCCGCACTCTCGAGTACCTCAAAGAACACGGCTTTGGGGTTTCTTCGGTCGAGGGAAAATTTGTTTGTGTGTCGCTGCACTTGGAGAAGCGCATAAAGCCACGCTTCGCGGTCATGAAGGATCTTGTGGAGAAACCTAAATTACGGCATCTAATGACGAGTGCAGCTGTGTTTAATGCCTTTCTAAGGAAGAAGCGCCATGAGAAAGAGATGAGGGAGACCGAGCATGAGCGCTACGAGGCGGCTGCGTCAGCAGCGCTTCATGCAGCTGCCGCTGAAAGCTTGCCGTCGCGCGCTTCCAGCAACAAGACGGGTAAGCGCGGCGTGTACGCACAACCAAATGGGTTCCAGGCAGTGAAGAATGGCAACAATTTGGGCTTTTTCAAAACCATGGAGGAAGCAGAGCTTTGCTATAATCGCTACGTTGAAGCTGAGATAGCCAGCATTGATGAAATGGCGAGGCTTGAAGTAGAAAAGCTTGGTCTGGTGCTGGAGGAGAGCCGTACCTCCAGCAGTGGCTTCAAAGGCGTCTCTGGTCCGAGAAAGAAGGCGAATGAGAAGCCCTACATGGCAGTGATCAAAGTAGGCGGGAAAAACATGACGCTGGGATACTTCGCGACAGCGTTCTCCGCCGCGGTCGCATACGCCAAGAAGAGAATGGAGCTGGAGCCACTCCCGTTGCCACCCGCGTCTGGAGAGGAAGGTCAAAGATTTTTAGACCAGGCTCACGCACAAGGTCTGCGTCTGATCACGTCATCTGCCTCTCAAACCGGCTACTTGGGCGTCACCAAGCGGTGTGGCTGTATCACCAAACCGTATGAGGCCAAACTCGGCAGATCGGAAGAGAAGCCCTCGCTTGGCTGCTACAGTACGCCTGAGGAGGCGGCGATCGCTCTTGCGGAACATTACGCTCAGAAACGCAAGGAACGTATGGAGAAGCAGACCGAGCTGTGCGCACTCATCAAAACAAATGCGATGGAAAGAGATAAGCGGATGCCGAAGCCCACGCGCAAACGCGCGCGATCACGCGATGGAGAGGGGAAACCAATACCAAAGAAGAAACCGGTGCAACCCTTCTATGACAAGGAACTCACGAATCCTGCGCACGAAGCATTCCCGATGATGAAAGATGCCGCAGAATGGGCCGGTCTGAAAGGTGATTCAACCATCGGCAGATCCTGTAAGGATGGCACAGTCGCCGGACGACACCCCGACACTCGCCATCACGTCTTCTGGAAGCGGCTCGACCCCGTGGTGGTTGAGAAACCCGAAGCCACCACTGAACGCATTGCTTCGATGAAAAAGGATCGGCTGATCAGCGTCCTCGAAGAGCTGGGGCAACCTGCTGCTGAATACACGACTGTGTTTACGATGCGTAAACGTCTTTTGCAGTTGCTTGAAGAGAATTCAGACCTCTTGTCCCGGTTTCGTCGTTAAGTAACCGTCTCCGTGCCGTGCGGCGCTTGCGAGCGGTTGTGGCCTTGTTGCACTTGGTGTTCGAATCGTGCATTGGAGACTGTCGAGTTCGATTGATTTCTTTTTTGTTTAGGGTTTGGTTT